>Ga0182024_10010029_pt1 | contig 19412 bp, 18 predicted proteins | sample P32metaG_FD_120480 | JGI IMG/M metagenome (GOLD analysis project Ga0182024, IMG submission 120480) | Permafrost microbial communities from Stordalen Mire, Sweden - P3-2 metaG (Illumina Assembly) | ecosystem: Environmental > Terrestrial > Soil > Wetlands > Permafrost | place: Sweden: Stordalen... | reverse complement strand
CTGGCCTTCGGCATTGGCACCAGCGAGGTCGAGCACGTCCTGGCCACCCAAACACTGCCCCAACGGCGGGCCAAGTCCATGTCGGTCACGGTGCAAGGTGCAACCCCGGCCGGCGTGAGCGCCAAGGACATCGCGCTGGCGATTGTCGGCCATCTCGGTACCGGCGGCGGAACGGGCTACGTCCTCGAATACCGCGGCGAAGCCATTCGATCGCTCAGCATGGAAGGTCGCATGACCGTCTGCAACATGAGTATCGAAGCCGGCGCGCGCGCCGGACTGGTGGCGGTCGACGACACGACCATTGACTATCTGCGTGGCCGTCCCGGCGTGCCCGAGGGCGAGGAGTTCGAGAAAGCGGCCACCCGCTGGCGCACCTTCACCAGTGACACGGACGCCGTGTTCGACGCCGAAGTCGTCCTTAACGCCGCTGACCTGGTTCCCTTCGTCACCTGGGGAACCAATCCCGCTCAGGTCGTCGCGTTAGACGGCGCGGTCCCCGAACTTGATTCCATCAGTGACCCCGACCAGCGCGAAGCGACCGAACGGGCGCTCGCCTACATGGACTTAAAACCGGGCACCGCCGTGCGCGAGATTCCCGTCGACGTTGTTTTCATTGGATCATGCACCAACTCGCGCATCGAAGACCTGCGGGCCGCGGCCAACGTCGCTCGCGGCCACCACGTGGCCAAAAATGTCCGCGCCCTGGTAGTGCCGGGATCGCATCGAGTGAAGAAGCAAGCCGAAGAGGAGGGCCTCGACCAGGTCTTCGTGAAGGCCGGTTTCGAGTGGCGCGAGCCGGGCTGTTCGATGTGTCTGGGCATGAATCCCGACACGCTAAAACCCGGTCAGCGTTGCGCCTCCACGTCGAATCGAAACTTTGAAGGTCGCCAAGGACGCGGGGGTCGCACCCACCTGGTTTCTCCCGTGGTGGCCGCGGCCACCGCCATCCAGGGCCGCTTTTCTTCGCCCGAGGATCTCAGTAAATGAAGCCCGTCAGCATCGTGGAAGGTCGTTGCGTTCCCTTGGAACGTTCGGAGGTTGACACCGACCAGATAATCCCATCGGACTGGCTCAAACGCGTGGAGCGCACGGGATTCGGACGGGGACTCTTCAGTGAGTGGCGAGACGACCCCGACTTCGTGCTTAATCGCCCGGATTACGTCGGAGCGACGATCATGACTGCCGGGCCCCGCTTCGGAATTGGCTCCTCACGTGAGCACGCCGTATGGGCCCTGATGGACTTCGGCTTTCAAGCCATCATCGCCCCTTCCTTCGGGGACATCTTTCAGAACAATGCCGCCAAGCAGGGACTGGTCATCGTGCGACTGTTGGCCCCCGACGTCGAAGAGTTGACCCAACTGGTGAAGGACGAGCCGTCTCGCCTGGTGGTGGTCGACGTCGTACACCTTCGAGTGGAAGTTCCCGAATCGGGGTGGCAGCGCCCGTTCACGCTTGATCCCATGACCCAACAGAGCCTGATCAACGGATGGGACGACATTGGACTCACCGAACGCCGACAGGACGACATCACCACGTACGAAACGACAAGCCTCGCCCCGACGCTGGACGGCATCTTTGACGGCGCCGGCCACGTTCGGTAAGCCCGTCAGGCCCGTCGCCACATCCATTGCCGGGTATCGTCAATTCGCCCAAAAGAGTCTGCGCCGCCTAGGAATCGCGGCGGCGGCTTTTACGCTGACCGCCCTTGGCCTTAACGTGCCCGCCGCCATGGCGAACGGCTCGTCGAAGGCGATCACGACCTACGTCGAACCGGCGGCCGGCTTCGGATTCTTGGACCGCGCGGTGCTGGGAGCCAAGCACACCATCGAACTATCGATGTACGAACTCGAAGACCCCACCATGGAGTCGGACCTGGTCGCCCAGGCCCGCGCCGGCGTGGTCGTAAAAGTGATACTCGACTCGGAGTACGGTATCTCGAGCGTTAATGAGCCGGCGGCGAGGATCCTCACCCGAGGAGGTGTGCACGTGGTCTTCGCACCCAGCTCACAAATATTCCACGCCAAGTACCTCATCACCGACGGCTCTGCGCTCTATATTGGTACGGCAAATTTCACCGCTCAATACTATTCTTCCACTCGTGACTTTTGGTTACTCGACCGTAATCACGCTGACATCGCGGCGGCCACCGCAACCTTTGCCGCTGACTTTGTCCACCAAAGCGCGCCTTTGGGTGCTGGCAGCGGCGATCTGGTGTGGAGTCCCGGGTCCACCAACGCATTAGTCAATCTGATTGATTCGGCGAAGCACTCCCTGCTGGTGGAGAACGAGGAGATGGACTCGTACACCATTGAATCGGCCCTCGAAGCTGCGGCCAGTCGCGGGGTTGACGTCGAGGTGGTGATCAACCACGACTCGGAGTGGCACTCCGCGCTCTCCCAACTGGCCCAGGCCGGCGTGCACGTGCGCGTCCACTCCTCGAGTCAGGTGTACATCCACGCGAAAGTCATCTGTGCTGATTGCAGCTCGAGCGGCGGGACCGTTTTTGTGGGAAGCGAGAACTTCTCGACCTCGTCGCTCGATTACAACCGTGAGTTGGGCATCATCACTTCCGCCGCTTCAGCAGTTCGTCCCGTTCGCTTGACGGCCCTGGTCGACTACGCCCAGGGGTCTGCCAGGTACTAAATGGTCGACAGGGCTTGTTCGGCCAAGGCCCTCTATTCATCGGTGTGACGCGTCGTTCTACGACGCGCCCGCAAGCATCGATGACCGATTCAACGCGATGGACCGGTCTAGGGCGAGATAAGAAGAAGCGACACTCAACTTGCGCCAGAAGTTTTTGCGACCTTTTTATTGCACCGAAAGGGCACACACTCGCGTCTCGTCAACGTCCCTTCCAGCGTTCTCCTCAAATGGGGCTGGAAAGTTTCTAGAATGTGGTGAGTTCACCTTTTCTGGACGGCCTCGCGTCCCGGGAGAAAGGCGGTACCCGTGACGGAGAAGAAGATTGCACCTCGTCGCCGTCTCGATCACGGTCTTTACTTGTCTGAAGGCGTCATCGTGCTCGGGGCGGCCATATTTCTGATCGGCTTTGGGATTGAAAAGTCGTCCAACACGCCCGGGCGAGTGCTGGAGGTCGCCGGCCTTCTCATTTTCGCTCTCGGACTCTTTGCCGCCGGCGCGTTCGGCTTCCTGCTCTCCCAGCACTTTGCCCGCACGTCGGCCGAACCGGCCGCACCGTATCCGCACAATCTTGATGAAGGTCCAGGGCCGCATTTCAGTTACCTGGCAAGCAGGATGCGCCACGCGGTCGTCGACCCCGCGGCCACGCTGGTGCGAGAGGAAACGGCCAATCCCGAGCACGATAGAGCGGAGCACACCTCATCGAGCGCGAGCGTCGAGGTTTCGAGGGCGGCGGGTAGAGATTATTGAGCGCCGTGCCCACTCTTCTTCACGGCCAGAACTTTCGAGGTCGCTTGATTGATGGTTGACGCAACGCAACGCGAAGAAGGCTTTTCCCAACTAGACAATTCGCCCGGCGATCGCTACAAGTGGGTAGTGCTGTCGAACACGACGCTCGGCATGTTGATGGCCACGATCGACATCTCCATCATGTTGATTGCGCTGCCGGACATTTTCCGCGGTATTCACATCGACCCCTTGTCGCCGTCCAACAGTTTCTATCTGCTGTGGATGATCCTCGGTTTCATGGTGGTGACCAGCGTGCTGGTGGTGAGCTTCGGCCGTCTGGGTGACATGTTCGGTCGGGTTCGCATGTACAACCTGGGCTTCGTGGTCTACACCTTGTTTTCCCTCTTCCTGACTATCACCTGGATGTCGGGAACGGCGGCCGCGCTGTGGCTGGTGATCATGCGCCTCTTTCAAGGCGTGGGAGCGGCTCTGCTGATCGCCAACTCCACGGCGATCCTTACCGACGCCTTTCCCGAAAACCAACGCGGGATGGCGCTGGGCATCAACCAGATCGCCGGTATCAGTGGATCGTTCATCGGTCTCATCTTGGGCGGCGTGCTGGCTCCGATCCAGTGGCGGCTGATCTTCCTGGTCTCCGTGCCGATTGGTCTCTTCGGCACGGTGTGGGCCTACAAGATGCTCAAAGAAATCCCCCGCAAGGTTGATCGAATAATCGACTGGCCGGGCAACATCACCTTCGCGCTGGGATTGATCGCGATATTGGTCGCGGTGACCTACGGGATCCAACCGAACGGTGGCCACGCGATGGGCTGGCTGAGTCCCTTCGTGCTCCTGTGCGGCGCCGCGGGAGTTGTCCTACTCACGGTGTTCTGTCGTGTAGAAGTACGATCACCCGATCCGATGTTTCGATTGTCGCTCTTTCGAATCCGCGCTTTCAGTGCCGGCAGCATTTCCAGTTTTCTCGCTTCGCTCGGTCGGGGCGGTCTCATGTTCATGCTGGTGATCTGGCTGCAGGGCATCTGGTTACCCCTGCACGGCTACGACTTCGCGAGGACGCCGCTGTGGGCTGGCATCGCAATGCTGCCGCTGACCGCCGGCTTCTTGATCGCCGGCCCACTGTCGGGCTATCTGTCGGATCGCTACGGATCGCGGCCTTTCGCTACCGGCGGAATGTTGGTGGCTGCTCTCTCGTTCGCCCTCTTGGAACTTTTACCCGTCGATTTCAACTACTGGGGATTCGGTCTCTTGCTCTTGCTCAACGGCTTGGCCATGGGCGCCTTCGCGGCACCGAATCGCGCCGGGGTGATGAACAGTCTGCCCCCGCAGCACCGGGGCGTCGGGTCGGGCATGAACTCGACCTTTCAAAACTCGGGACAGGTGCTGTCCATTGGTGTCTTCTTCACCTTGATGATCATCGGCCTCTCCTCGGGCCTGCCAGCAGCGTTACTGCACGGTCTGAGCAACGAGGGCGTGCCGCTGGCCGCGGCGCAGAGAGCGGCCCACCTGCCGCCGGTATCGACGCTCTTCGCGTCGTTCCTGGGCGACAACCCGATCCGGCACCTTTTGGGAGCGAACGTGATCGCGTCACTTTCACCGGCGGCGCGCCACGCCGTGCTCGGTCGCAAATTCTTTCCGACCATCATCCTGGACCCCTTCCGCACCGGGTTGCACGCGGCCTGCGATTCGGCGGTACTCTTCTGCCTGCTCGCCGCCGGATGCTCGTCTCTGCGCGGAGGAAAGTTCGTTTACCGCGAACCCGAAAACGCGTAACTAATTGACCCCGCTCGCGTGCCCGCAACTTGGTCGCTGGACGCGCTGGTCGCACCTTTTTGGGTGACCGGTACGCTGCCAAGATGTTTATTGTCACCAACGATCGCTTCGAGGAGCTGGCGGCCGAAGCGCTGGCGTCACTGCCGCCTTCACTTTCCTCGGTGATGGAGAACGTCGCCATCATCGTCGAAGAAGAGGCGCAAGGCCGATCCCTCTTTGGTCTCTACGAGGGCGTTCCGCTCACCAAACGAGGACCAATGAGCTACAGCGGCGTGCTGCCCGATCGGATCACGCTGTATCAAGCAGCTATCTGTCGCTACTGCGATAGTGAAGAGGAAGTGAAAAGTCAGGTCAGGAAAACAGTCATTCATGAAGTGGCCCATCACTTTGGCATAAGTGATCCCCGTCTCGAGGAATTGGGCTGGGCGTAGTTCGCTGAATTGCCTATTCCGCGCTGGGCACGGTGAAGGGACCACCGATGAAGTCGCGGCCTTCGGCGTGGTCCGCGTGAAGATCACTATTTATCTGGTCCACGTACGCTTCAGCATCGTCCTGCGGGACGTAGCCAATCTTGTTCGCCTCGTCGTGTGACATGATTCCCCGGCTATTAGCCGAGACACCCCACACCACGCGAAACCCTGGCGTGGGGACCGCCATCGCCGCTTCAAAGAGCCGGGTGCAGTCGCCGGGCGACAACCAATTCCACCGGGTCCGCTGGTCGGACGGTCGGGTCCGGTACGAGCCAATGCGCAGGCAGATCACGTCGAGGCCGTAACGGTCGTGAAAGAGGCTGCCCAGGCTTTCGCCGGCCGCCTTGGACGCGCCGTACAGGCTGTCGGGACGCGCGAAGAGGTAGTCCGGTACGGTGACGCCACTGGTGTTGGGGTGGAAACCTACGACGTGATGGCTGCTGGCATAGATCACCCGAGTTATGCCGGCCCGTCGGGCCGCCTCGAGCACGCAGTACGTGCCGTTGATATTGACGTCCAGGTACTTATCCCAGGAGTAGCCGATGGTGGAGAGCCCTCCCAGGTGCAGCACCACGCTGGCTCCCCGACAGGCTTCAACCATGGCGTCGAGATCAGTGCACGAGGCCACGATCAACTGCGCCGTTTCGTCCCCTTCGAGTTCGGTCTGGGTCTTTACGTCAAGTAGCCGCAAGTGTCGATCGGGTTGGCGCAGCGACTGGCGCAGCCATGAACCAATCTGCCCGGCCGCACCGGTAACAAGAATCTCTTGGGTCAAAGTGGCAGCTCCCCATTGGATCGAGCGGCGCTGCGTCGCATCCAGTGGCGATCGGCATAGTTTGCGCTGGCCCGGATTACGCGGGTCGCGGCCTCCAGACCGGAACGTGACAGGAGCCCCAGGTGATACAAATGCAGCTCGGTCATTCCGGCCCTGGCGTAACGGTCCATCGCTTCCTCGACGAAGGATTCACCAATCCACCCTTGGTCGAGGCGCAGATAAGCCCCCACTCGACAGCGGTCTTCCACTAAGGCGTGAAGGGTTTGCAGTTCGTATGCGCCGGTGGTGGGATCCCAGCAATTGGCCACAACCGCGGTGATGCCCTCCAGCGAGTCCGCAGCGCGTAGCGCAGAAAAAGAGCCCGTGGCCCATTGATTGGCCGAATTGTGCATCGTAATCGTGGCGAGCGGCTTTACCTCAAGGACCTTCTTCACCAGCGACCGGCGTAGTTCGCTCGCGGTGCCCGCTCGAAACGTCGCCACTTGCTCGTTCAATTCGACGCCGAGCACCTCCTCGACGGATCCGAAAGTGCCATCGATTCCCTCGCGTACTCGCTTGGTCAGTTCGTCGACATCCACGCCACGCTCGTGGAGTCCCATTTGACAGTGCTGACAGAAACAGATCGACAGCAGTTGCGTGGCCGTGGAACTCCAGTGGGCGAACTCACTCTTGTCGTGCGGGCCGGCGTGTTCGATCCCCATGGGCCCGCAGGCTTCCAAGACCACGCCCGGGCAATCGCTCGATTCCAAGATCTCTTGGACCAAAGTGAGACAGTACTCGCGGACGTCGGGTGCCTGAGGACACAGTGCGTACGAGTACAGATCGCCGTACGCGTTTTTTGCCACGAGGTCGGGATTCGAGCGCCCGAAGTCGTCGTGGTGGCTCAGCACGATCCACGCGTTTACTTCCAGTCCGGCGTCGGTCAATTGACGTTGGGCGCTGGCGAAGAGGTTCTCATCTTTAGTCCAGGCGGGCGAACTAGGAATGAGTCGATGTCCGCGCCAGGCCTCCGCGCGTACCGGTACGTAGAGGGCGGACTGGGGAACCTCCATGACGCGACGGGTCGGATGCAGTGGGCTGACCACTCGACCAGCGTGGTACGCAGCAGCCACCGCCACGACGTCCACGCCGCACTCGGCCGCACGTGTGGCCGCGTGCGGATCCTCCAGGTAGTCCCATGGATAGGAGTAGCCGACGACCTTCACCAGCGCGCCGGACTCGCGTCGAACGAAGGATCGAACTGCCGCATGTAGGCCGTGTCGCTTCTGGTGGTGATGCCGCAGGCAAGGTACTGGCGGTGCAACCGATCTAGGGCGTCTCGATCGAGTTCAATTCCCAGCCCCGGTGCGGCGGGAACCTGCACCGATCCGTCCTTGAAGGTGAGAACTCCTTCAACGATGACGTCTTCATCCTTCCAGGGCCAATGCGTATCAAGGGCGTAGGTGAGGTTCGGGACCGCGGCCGCCAGATGGGTCATCGCCGCCAGGCTGATGCCAAGATGGGAGTTGGAGTGCATAGAAAGACCCAGGCCAAAGGTGTTGCAGATAGTCGAGAGTCCCTGGACTCGACGCGGACCACCCCAATAGTGATGGTCCGAAAGAATGACACCGACGGCCCCCTCTTTTATGGCGGGGGCCAGGTCTTCGAAACCCACCACGCACATATTGGTCGCCAGCGGCATCGCTACCTGACGGGCCACTTCGGCCATGGCGCTGATGCCGGACGTGGGATCTTCCAGGTATTCGAGTACACCGTCGAGCTCGTGGCCGACGTTGATCGATGTGGCTACGGTCCACGCGGCGTTGGGATCGAGTCGCAAAGGCAGATCGGGAAACGCATCGCGCAGAGCAAAGACGGTGGCTGTCTCTTCGCGGGGCGTCAACACTCCGCCCTTGAGTTTGATCGCCGTGAAGCCATACTTCGACAGCATCCAGCGAGCCTGCTCGACTATCGCGACCGGGCCCATCGCCTCGCCGTAGGCGTCGGGCTCACCGCCGGGATGTGAAGCCCACTTATAAAACAAGTAGGCGGAATACGGCACCGACGCTCGCGCCGCTCCTCCGAGCAGGTCCACCACCGGCCGACCCAAGAGTTTGCCCTGCACGTCCAAGCAGGCCACCTCGAAGGCGGAGTAGGCCCGAAGCACGGTGCCGGCCTGGCTGATCTGGCCGGTAAGGCCGTGTCCGTCACGACCCACTGCCCCTCCCAGCGCCGAGGTCGCCAACGAGAACATCTGGTTTAGGTCAAACACGTCGATGCCCATCAGGGCGTCCGCCACGAGGCGGAGCTGGCCCAGATGACCGAGATCGCCGTACGACTCGCCGAGACCAGTGAGTCCATCGCTGGTGAGTACCTCGATCACCGAACGAATGGCGAAGGGCTGGTGCACACCCACGGCATTGAGCAGCGCGGGGTCGCGAAAGGCCACCGGGGTGATGGTGACTTTGTCAATCCGGGTTGGGCTCAACTCACGGCCTCACTGTCGTCTGGGCTGTACGGTGGATCGAACTCGCGACTGCCGGCCCGTAAGGAAACCTTAACGCACTGAAATTGACCCAGCGAAGTAACGACGCGCGGCAAAAGGGTTCGCACTTTTCCGTCAGTTAGATTGTGTGCTTATGACTACTTTGCTCGATCGCGTGCGCGCCGGCGCGCCAACCCGCGGAACATTCCTTAATCTCGGCTCCGCTCTCGCGGCCGAAGCCTGCGCGCTAAGCGGGTTCGACTGGCTACTGGTCGATCTCGAGCACGGCGCAGGGGGTGAAGAGGCACTCGTCGGTCAAATTCTCGCGGGTGCGGTCCATGACGTTCCCGTACTTGTCCGCACCGAGTCCACAGAAAGAATTCGCGCCGGGCACGTCCTAGACCTCGGCGCCTACGGGGTGATGTTTCCGAGACTCGACACGCCCGAACAGGTCGAGGACGCGGTTCGCCATCTTTCCTACCCTCCCCATGGAGACCGCGGCATCGCGGGTTTCAACCGCGCTCGCCAATTCGGAGGCGACGGCCGCGACGTACAGCAGGTGAATGATTCGATTCTGAGCGTGGTCCAGATTGAAACACTGACGGCGCTCAACAACGTGGAGAAGATCGCTGCGTTGCCGGGAATAGACGTTTTATTCGTGGGACCCAATGACTTGTCAGCGTCCATGGGGATCCCGGGACAGTTCGAAGTGCCGCAGTTCCTCGATGCGTTACGTCGCGTGATCGACGCCTGTCGCAGCGCGAACGTGGCGGCCGGCATTCTTACGGTCGACTCCCGTCGCGTCGGGCAGTTAGTCGAGCAGGGTTTCACGTTCAACGCCATTGGATCAGATTCATCATTCTTGAAGAACGCCGCCCGGGCCGCCGCTTCTGACGTAAGTGGTCCGAACTAACTGATTCTGCGACACCACGTATCACGTAACGTCGATTATGTTGTCGCGACCACCACCGAGGTCCCTATTCACCGTCAGAAAACTTCGACGAACCCCAGTGGCGTAGGTTCAAGGCAGAACACTTACGAAACTGAGGAAACCGTGGCCCAGAGGAACAGTTCCGACATCCTTAAGGACTTCGAATGCAAACCGTTCACTGCGAGAGGGATAACCCGCGACGTGTACCGAATGGGTGAGGGTCCCGCGGTGTTGGTCATCAGCGAGATGCCCGGCATCACCCCCTTGGTCACCGCCTTCGCCCGCCAAGTGGCCGACCGCAACCTTCGTGTCGTAATGCCCCATATCTTTGGCCGCGACGCGGCGCCGCCGACGGTGCGAGAAGTGCTCCGAACCTTCGGCGAGATCTGTATCTCGCGCGAGTTCAACCTCTTCGCCAAAGGCCACGCCAGTCCGGTGACGTCGTGGCTTCGTGACCTCGCCCACGTCGAGCACGAAGGCAACGGCGGACCGGGCGTGGGCGTCATCGGCATGTGCCTTACGGGCGGTTTCGCCCTGGCGATGATGGTCGATCCCGTGGTGGTCGCGCCGGTACTGGCGCAACCCTCGCTGCCGCTGGGCCGCGGTGCTAGATCAGAACTTGACGTAAGTCCGAGTGATCTGGTCACCATCAAACAACGGGCCGACGAGGGCGTCTGCGTGTTGGCCTACCGCTTCACCGGCGACAAGAAGGCCCCTCGAGAGCGGTTCGCTCGTCTTCGCCACGAGTTGGGTGACGCCTTCATAGGAGTCGAAATCGACTCGTCGCCGTCCAATCCCTGGGGCTATGCCGTCAACGCCCACTCGGTCTTCACGGAAGCCTTAGGTGATCGCGAAGGCTCCCCCACGCGCGTGGCCCTCGAACAAGTGTTGGGCTTCTTCAGCGAACGATTGAAGGGATAGCTTTCGCCCGAAGGTTCTAGACCGCGAAGACCACGTTGCGGATCAGGTCTTCGCGATTCTGATGATGACGCCAACCGGCCAACGTGGCAATGGCGATACTGGCTGCGCAGGCAAAACTGGTCGCCGTGAGCGCGGCCCACATGTGAAAGCCCACGTAGTAGCCAATCCACAGCGAGGTGCAGCCCACCGACAGCAACCAACCGCCGACCGAAACGCCGGTGGCACCCGGGTAGCGCACGAGTTCAATGATCTGAGGGGCTCGGTTGCCCATCATGGCCAGTCCCGCGCCCAACACCCCCGCAGCCCATCCCCACATGACCGTCGGCACGACACAGAAGAACACAAAGAAAGTGAGGCATCGAAGTGAAACGTTCCAGCGCTTCCACGGTTGGAGGCGAAAAACGATGGCCAATTGTAGCGGCAGCACGATGAGGCTGCCCATCACGATGATCCACGAGTGCACGGTGATGCCGTAGCTGATCCAGAAGAGACCGAGCATTATGAACATGACCCAGGTCGCCAGAGAGACGCCCTCAATCCCTATGGTCTTGGCGCGACGATGTTGCGCGACGGTGGAAAACATGCCAAGGCTCACCGCCGTCCATCCCAAGACCGCGCTTAACGCGTGAAAAGACATTTCTCCAGGCTAACCCTGGCTTTGGTCATCGTCGGCGATTGGCGGCAGAAATAACGGCTTCGAGCGAGGCGTCCAAAATCGATGAACTCATGCCCACGCCCCACCACGTGGCCCCGTCGTCGCCTTGGGCTTCGACGTAGGCCACCGCCGAGGCCTCCGAACCCGCAGTCAACGCGTGCTCGTGATAGTCGCGCACGGAAAAGTGAACGTCCATCTCATTGCGCAGTCCCGCCATGAGCGCGTCGATCGGACCGTTACCTTCGCCCTTGAGCGTGACGTGCTGGCCATTCACCACGACTTGGGCGAAGATGCGCGTGTTGTGATTGTCGGCCGAGACTTCGCTGGAGAGCAGTTGAATCTTGGGATTCTCGGGCAGATAGGTCGTGGTAAAGACGTCCCAGATCTGCGCCGGTGAGATCTCCGTACCGGAAGTCTCGGTCAGTTCTTGCACATGCTTGGAGAACTCCACCTGCATCGCGCGTGGCAGATCCAATCCGTGTTCGGAACTGAGTAGGTAGGCCACCCCGCCCTTGCCCGACTGGGAGTTCACGCGAATAATCGCCTCGTAGGTGCGACCGGTGTGCTTGGGATCAATGGGCAGGTAGGGAACTTCCCAAACGTCGTAGCTGTCGCCGATGGCGCTCATGCCCTTCTTAATGGCGTCTTGGTGCGAGCCCGAAAAGGCCGTGTACACCAGTTCGCCCACGTAAGGATGGCGCATGTGCACCGGCAGACGATTGGCGTATTCGGCCACGTGTCGGGCCTTGTCGATATCACGGATGTCGAGTTCGGGGTCGACACCTTGGGAGAAGAGATTGAGGGCCAGGTTCACGACGTCCACGTTTCCGGTGCGTTCGCCATTGCCGAAGAGTGTTCCCTCCACCCGATCGGCGCCGGCCAGGACGCCGAGTTCAGCGGCGGCGACGCCGGTGCCGCGATCGTTGTGGGGATGCAGCGACAGGATCACGCTGTCGCGGCGATGCACGTGACGAAGGAACCACTCAATGGAGTCGGCGTAGAGATTGGGCGTGTACATCTCGACTGTGGCCGGCAAGTTCAATATCAGCGGCCGCTCGGGCGACGGATCGATCACTTCAATGACCGCGTTGCAGATCTCAATCGCGTATTCCAGTTCGGTGCCGGTAAAACTCTCCGGCGAGTACTCGTAGAAGAAATCCGTGGAGGGCGAGGTGCTCTCCAGCGAGCGACAGACGGTGGCCGCGTCGGTGGCGATCTTGGTGATGCCGGCGGTATCGAGACCGAAGACCACCCGACGCTGCAGCGTGGAGGTCGAGTTATAGAAGTGCACGATGGCCCGAGCTGCGCCGTGCAAGGACTCGTAGGTACGACGAATCAAATCCTCCCGGCATTGGGTCAGCACCTGAATCGTGACGTCGTCGGGGATGAGGTCATTTTCGATGATGTGGCGCACGAAGTCGAAGTCAGGCTGGCTGGCGCTGGGAAATCCGACTTCAATTTCCTTGAAGCCCATGGCGATCAACTGGGTGAACATGGCGTTCTTGCGGTCCATGTCCATGGGATCGATCAGCGCCTGATTGCCGTCGCGGAGGTCGACGCTGCACCAGCGCGGCGCCCTGGTTAGTCGGTTATTGGGCCAGGTGCGGTCGGGCAGGTCCACGGGGATAGTGGGCTGATACTTGTCGAACGCCATGGGACTCGGTTGCTGGGTTGGGTGAGCCATCTCCATCCTTTCCATACGGCCATTGTGCGAGAAACAAAAAACCCCCGCACTTGCGGGGGGTCAGACGAACTTGCGCTCGTCCTATTGAAGTAGTAGCTCGGCACTCTGGCTAGTCGTCACCCGCACACTCTACCTCACCGAAAACAAATGTGCAGAAGACCACTATCGTGGAAAGTAATGGGCCCACTGAAAACACTCGTGAAGTTGCTGTTCCTCACGCTGCTGGTGGCATCGCTGACCGGAGTAGCCGTGCTCGTCAAGCGTCCCAGGAACTCGGATCCCGTCACTTACGACGAGTGGCCCCCCGTTCCTCAGAACCCCACCGTCTAACCAAATCCACTTATCACCAAGCTGTTTTAGAGAAGGAGAGAACATGTCAGAGATGGAATATCGCCGCCTGGGCCGATCGGGACTGCAGGTCAGTGTGTTGTCATTCGGATCATGGGTAACGTTCGGCAATAAAAACCAACTGGAAACCGCCAATCAGGCAGCGGAGTGCTTAAGCGCGGCCAAAGACGCTGGCGTCAACTTCTTCGACAACGCCGAGTCTTACTCCGCGGGCGAATCCGAGCGAGTCATGGGCCAGGCTTTCCGGGACCTCGGTTGGAAGCGCCACGAGTACATCGTCTCCACCAAATTGTTCTGGGGCATTCACGACCAGATCAACATGCAGAACACGCTCAACCGCAAATACCTGAGCCAGGGAATCGATGGCTCACTGGAGCGGTTTGGGTTGGACTTTGTCGACCTGGTCTTCTGTCACCGGGCCGATTCCGAGACGCCCATTGAGGAGACGGTCTGGGCGATGAGCGATATGGTTACCGAGGGCAAGGCCCTCTACTGGGGCACGTCCGAATGGACGGCCGACGAGATTCGAGCAGCCTACGACATTGCCGACAAACACCACCTCCACAAGCCTGTGATGGAGCAGCCGCAGTACAACATCTTCTGGCGCGAGCGGGTGGAGAAAGAGTATGCGCGCCTTTATGAGGACATTGGTCTGGGCACCACCATCTGGTCGCCATTATCGTCCGGCCTCTTGACCGGCAAGTACCTGAACGGGATTCCCGAAGGTTCGCGCGCCACCTTGCCCGGCTACGAGTGGCTGAAAGACGAGTTGACCGACGAAGGTCAAAATAAGAAGGTCGCCGAGCTCAAGGTAATTGCTGACGAACTCGGCGTCTCGCTAGCGCAGTTCTCACTAGCCTGGTGCGCCAAGAACCCCCACGTCTCCACGGTCATTACCGGCGCGTCCAGCGCCGCCCAAGTTCGTGAGAACATGACCGCTCTTGACGCCATTCCGTTGATCACCAAAGAAATCATGGACCGCGTTGACCTCATTAGTTACTTCTAAGGGTTCGACGATCTAACGAGGTCCATGTGCGGGTTCGTGGCGCCGACCCGACGTCTTGCCACTTGAGACTCCATCCGTGGCAACGTTGGCGGTGAAGACACGGTTACCAGTTCTCCTAGATAACCGCCGGACCACAAGACACCCGGATATTGACCTTCGACGTCTTGCCGAACTTGATCAAGACGTTGTATCCCTTGGTGTCCGGCCAGGTAGAGGTCAGTTTGTAGCGGCCTACTGGCACGTCAAAGTGGTACCAGGTTGTGCCGGGATCGGCAGAGACGTTATACGTGTCATAAGTCTTGGCGTTTTGCGTCAGAATGACAATGAGCGGATTGTCTGGCGAAGCGTCGAATGCCCTTGCCGTACAAGGCCCTACCTCTCCAACGATCAGCCCGTAGCCACTTATGGTCGTGCTCGCAGTTGATGACGGTGCTTTGGATGAACTACACGCTGCAAGCACGAAGCCTGACAGGACAAGTGCCGGGACAATCCTTAGACAACGATTCACCCAGTCACACTATGACTGACTCTGGTACGTTGCACGTCGCCCATACCCCCGCGGTGCGCCGCCGGAATCACTGCCCGGACTAACCGCAAGATCAATCCAGTCAGCAAGACTTGCCCTTGGATTGGAGACGTACCCGTCGGAACTTGTTGTTGTCGAGGGCGCCACTTGCTGGTGAGGACTTCCTAGAACCAGCCGATTCTCGAGAGCGGCCAAATCCTCACGAAGACTTTACCAATAATGCTCGACCTAGGCACCGTACCCCACATCCGGCTGTCGCACGATGGAGCGTGGTTGTCGCCCATCATGAAGTAGTGGCCGGCTTTTACGTGGACCGTTCCGATGGCGCCGCCCAGGGGTTCGGTGTGCGGCCAGTTCTCTTTTAATGCTTTGCCGTTGACGTAGATCGTGTTGCCCTTTGACGTCAGGGTGTCGCCGGGCAGGCCAATCACCCGCTTGACCAGATCGGCGTCGTCGTCACCACACACCTTGGCTACTTTCTTAGGCGCCTTGAAGACCACGATGTCGCCAATATTGATGGTCCCAAAATCCACGCTGAGTTTGTCCACGATGATGCGGTCGCCTATTTGGATGGTGGGCACCATGGAAGCCGACGGAACGAAATAGGTCTGAAAGACGAATGTGCGTACCAGCACCGACGCCAGTACCGCCACCGCTGCGATGGCCACCCATTCTCCAATGGCCCGGGCGTGGGACTTTTTAGTTGTAGGAGTTGACGACGGTTCAGACATATAGGAACAGTAACGCCGCCGACCCAATGAACGGTCGCGGGCCGTTCGCTAAGAGGGCTCGCCGATTGCTTGCGTTTGAGGAGTAGGTCCCAATCATTGAATCAACGTCACGTTCGAGGCAACCTCAACGAAGGGTAATGAGATGAATGTCGACGATGCCGTCGGTTTCGCGAAGTTGGGCCACCACTTCGCTCGGCGTAGGCGTCGACGTCGAAAGGACCATCAGCGCGGTCTTTGACATCGCGTCTGGTCCGACCGCCATGGAGGCAATGGACACGTTCGCCTCACCGAGAGCCACACCCACGATGCCCACCATGCCGGGACGGTCGTCGTTTCGCACCACCAGCATGGAAGCGGCGGGAGGAATCTCGACACTGTGCGCATCCACGCTGACGATGCGTGTTTCGAGGCGACTACCGATAGTCATCAAGGTTCCCGAGACCGCGTGGTGACCCGACCTCACGGTGATGAGGTTCACGTATTCAGGTGACTCCACCGTGGAGACCTCGCTATAGGTGAGATGGTGTTCGGCCGCCAGTTGGGGCGCGTTGACAAAGGAAACACCTTCGTGACCGGTCGCGACCAGCAGACCCTTTAATGCGCACAGCGTCAAGATCTTGGTGCCCGATCCGGCCAACTCGCCCTGGTAGATGACCTCCAGGTCGGCCGGTTCGCCGTCGAGCAGACCACCAATGAAGCGACCGAGCACTTCGGCGAGTCCCATGAAAGGACGCACCACGTTGGAAACTTCGCCGGCCGACACGTTCACGGCGTAGGGCACGAAGTCGCCGGCGAGCGCCAGTTGCACTTGCTCGGCAATCGTGACGCCAGCCTTATCCTGAGCTTCGGCCGTCGAGGCGCCCAGGTGCGGAACCACCACCACCGAAGGAAGCTCGAAGAGCGGCGATTCGGTAGTCGGTTCCTTTTCGAAGACGTCCAAGGCGGCGCCCTGAACGTGACCGTCACGAATCGCCTCGGCCAAATCGGCCTCGTTCACGATGCCGCCACGCGCCACGTTGATGATGCGCACTCCCTGCTTGGTCTTCTTCAGTGAATCGGCGTTCAGGAGATTCGTGGTCTCTTTGTTTTTGGGCAGGTGAATGGTGATGAAATCACTCTGTTGCAAGAGCGTCTCTAGATCCATGAGCTCCACGCCCATGTGACGAGCCCGTTCTTCAGAAATATACGGGTCGTAAGCCACGAGGTGCATGCCAAAGGACATGGCCCGTTGAGCTACCAGCGCCCCGATCTTGCCCAGACCGACCACGCCGAGGGTCTTGCCGTAGAGCTCCACACCTCCCCACTTGCTGCGCTCCCACTTTCCGTTCTTCAAAGCCGAGTGGGCCTGGGGAATATTGCGAGCCTGCGCGAGCAGCAGTGCCATGGTCTGTTCGGCCGCCGACAAGATGTTCGACTGCGGAGCGTTGACCACCATCACCCCCAGTTCGGTGGCCCGGGCGACGTCGACATTGTCGAGTCCAATACCGGCGCGTCCCACCACTACCAGGTCCTTGGCCGCTTCCAGCGTCGGTGCGTCGACCTTGGTGGCTGAGCGAATAATTAGGGCGTGCGCGCCATCAACCGCGTCAATCAACTCCTGCGGCGTCAGCCCCAGACGGACGTCAACGTCGTGACCCGCGTTGCGCAACTCCTGAAGCCCCGTCTCAGCAATCTCTTCAGATACAAGTACACGGGCCACCGCTACACCTTTCGTTTGGTCAAGTAAGACTAAAGGAACTGAAGACTACTCAGCCCGCTGCAACAAATTTTGCGAACCGTTCCAGGCCTTCGGCGAGGTTCTCGTCACCGAGCGCGCAACTAAATCGAAAAAAGCCCGGGGCTCCGAACGCCTCGCCAGGCACGACCGCGATCTTGATGGTGTCGAGCAACGTGGCGGCCAGTTCGACCGTCGTCGTCGACACGTTGCCGTCGAGGGAGCGACCGAGCAGTCCCTGCACGTTGGGGAAGCAATAGAAGGCGCCCTCAGGTTCAGGACAGCTCACACCGTCGATGGCGTTGAGCATCGACGTCATGGTCTTGCTGCGCCGCTCAAAGGCCGTGCGCATCTCGGCGACCGCGCTGAGATCACCCGACAGAGCCGCGAGCGCCGCGCACTGCGAAATGTTCGAGATATTCGACGTGGTTTGACTCTGGTAGTTGAGGGCCGCCTCCATCACGTCGGGCGGACCGATCATCCATCCCACGCGCCATCCGGTCATGGCGTAGGTCTTGGCGACCCCGTTGACCACCACCCAGCGGTCGCCGAGCTCCGGTGCCACGACCGGCAGCGAAGCAAACCTGGCCTCGCCGTAGACGAGGTGTTCGTAAATCTCGTCAGTCATTACCCAGATATCGTGTTCGGCGGCCCAGCGACCGATGGCCGCGACCTCCTCGGGACGCACCACGGCTCCCGTGGGGTTTGACGGTGACACAAAAATCAATAATTTGGTCTTAGGCGTGCGGGCCTTCTCCAATTCGTCGACGGTGACCCGATAGCCGTTGGCTTCGCTGGTCATCACCGGCACCGCTGACGCTCCCGTCAGATACACGGCCTCCGGGTAGGTCGTCCAGTACGGCGCCGGTATCAAGACCTCATCGCCCGGGTTAAGCAGCGTCATCAACGTGGTAATGACGGCGTGCTTTCCCCCGTTGGTCACCAGGACTTGGTTGGCCTTGATCTCTAGACCGCTGTCACGCATGGTCTTGGCCGCAATTGCTTCGCGCAATTCGGCGATTCCGGCTGTCGGGGTGTATTTGTGGTTGCGCGGGTCGTAGCAGGCTCTGGCGGCCGCCTCCACGATGTGCTCGGGCGTCGGGAAGTCCGGCTCCCCGACGCCGAAACCAATTACCGGCTCGCCAGCGGCTCTGAGAGCCTTGGCTTTGGCGTCCACGGCAAGCGTTGCGCTGGGGGCCAGGCCACTCAGCAGGTCACTTACTCTTGGGCTCATTGGTCTCTCCGTTCGTTTTCCGCAAGACTATAATTCTATGACCTCCCCCGAGACCTTACGAATACCCGAGAACCTTTTACCCCGCGACGGACGCTTCGGCTCCGGACCTTCCAAGATCCGTCACGAACAGGTGGAGGCTTTGCTCGCCGATGCGACGACGTACTTGGGCACCTCGCACCGCCAAGCAACCGTGCGCAACAAGGTCGGTGAGGTGCGTGATGGAATCAGCGCGCTATTCAATCTGCCCGACGGTTACGAGGTCCTGCTCGGCAACGGCGGTACCACGTGCTTTTGGGATGCGGCCACTTTCCACCTGGTTGCTAGCCACAGCCAACACCTCAGCTTCGGCGAGTTTTCCTCCAAATTCGCGGCTTGCGTGACCCAGGCGCCGCATCTCAGCGCCCCTCAGATCATCACCAGTGACGTCGGCAGTCACCCAGTGGCCGCAGCTGACGATTCAGTGGATCTGTACGCGTTGACCCACAACGAAACCTCGACCGGCGTCATGATGGAGATCGAGCGGCCCCGGGGAGCCCAAGGTCTCGTGGCCGTTGACGCCACGTCGGGCGCCGGTGGACTTTACGTCGATCCCCAGCAGTTCGATTGCTACTACTTCGCTCCTCAAAAGTCGTTCGCGTCGGACGGGGGACTCTGGCTGGCCATTTGCTCGCCCGCCGCCGTCGAACGTGTCGAGCAGCTGGCGTCGTCCGGCCGCTGGACGCCGGCCTTTTTTGATCTCAAGATCGCGCTGGACAACTCACGCCTTAACCAGACGTATAACACCCCAGCGTTG
>Ga0182024_10010028_pt1 | contig 19414 bp, 14 predicted proteins | sample P32metaG_FD_120480 | JGI IMG/M metagenome (GOLD analysis project Ga0182024, IMG submission 120480) | Permafrost microbial communities from Stordalen Mire, Sweden - P3-2 metaG (Illumina Assembly) | ecosystem: Environmental > Terrestrial > Soil > Wetlands > Permafrost | place: Sweden: Stordalen... | reverse complement strand
CGAATCTCAGTCCAGTCGTTCATATTGCGATACATGCTTCATTGTTAATGAAGATGCCGCACTTTTGAACCGCCGCGTCACACACATGACCCCCGCCGCACTTTTCAACCGCCGTTTACAACGGTGTTTTCAAAGACTCGCTCCGCGCCGGCAATGAATGGGCCTCGAAAGTCATTCCGCTGCTCGATGCGCCGCGCACGAAAGAAGTCGCGCTGTTGTTCCCCGCCGAGATGAGCCTTTACGAACCGCTTGAAGTGGACACCGAAGGACGGCATCGGATGGACTTGCTCGGCTGGTATTCGCAATTCACCGACCTCGGCTGGCACGTGGACATCGTGCATCCCGATCAAGTCGTCGCCGGTGCGCTCGCCAACCACAAGCATCTCGTCGTGCCGACCAATTCGCTCTACGACTTGGGCGACAACAAAGCACTCGAAGCTGCGGTGAAGAAATTTGTGATTTCAGGCGGCAATGTATTCCACGGACCAGATTGCCAACTAGCTAAATGCGCCCTCGGCATCAAGGAACAGGAGATAGCGTTCGACTGTTTGGATTGGCCCGAAGAAATTATTCCGCACGGCTGGAAAACTGTGGCCTTCAAAGGTGGCAAAACCATCGCAAAATACATTCTGAGTGGAAAGACCGGCATCGCGCAAACGAAGCTTGGTAAAGGCAGCGTCTATTCTTTTGGCTTTCAATATGGCTATGCCTATTGCCGTCGCACCATGCCGATTGTGCCGCCGCAATACGGCAAGCGCGAGATGCATCCAGTCGTGCTGCTCACCAAAACGCCGATGCAAATGCTCGCGGGCATGTCACCACTTGCCCCAATGAGGCCGCTGAAAGGCGTGGAGTCCGCGTGCTTTGGCAAAAAGTTCGTCATCGTCAACCATCGGAGCAGCCCCGTGGACATACGCGGTATCAAGGTGAAGAAAGCACTGCATTTGATTCCAACTGCGAAAGGTTTGTTAGCAGCGCATTCGGCCGTATTTATTGAAAACTAATCCCAAAGGTTTTAGCAGAAATATTTCATGCCTCTTAATCCTTGGCTTCCAACCGCTGCCAGACCAGGCCGTAGAGGGCGATGAGCACGAAGCACACGAGCGGCACCACGAAGCCTGTGCGCATGGAGTGCGTGTCCGCGGCCCATAAACGGTGCCGCACCCGCTGCGGCCAAAGGCAGTTTGGGTTGGACGACGGGGCAAAGGGTGTTTGAATTTCTCGACGATGGCTATTTGATTTCCAATTATCACATCGTCAAGGGTGCGGCCAAAGTGCGTTTGCTGACGGGCACAGGTTTGATTGACGCGGCGGTGGTGAAATGAGATAATTAATTTCACCCAACAATGACGCCGCATTAGGGCAACGGTCTACCGGCAACCAGCAGCCTTCCGCATAGTTTGAACATGCGCCAATTGTGCGAAACGCAAATGCGGACACAAGCCGATTCAATTTTCAATTTACAATTTGCGATTGACGCGTCTCAAGCCGGTTCACGCGTAAATCGAATATAGTAAATCGTAAATTCACCCGAAGATGGTTTGGTTGTGCTTGCCGCAAAGTCATCGCGTCGCCATCATTTCCCAACTTGAAAATTCTCGTCGCCATCACTGGAGCCAGCGGCGCGCTTTACGCGCAGCGGCTGCTCGACAATCTGGATCCGCGCGAACACGAGATCCACGTCGTGATGAGCCACTACGCGCAGCAGGTCGTCGCCGAGGAGCTGCCCGGCGGACTCAAGCTGCCCGAGGGCGTGAAGCCGCATGGTCTGAAAAGCATGAACGCGCCCTTCGCCAGCGGCTCGAATCCGCCGGACGTGATGGTTGTCATCCCCTGCACAATGGGCACGATGGGCCGCATCGCGCATGGCTACAGCGAGGACGTGTTGCAGCGCGCCGCCGACGTGGTACTGAAGGAGAAAAAGAAATTGATCCTCGTCCCGCGCGAAACGCCGCTAAATCTCATCCATGTGAAAAACATGGAACTGCTGCTGCTCGCCGGCGCGACGCTGATTCCTGCCAATCCCAGTTTTTATTCCGGCGCGAAAACCATCGTTGAGCTGGTGGACACTGTGGTTGCCCGCGTGCTGGACCACCTCGGCCTGCCGAATAAAATTGCGCCGCGCTGGGCGGAGGAAAAAGAATAGCAGATGGGAGATGGAAGATAGAAGTTAGGAAAAACAAGACGCGATGAATCAAAGCCCCATCTGCCATCTGCCATCTGCCATCTGCTCTGCCTTGGGCAAATGGGCTTCGTTCGTGCGCTTTTCGCACACCATCTTTGCACTGCCGTTCGCGCTGGCAGCGATGCTCGTGGCCGCGCGCGACAACCGCGGCTGGCCGGGCTGGCGCGTGTTCGGCCTGATTCTCGCCGCGATGGCCTGCGCGCGGACGTGCGCAATGGCGTTCAACCGCATCGTGGATCGAAAGTTTGACGCGCTGAACCCGCGCACCAAAAACCGTCATCTGCCCGCCGGACAAATTTCGCTGGCCAGCGCCATTTCACTCTGTGTTTTGTCAGCAGCGGGTTTGGTATCCGCCAGCTATTTTCTAAATCCGCTGTGTTTTTATCTTTCACCGGTGGCGCTGGTGCTGGTTTGTTTTTATTCGCTCACGAAACGGTTCACGGATTACACGCACGTTTTTCTTGGCATCGCACTGGCGCTCGCACCCATCGGCGCATGGCTGGCGGTGAAGGGCGGAAATGTCTCGCCGCTGGAAATGGTGCAGATGACGCTGTTGGCGCTGGCGGTCGTGCTGTGGCTCATCGGCTTCGACATCATCTACGCGCTGCAAGATTATGAGTTCGATAAATCGCACGGCCTGCGCTCGCTCGTCGTCGCCTGGGGACCGCAGAACGCGCTGGCCTCGGCCTTTCTCGCGCACATGATCATGTGCGGACTGCTGCTCGGTTTCGGATTGCTGTGCCGGTTCCGCATCGCATATCTCATCGGCTGGTTCATCATCCTCGGCTGCCTCGTGCTGGAACATTGGATTGCGCGACGACGCAGCCTGAACTGGATCAACCTTGCCTTCTTCCGCCTGAACGCGCTGGTCGGTGCGGTGTTTCTGGTGGTGGTCGCCGCAGAAGTGGTTTTTCAAGGCGGGTTCAGGCTGCGTTAAAAATAATTTTTCCGGTAACATCCGCCGGGTTTTGCTTCTGAAGTGGGCATGGACACGGTAAAAATGAATGCACCCATGCCTGACGGAAACAAATGTCCGCAATGCGGCACACCGCTGCCGACCGGCGCGCTGGCCGGGCTTTGCCCCGCCTGCCTGCTCAAAATGGGCGCGGCGGACACCGTCACGGATGCCAGACAGACCACATTCAATCCGCCGAGTGTCGCCGAACTGGCCGTAAAATTTCTGCAGCTTGAAATTCTTGAACTCATCGGCAAAGGCGGCATGGGCGCGGTTTACAAGGCGCGGCAGCGGCAGCTCGACCGCATCGTCGCGCTGAAAATCCTGCCGCCTGGCATCGGCGACGATCCGGCGTTCGCCGAGCGTTTTGCGCGCGAGGCCAAGGCGCTGGCCAAGCTGAATCATCCCGGCATCGTGACGCTGTATGAATTTGGCCAGGTGCAAAACATCGCCGCCTCAAGCCCCGCGCCCAACGCCTCGCACCTCTTTTATTTTCTGATGGAATTTGTGGACGGCGTGAACCTGCGGCAGTTGCTGCACGCCGGCAGAATTTCCGCGCGCGAGGCGCTGGCCATCGTGCCGCAGATCTGCGACGCGCTGCAATTCGCCCACGACCAGGGCATCGTTCACCGCGACATCAAGCCGGAGAACATTTTGCTCGACCGCCGCGGGCATGTGAAGGTGGCGGATTTTGGGCTGGCGAAAATTGTCGGAGGTGAAACCGAGCCGGCTGCGGCAGGGCAGGCTTCGGCCGGTTCTCCGATGCTCACCGAGTCCGGCAAAGTCATGGGCACGCCGCAATACATGTCGCCGGAGCAGATTCAGGCACCGGGTGCGGTAGATCACCGCGCGGACATTTATGCATTGGGCGTGGTGTTTTACCAGATGCTCACCGGCGAACTGCCCGGCAAAAAAATCGAGCCGCCATCGCACAAGGTTCACATTGACGTGCGCCTGGATGAAGTTGTCTTGCGCGCACTGGAGCAGAAACCGGAACTCCGCTACCAGCAGGTCAGCGAGGTGAAGACGTGCGTGGAGACCATCGTGGCGACTCCGTCAGACAGCAGCCGACGTGAGGAGGCTCAAACTGAAAAAACAAAAAGCGAAAATCAGAAAACGGAAATTGCCCCCCGTTTCTCGCGCACGGCCATCGCCGGAGCCATCGGCGTTCCGGTTTCTTTCCTGCCAATTATTTGGTTCTTTTCGTGGCTTAAAGTCCTTGCCGATACCAACGCGCATTGGGGTGATAGTTCATTGCTTAACATTTTGTTCACAGTAATGGGCTTGATGGGACTCGTCCTGCTCGTGCCGACGGCCACAACCGTTCTCGGCTGGACGGCGACGATGCAAATCCGCAATTCAGCGGGCCGACTGTGCGGACTGAAACTGGCGCTCTTCGACGGTCTGCTGTTTCCCCTGCTCATGCTCGACGCGATGATCGGCGGCTTGTGGGTGTTTCTGGATAAAATGCTGGCGGTGTATGTGCGGCATCTCGACGGCTCGCTCTTTGTTGACATCTTCGATTTTTCAATATGGCTGCTGTTGCTCGTGCTCATACTCATCTGGGTGGATTCTAAAATCATCCGCCGCGTCTGGTGTGCGGTGAATAAGGCAGATGCCGTAGCAGGGTTAAAAGTCTGGCCGGCCGTGGAGTCCTGGCTCGCGCTGATGGACAATGGCAATTATGCGGGCAGTTGGGAAACCGCCGCGCCATATTTCCAACGTGTCATGGCGAAAGACGAATGGACTGGCCGGTTGCAGAAGATCCGGCATCCGCTCGGCCAAGTGATTGCACGCCAATTGACCTCCAGCCAGTTCACCGCCGCCGAGACCCGATGTGAGGTGAAGTATGAAACATCTTTTGACGGCCTGCTGGCGGCGGTGGAAACGGTGACGTTTGCCAAACAGGCCGGCGGCGAATGGCTGGCTATCGGCTACCTCATCCGCCCGGCGGGAATCAAAGAAAAGACCGGGCTGGTGTCCCTGACTGCACTGCCAGCCACTCCATTTAGCAAAATCTTTGGTTGGATTTGGGGAATTATCTTTGTCTGTTATTTCTTGTTGCTCCTCAATGATCATTTTCTCGGTCGTAATGATCAGGCTTGGCATTATTTCAATTGGTGTTTTCTGTCCTTTACGCTGGTGAGTTCAGTGGGATTATTGTTTTGCATTCGTCGCGCAAGAAAGGCCAAAACGCCTGAAAGTTTGAGGGCGATAAATAAATCCTTGCTGAAGGTCATGTTGATCAGCGGTTTGATCGCCATTGTATTGGCAGTCTGTTTTGGATTTCTGGCTGCTCACCGTTTTCATTCAATCAAATCCGATTACATCGGCCAGACTTATTTCCCGCTGGGCGATTCCATTGAAATCACCTCCGTTGAAAGGAGCGAAAACCAGATGACGGTCAAAGGCCATTACAACCTGGTCAGCCAGGACCAGGCAATGCTTGCGCTCCACATCACCACTGCCACGGCTATTAGTGTTCCGGAAGGCCCGCAAAATCAGCTGCAAATCTCCAAAGGCGGGGGCGATTTTGAGCTGGTTCATCCCCACCTGGTTCCGGGCTTGCCGCACGTTTCGATGTATGCCGGCGGCCACCCATTTGCCTCACTTTACTTTGGCACCAAGGCGGAAGAGTTGGAAGAAAGCATGGCGGCCTGGATTACCAATGCATCCACCTCGACCGCGACCGGATCCCTCACGTCCGCACCCAGCAATTATATCAGCCAGCAAACTCAGGCGGCGGAAGCCGGCAACCGGTGGGCGCAGTTTAATCTTTGGGATGCCTACCACAACGGCACTCACGAGGTGGACAAGAATCAAGCCAACGCTGACAAATGGCTCGCTGAACTGATCAAAGGCGCGTATCTGGCAAAATTCGAACCGGTCAATGGGTTCAATCCCGCGACGCCGCAGGCGATGCTGGACCAGTTCAGCCAGCAGTGCCGACTGTTTTCGGGCAGCAACAGCCTGGGTGGCGCCAGTTTTTTCAGAACCACCCCGAAGGACGGCAAACTCATCGGCTCGTTCCTCACCGAATTGCCAGACGAGTTCGAGGCCGCCGTTGAAAAGAGTGCCAGCTTCAAACTGATTTTGATGGAAAAGGTGACGCCGGAAATGTTCCTGGCCCACGAAGCGGCCGCACAGGAATCACTGCCACCTGACACAAACACTTCCGCCATTTCCGCCGCCCGAACCTGGCTGGCGCTCATTGACGCCGGCAATTATTCCCAGACTTGGAAGGATGCCTCGGCGATTGTTCAAGGTGCGGTCACAGAAGCGTCTTGGGAAAATTCAATGAACACGTTCCGCAAACCGCTTGGCGATTTGGTGTCGCGCAATTTGAAGTCGGCGCAATCCATGACGGAATTACCCGGCACACCGGACGGCCAGTATGTCGTCATGCAATTCGAGACTTCTTTCGCCAACAAGAAATCCGCGATTGAAACCGTCACGTTCATGCTGGGAAAAGATGGAGCGTGGAAGTCCGCTGGCTATTTCATCAAATGATCCGTCCGTAAAATAAAACTCAAACATGAAATCCATGAAAACCAAAACACTCATCGCCATCATCGCCGCCGCACTGTGCGGACTGGCGCAGGACAGCCGCGCACAGGACATTGACAACTTCGCGCCGGTCGTCGTCAAAACCGTGCCGGAGGCGGGAACCAAGGATGTGCCGCCCGGCGAATTTGAAGTCAGAATCACCTTCAGCAAGGAAATGACCGACCAGTCGTGGAGCTGGTGCACCGCGTGGCAGAATTCCGATCCGCAGTCGCTGGGCAAGCCGCATTATGACGCCGATCACAAAACCTGCGTGATGAAAGTGAAGCTGGAGCCGGGCAAAACCTATGGCTGGTGGATCAACAGCCAGAAGTTTCATGGCTTTCAAGACACGCAAAATCATCCGGCCATTCCGTATCTGTTCACGTTCAAAACCAAAAATAATTGATCCAGGCAGGCTTGGCGTTCACTTGCCCGGCGGCAATTCGGGTGTAACAACCGCCTCGTTTCCGGTAATTCAACTGGATACGATGTCTGCATGAGCCGCCTGACTTCATCGAGCGAAGCGCCGCGAATTTTCCCGCCCACGCGGTGGTCGCTGGTGCTGGCGGCCACGCGCCAGGAGGCGCCGGAATCGGCGGCGGCGCTGGAAGCCATCTGCCGGGCGTATTGGTATCCGCTCTACGCCTATGTCCGGCGTTGCGGCCAGCCGGCGCATGACGCGCAGGATCTCACGCAGGAATTCTTCTGCCGCCTGCTCGAAAAACGCTGGCTGGCTGCCGCCGACCGTGAGAAAGGCAAGCTGCGCTCGTTCCTCATCGTCGCGCTCAAAAACTTCATGAGCAAGGAATGGCGGCGGGCCTCCGCGCAACGCCGAGGCGGCGCGCAGGCGCCGGTGCCATTAGACACCACCTTTGCCGAAAGCCAATACGCCACCGACAACAGCGCGCTCGCGCCGGAAGAAACCTTCGACCGCCAATGGGCGCTGACGCTGCTGAACCTGACCGTGGAACGCCTGCGGGCGGAGTTTGCGGCGGCTGGAAAGCCCGGTGATTTTGACGCGCTCAAAGGCTGTCTCCTGGCGGCGCGCGGGTCGGTTGATTACGCGTTGCTGGCGGCCAAACTCGGCGTGAACGCAGGCGCGGCGCGCGTGGCGGCGCATCGTTTGCGGAAACGCTTTCGCGAAATCTATCGCGAGGAAATTTCCCAGACGCTGGCCGATGGCGCCGACGTGGAAGGCGAATTGCGTCATCTCGCCGCCGCGCTCGCCCGCCAATAAAATGAACCCGGCGCGTAACAAACCTCCGCCGACCGGTAAGTAACGGACATGAACACAGAAATTTTGCCGAAATGCCCGCAGTGCGGCCTCCCGCTGCCGGCGAACGCGCCCGCCGGCCTGTGCCCCCGTTGCCTGATGGCGTTGAACCTGAAGACGGAAACGGTTTTCACCGACGATACGCCCGCCGCCCAGCCGCCGTTGCCGCCGGAACAGATCGCCCCGCATTTCCCACAGTTGGAAATTCTGGAATGCCTCGGCCGCGGCGGCATGGGCGTGGTTTACAAGGCGCGGCAAAAAACCTTGAACCGCCTCGTGGCGCTGAAACTCCTCGCCCCGGAGCGCGTGGGCGATGTGAAGTTCGCCGAACGATTCACCCGCGAGGCGCAAGCGCTGTTGATCCCGCCGAAGTGCTCAAAGACCGGGCGTTGCGTGGTCAGTTTGGCAAGTTTCTGCCGCAGCTTCAGCTCCTTTCCGCCAAGGCCGTGGACACGAATGACGTGGTGGGCAATGAGATGATGATGGCCGACCTCGCCTATTACAGCAGCACCGCCGACGCGTCCAAACGGGGCAAAACCAGCGCCGGCGACATCCACGACGACCTGTCCACGCGGTATCCGGGCCGGACCAGCGCTAAACCGGCGCAAACGGCTGTAAAAAAGGTGATTGCGTAGTGAAACGAGGAGCTTTCCGAGGGAAACATTGCCCTCGCGGAGGGGTCAGGAGCCCTCGGCGAGGGCTCTTTTGCCGTTTGGAAGGGAAACGGAGGCGGTGACGAGGGCTGGCGAGGCGGTCGAAAGGGAAAATTATCCCTCGCCGAGGCCTCCGCAGGCCTCGCGCCGGGCAACGGAGGCGGTTCAAAGCCCAAACTTTCCCTGGCCAACGCCTCGCGACCACTCGCGACCCTCGATGTTTCCCTCGCGAAGCACCACTTTGGCCGCGCCGCCGCCAGCATTGCCGGAAAAAACTGGTAACATTCTTCCCGTTTCGCTTCTGTATCGTTTTGTAGGAGACGAGGTGACGAGTCTCAATTCAAAAGAAAAGTTAGAGACTCCTCACGTCGTCTCCTGCCATCATCGGGAATGACCTCGGACTGTGCCTCTTCATCCGCGCCGGGCGACATTTTCGCCACGACGCACTGGACGGTCGTGCTCGCGGCGGGCAAACGCCACACGCCGCAGGCGGATGGCGCGCTGGAGGAACTGTGCCGCACCTACTGGTTTCCGCTTTATGCCTATGTTCGCCGGCGCGGCCACATCAAGGAGGACGCGGAGGATTCGGTGCAGGCGTTCTTCGCGCGGTTTCTTCAGAAAAATTATCTCGCGGGCCTGAGCGCCGAGCGCGGGCGGTTCCGTGCCTTTTTACTGGCGTCATTGAAACACTTTCTCATTAACGAATGGAAAAAATCGCAGCGGCTCAAGCGCGGCGGCGGTGAGAAAAACCTCTCGCTGGACTGGGAATCGGCGGACACGAAGTTTCAGGTGGCCGCGACGAATGAGCCCAGCCCCGACCAGGTGTTCGACCGCGAATGGGCGCTGGCGCTGCTGGCCAAGGTGGTCGGCCGGTTGCAGTCGGAATGCGCGGCGGACGGGAAGGCGAAGCTGTTCGGGCAGTTGAAACAATTTCTCACGGCGGGCAACGGTGATTTGTCGCACGCGGACGCGGCCCACGCCTTGGGCATGGATGAAACGGCCGTGCGCGTGACGGTGCACCGGCTGCGCAAGCGCTACCGTGTGCTGTTGCGCGATGAGATTGCGCAGACGCTCGCCGACAAATCGCAGGTGGACGAGGAGATGCGCGCACTGTTCGGGGCGTTCAGCGGGTGACCGGGCGGTTCTTTGGGCCGGCGACAGATTACCCTCTAGAAATTTTTTCGGAAAAAGTGGCGACCGGCGCGGTGCCTGCCCTACAATCCTTTGGCACATGAGCAAACCGGTCAAATCACAGTGGAACTTTGGCGAGCTGTTTCCAGCGGAACCGACGCGCAAGGTTTTGTCCGTCTGGGAACTCACGGCAGACATCAAGCGGCTGCTGGAAAAATCGGTCGGCTCCGTCTGGGTCAGCGGCGAAATCACCAACCTCCGCGCGCAAAGTTCCGGCCATGTTTATTTCACCCTCAAAGATGTGGCGGCGCAGCTGGGCTGCGTGCTGTTTCGCGGCACGGCGGCGGCGCAACGCAGCCTGCTGGCGGACGGCCAAAAAGTTTTGCTGCACGGTGACGTGACGGTTTATGAAGCGCGCGGGCAATATCAGCTCATCGTCCGCGAAGTGGAATTGCAGGGCGTCGGCGCGCTGCAGATCGCGTTTGAAAAATTGAAGCAGAAGCTCGCGGCGGAAGGCTTGTTCGCGGCGGAACGGAAACGACCGCTGCCGAAATATCCGCAGCGCATCGGCCTGATGACTTCTTCCACCGGCGCGGCCATCCGCGACGTGCTGCACGTCGTCCAGCGCCGCAATCCCGGATTGGAAATCATCCTCGCGCCCTGCCGCGTGCAAGGCGACGGCGCGGCAAGGGAAATTGCCGAGGCCATTCGAACGCTGAATGAATTCGGAATTCGGAATTCGGAATTCGGAATTGATTTGATTCTCGTCACGCGCGGCGGCGGGTCGCTGGAGGATTTGTGGGCGTTCAACGAGGAAGCCGTGGCGCGGGCGATTTTTGAATCGGCGATTCCCGTCGTGTCGGCGGTCGGGCATGAAATTGATTTCACCATCGCGGATTTTGTGGCGGATCTGCGCGCGGCGACGCCGAGCGCAGCGGCAGAGATCATCACGGAAGGTGTTTTTGCCAGCCGCGAGTTTGTCAGCGAAGCCTCGGAACTGCTGCGCCGGGCGGCGCGCCGCAAGGTGGACCGCGAAATTGAGAATTTTGATTCGGTCGCCGGCCGGCTGACTCGCCTGCATCCGCGCCGGCAGCTGAATGATTCGTTGCAGCGGCTGGATGACCTGCAGTCCGGCCTGCTGCGCGGATTGAAAACGGCGGCGCATTCGCGGAATCTGGTTTTTGAAAATCTCGCCGGCAGATTTTTGCGGGCCAAGCCGGCGCTCGCCTTGAAAGCGCGGCGGGAAGCCCTTCACCAGTTGGAAAAGCGCCTGCATTTGCTCGGCCCGGAACAGGTGCTGGCGCGCGGCTATTCCATCACGACCGACGCGGCGACGGGCAGGGTATTGCGGGTTTCGGCAGGTCTCAAGCCCGGCCAAAAAGTAAAAACGCGGTTGACCGACGGCGAATTTTCCAGCCGCGTGGAGCCGTGAGCGCCTTTCTCCAAGCTGGACGCGGCCGGGGTTTTTCCCTATTTTCCGCCCATGTCAAAAACAGCCAGGGCCGGTGACGCGGCCAAGGGCGGCGTGCCGTTTGAAGAAGCTCTCAAAAAACTTGAGGGCATCGTCGAGGCCATGGAGGCGGATGATCTGCCGCTGGAAACGCTGCTCGCCCGCTACGAGGAAGGCGCCCGGCTGGTGAAAATCTGCCAGGAAAAACTCGCCGAGGCGGAGGTGAAAATCCAGCAGCTCGAAAAAAATGCGGCGGGCGAACTGAAATTGAAACCGTTTGAGACCGACGTTGAGCCGTAACCCCCTTGATTGCTGCTGCGCAGAAAAGTTGGCGCAGCACCATGCATTTTGTTAATTTTGTAGATTACCAAACTATGAGTCGTTATTTGGACATGGTGGACGGACCGGAGCACGTCAAAAAGCTCACGGTGCCGCAATTGCAGGAACTTGCCGGCGAAATCCGCACCGAGCTGATCGAGGGCCTCGCCAAGGGCGGCGGCCACCTCGGCCCGAACCTCGGCGTCGTCGAGTTGTCCATCGCGCTGCACAAGGTGTTTACCACGCCGAAGGACAAATTCGTCTGGGACGTGAGCCATCAGGTTTATGTCCACAAGATTTTGACCGGCCGGAAAAACCGTTTCCGCACAATCCGCCAGACGGACGGCTTGAATGGCTTTGCGTTGCGCACCGAGAGCGAACATGACTGTTTCGGTGCCGGCCACGCCGGCACCGCGCTCTCCGCCGCGCTCGGCATGGCGGCGGCGCGCGACAAGCGCGGCACGAACGAAAATGTCGTCTGCATTTTCGGCGACGCGGCGCTGACCAACGGCATTTCGTTCGAGGCGATGAACAACGTCGCGCACACGACCAAGAAATTCATCGGCATTCTCAACGACAACGAATGGAGCATTGCCAAGAACGTCGGCGCGATTTCCGGCTATCTGAACAAGCTCATCACCAATCCGCGCTACAACCAGCTCGCGAAGGATTTTGAAGGTTTCGTGCGCCGTCTGCCCAAGGGTGATCTCGCGCTCAAGCTCGCGCACCGCGCCGAGGGCGGATTCAAGGGCGCGCTCACCGGTGTCGGTTTGAAGCCGACGACCAGCCTTGTCGAATCCGATGGGCGCGGCGGCCACGGCTCGCCGGTGTTGTTTGAAGAAATGGGACTGCGTTATCTCGGCCCGATTGACGGACACGATCTGCCGCTGCTCATCAGCACGCTGGAATTTGCCAAGACCTGCGATCATCCGATCGTCATTCACGTCTTGACGCAGAAGGGCAAGGGCTTTGAAGCCGCGCTGAAGCAGCCGGAGAAATTCCACGGCCTCGGACCTTACAATGCCGCCACCGGCGAGACGCCCGCAGCGAAAGTTGGTGCGCCGCCGATGTATCAGGACGTCATGGGCCAGACTGTCGTGAAGCTCGCGAAGAAAAATGAGTCCGTCATCGGCCTCACCGCCGCGATGCCGAGCGGCACCGGCATGAAGCATTTGGAAAAAGCTATGCCCGAACGCTACTACGACGTCGGTATCGCCGAGGAACACGGCGTGATCTTCGCCGCCGGCATGGCGACGATGGGCCTGCGGCCGATCGTGGCGATTTATTCCAGCTTCCTCCAGCGTGCCTACGACTGCATTCATCACGACGTTTGTTTGCAGGATTTGCCGGTGATCTTCTGCATGGACCGCGCCGGCCTTTCCGCCAACGACGGCCCGACGCATCACGGCATTTTCGACATCGCCTATTTGCGCTGTTTCCCGAACCTCATTGCGATGGCGCCGGCCAACGAGGACGAGCTCGCGGACATGATGTTCACCGCCACGACCATCAATCATCCCACGTTCATCCGCTACCCGCGTGGTGCGGCGGAAGGTGTCCCGGTGAAGGATGAACCGCAGCTCATTGAAGTCGGCAAGGCCGTCGTGCAACAAAATTTTGCCAACAACGGCAAACGCAAGGTCGCGCTGTTCGGTCTGGGTCCGATGAACGCCATTGCACGCAGAGCCGCCGCGCAGCTCGTGGCGGACGGTTACGATGTCGCGGTCATCAACCCGCGCTTCACCAAGCCGATTGACTCGGCGGTGCATGAACAGTTCGGGCGCGAGGCAGATTTGATCGTAACGCTGGAAGACCACGTCCTCATGGGCGGTTACGGCTCGGCGGTGCTGGAACTGTTGAGCGAGCAGGCCGTGAACACGCCCGTTGTGCGCATCGGCTGGCCGGACAAGTTTATTGAGCACGCCACCACGCAGGACGAGCTTCGCGCGAAATACGGGCTGTCCGTCGTGAACACCGTGGCCAAGGTGAAAAGCCATTTCGGCGACACCACCTCCGCGACCAAGCTCGTCGGCGGGGCTTAAACAAGAGTGTTGGCTTTTTGCGACGGCTACATTGAATCGCCAATGTTATTCTTTCTGTTTAACGACAATCCGTGACGACGCCCTGTGCCGCCGGCACCACGAACGTCTGGCTCCATGATTGATTTGCAGCAGCTCGAAGGTCAAAGGTCTGCCGAGGCGGCCTGATCCTGGACTGGAGTAGATTCATCCAGACATCGGCGGACGGTCTGGATCAGCTTGTCCGGGTGATAGGGCTTGGCCAAAAAGTATTGTTCGTCTTTCGGCGACAGGTTCTGGTTGACGACATCGGGGCTGTAGCCGGAAGTGTAGATAATCTTGAGGTTGTTTTTTCTTTCCCGCAATTTTCCGGCCAGTTCCCGGCCGGACAATCCGCCGGGCATGATCATGTCGGTGAGGAGCAGGTCAATCTTTGTGCCCGGCTCGTCCCAAACGGACAACGCCTCCACCCCGGAACCGGCTTCCAAGACATGGTAGCCGTGCCGTTGCAGGAGAATCCGCGCCAACCGGCGCAGAGCTGCTTCATCTTCGACGAGCAAAATGGTTTCCGTCCCGCCCGAAGTTTTTTGGCTGGGTTCGGGAGCCGCGTCCGGGCTGGGTTTTCTGGAGCTGAGCGGCAGAAAAACCTCGAACCGGGCACCGCGCCCCGGTTCGCTCTCGACTTCGATCCAGCCGCCGTGCTGCTTGACTATGCCATAGACCGTCGCCAGTCCGAGGCCGGTGCCTTTGCCGACTTCCTTGGTGGTGAAAAACGGCTCGAACAGGTGGGGCAACACTTCCGGTGCGATGCCGGACCCGGTGTCTTCCACGCCGATGCAGGCGAACCACCCCGGACGCTGATCGGCATTGCGCTGGCTTTCACCAGCCTTAATTTCCAATTCCGCGGCGCGGATGAGCAGCCGTCCACCCTGCGGCATGGCGTCGCGGGCGTTGACGGCCAAGTTCAGAAGCACCATTTCAATCATGACCGAATCGGCCTGGATGACCAGCGGCGCGGCCCCGGTCTGAATCTCCGCGGCAATGTTCTCACCCAGCAACTGGCGGAGCATGGTGCTGATCTGGGGGATCAAAAGGTTCAAGTCCAGCGGTTGTGGCAGGAACCGTTTCTTGCGGCTGAACATCAGCATCTGCGAAGTCAATTTGGCGGCGCGCCCGGCCGCGACATCAATTTCCCGCAGCGCTTCCTGCACCGATGGGTCCGGCAGATTCTGCAAAGCCAGGCATTGCACATAACCCCGGATGACGGTGAGCAGGTTGTTGAAATCGTGGGCGATGCCGCCGGCGAGCTGGCCCACAGCCTCCATCTTCTGCGCCTGACGCAGAAACTCCTCGGTCTTGACGCGCTCGGCCATTTCAGTTTTCAACTGCGTGTTGGCCGCTTGGAGTTCGCGGGTTCGCACGGCAACCATTTCCTCAAGCTGGTCCATTTTCACCCGGGCTTGTTGCCGCAGCTCCCATTTCTCGGTCAGCGCGTGCGCCAGCTGCAAAACTTCAATGGTGTCAAACGGCTTCATGAGGATCACCAGCCGGTCGCTCTGGCCGAGTTTTTTAACAATCCGGTCCCAGGAATAATCCGAGTAGGCGGTGCAGATGACGATCTGGATGTCCGGATCAATTTGGCAGATGCGGGCGGTGGTTTCAATGCCGTCCCAGCCGGGCGCCATGCGCACGTCCACAAACGCCAGGGCGTAAGGAAGAACTTTGGTCAGGGCGTGGCCCACCAGTTCCAGTCCTTCCTCGCCGCTGTGCGCCGAGTCGAGGTCAAAGCCGGCGGACTGGAATTCGTGCGGTTGTTCATCAAACAGCTCCGCCCCCGCTGCGGTCAGCGCGGCGGCCGATTCGTCCGGCGGCGCGAGGATTTTTCTGAAATCCGCATGGATCGCCTGGTTGTCATCAATCACTAGGATGCGGCGGTTTTTCTGGAAGAGTGAGCCATTCATAAATCAGCCTTGGGCGGTTGCAGGGGCAGTTCGAGATTGAAACGGGCACCTTGGCCGGTGCCTTCGCTGTGGGCGGTCAGGGAGCCGCCCAGGTCCCGCGCCGCCAGCGCGCCGCTGTGCAGGCCGAAGCCGTGGCCGCCCTTACGGGTGGTGAATCCGTGGTTGAAAATGTGGGCAAGATTTTCCGGCGGGATGCCGATGCCATTGTCCAGCACGGCAATCTGGACGCCGCCACCGGTCTGTGAAATCTGAATCCGCAACAGTTTGTCCTTCCGGCCGGAATCGTCGCAGGCGTATTTGGCGTTGCGAATCAGGTTCACCAGAATCTGCAGCACCTTGTGCTTCTCCACCGTGACCGGCGGCACGTCCGCGTATGCCCGCACCAGTTCGACCTCATGCCGGGCTAGCGCCCCGGCATTCATGCGCAGGGCGTCTTCGACCAGATCAGCCACCTTGACGGTTTCGGTGACGCCGGAAATTTTGGCGTAGCTCTGCTGCATCGCCACGACGTCCTTGATGTGCTCGATGTTTTGCCGGAGCAATTCCAGTTCCCGGATGGTGTCCAACTGTTCCTGCGCAAGTTGCCCGGCGAGCTGGCTCAAATAACCGGGCACTTGCCGGCCTTTGGCGTCCGTGGTGATGAATCCGCCCAAATCGGCGGCGTGTTCGTTGAGCAGCGCGACCACCTTGGCGAGATAGGGAATTTTTGACTCCTTGGTTTTGTCCAGCACCAGCGAGGCCGAGACGTTGACGCTGTTCAGCACGTTGCCAATGTTGTGCAAAACATTGGTGGCGACTTCCGCCATGCCGGCCAGCCGCGAGGTTTCGAGCAGTTGCTGGTGGGCTTCCTTAAGCCTGGCCTCCGCGTGCTTGATGTCGGTGATGTCCTTGGAGATGCCGAAGGTGCCGATAATCTCGCCGGCCTTGTTGCGAAACGGCATTTTCGTCGTGAGCGCCCAGGATTCGCCCCGTCCGTCCTTCCATGATTCCTTTTCGATTTTGCCAATCATCGGCTGGCCGGTGCGGATGATTTTCTGTTCGTCTTCAAAGGCGGGCCGGGCGTGTTCATCAGAGAAAATGTCAAAATCACTTTTGCCGATCAGCTCATCGGAAGTGGCCAAGCCAAGTAGCCGGGCCTGGGCATTGCTGGATTTCATGAAGCGGGACTGGGCATCTTTGAAATAAATCTTGTCCGGCGTATTTTCCAGCAGCTCCCGCAACAAATCCCGCTCGTAGGCGAGTTCCGCCGTGCGCCGGTTGACTTCCGCCTCCAGCCGGACGCGCGCGGCCAGATACTTTTTCTCCTTATGCACATGATGGCGGATGCGGCCGAGATAGCCGCCCGCCAAGGCGGCCAGCAACAGGCCGCCGCCGACCAGATCAAACCAGCCCGCCTGGTAAAAATGCGGGCGCAGTTCGACCGTCAGCGTGTCGCCTTGCCGGTTCCAGACGCCGTCGGCGTTGGCAGCGATGACGCGGAAGGCGTAACGCCCCGGCTTGAGGTTCGTGTAAAAGGCCAGGCGCCGGTTTCCCGCGTCCACCCAATCCTTGTCATAACCCTCCAGCCGATACCGGAATTGCACGGCTTGCGGCTCGACGAAACTTGGCGCATTGTAATGAAATTCCAGTTCGCCCTTGCCCGGCGGCACGACAGTGGCTTCGCTCCGGGCAAATTCCTGGCCATTGGCGAGCACGTCCTCAATGTGAACGGGCGGCGCCGCCGGGTTGGTCGAGATGTGCGCGGGATCAATCATCACCACGCCGCGCGGGCCGGGAAACCAGATGCGCCCGTCGGCGGTTTTACAGCCGACGCGTTCCTGCGCAGTCTTGTCCGTGGTCTTGACGGATCTCAGGCCGTCGAAAGCGGTGCTGTCCATCTGGCTTATTTTACCATCGCAGAAATCATTGATGCTGCGCCGGGCCACGCGGGAAATGCCGCGACTGGAATCCACCCAGAGATTTCCAAGATTGTCGGGCACGATGGCGCAAATGTCGTTGTCGAACAGCCCGTTCTTCCGGTCAATGAGCCGGATCTGGTTGTCCTTCAGCCGTGCAATCCCCGAATGCAGCCCCGCCCACACCACCCCATCCTGATCCTCGCAGATGGTTTCCACGTGCGAATCGGAAAGACCTTCCGCCTCCGACCAACGGCGCCAGTCACCGTCCTTGACCCGGAAGATTCCATTGCCGCAGGCGACCCAGATGACGCCGTCCGTGCCGGATGCAAGGTTGAGAATCCAGTAAAATTGCGGTGGTTCAACATCGTGCTTGAAGGTGTAGGGCTGGAAATAATTGGTGTCCGCGCGATACAATTCCCCGCCGACCGACACCACGACGCCCTGCTCGTCCTCCGCCATGCCCACGATCTGATTCGTCGCGACATATTCGGCCACGGTTTTTCCGCCAGAGACGATGACCAAGTGATGCGTTCCACAGACGCAGTAGAGATCGCCATTGCGCGCCTCAAGCACTCGTTTGGTGTAGTTTGTCGGCAGGCCGGGCGGCGTCGTGAACACCTCGGTCTGCGGATTATAACGCGTGACGCCACCGTAGCTGGCAATCCATACGCCGCCGTCCCGCGCCACCGTCACGGAATTCGCATCCGTGATCGTCGGCTGGTCGGTGGCAGGCTGAATGGGAAATTTCACGTCGGAAATCTGGCTGATGCCGACGTCGGTGCCGACCCACAAACTGCCTTCGTGGTCTTCGGCAATGGCCCGCACGGAATCGCTGGCCAGACCGTCCGCCTTTTGCAGAAAGGCATACTTTCCATTCTGATAACGAATGAGTCCGAGATAGCCCGTTCCAATCCACAAAACGCCCTGCCGGTCCACGAGCAAACAGTTGACTCTCGTCGCCAGCGTTGGATTCTCCCGCCGTTTCAAGTCGGAACCATAGCAAAACAACCCGTCCCGCGTGCCGACCCAGATTTGCCCGTCCCAATCTTCCGTGATGCAAACAACGATGGTCGCGTCCAGTTTCGGATCGGGCAGTTTCGTGACTTTTCCGTCCTGCCAGCAATACACACCCTGATTGGCCGTTCCAAACCAAATCCGGCCCTGCCGGTCTTCGTGGCAGCAATAAACTTCCGTGAAGGAATTTGTGGACGCATCCGGGGCTTGAACCGCTTCCAGTTCGCCGGACCGGTTCAATCGGGCGGCCTGCTGTTCCGCCCCCAGCCAGAGCGTCCCATCCTTGTCTTCCAAAACGGATCGGACGTCCAATGCCGCCGTCTTCTCGCCACGCCATGAAAACAACCGACCGTCGTAAAAGCCGAATGAACTGTTCTCCAGCCCCACCCACAAACCACCGGAACGGGACTCCGCCAAACTTGTGACGTGGCTGTTCCGCAGATTGTCAACCGAGTGGAGGTCAATCAGCTTAAATTCGGTTCCGTCGAAACGCAGCAGGCCGGCGGCCGTGCCGAACCACAAGTAGCCGTCCCGGGTTTGCACAATGGCGTTGACGCTGCTGGCCGGCAGTCCGTTATGCCGGGTCCAGGTCTGGCAGTTGTATTGCGTGAGGTTTCTGGCCGGATCCAGGGCGAACCCGCGGTCGGCCCGCACCAATGACAGCAGCAGGCCGCACACAAGCAACCAACGCCGGAACCGGCGAGGCCGCTTCCGGAAGTCTGGATATAATAATTCCATATCTCAAAAACTCCGTTTGTGGACTCCGGTTGAACAGACAAATACGATCCGCCAATTGAGCCATTGCCGTGGGCCGGCGGAATCCAACAGTGTTCTATCGGCAATCTAAGCGTTAAATGAAGGTAAAGCGCTAACCATTTCTTGGTATTTCGGAATCTCTGCAAAAGTCTTGAAACTTGGTTTTTGAATTAAGCGTCCGACCAATATGCAAACGACGACCAATCCGCAGCTCGGACTTTTGGACAGCCTGATGCTCGCCACACCCACGAATGAT
>Ga0182024_10010027_pt1 | contig 19418 bp, 20 predicted proteins | sample P32metaG_FD_120480 | JGI IMG/M metagenome (GOLD analysis project Ga0182024, IMG submission 120480) | Permafrost microbial communities from Stordalen Mire, Sweden - P3-2 metaG (Illumina Assembly) | ecosystem: Environmental > Terrestrial > Soil > Wetlands > Permafrost | place: Sweden: Stordalen... | reverse complement strand
GTATGCTGATCTCCTTGCTCACGCTCTTTCCAGAGCTGTCGATGTAGAGGAGGGTCGATTTCTGGGGGTCGATCGCCGATTCTTTCAGTGAGACGAATTTCAGCCCCTTCTTTTCGAACTCGGTCGTTATGTCGTCCCTCAGCGGCATTCTAGCACCCCCGAGGCAGGTTTCACGCGCTGAGCCCTCCTAGCTTCGCGCACGTCAGATTCGACAGATGTGACTGGTTTCGAATTCATCATGCGGTCTTCGCCTCCGAACTCGCGTCGCTCACGATGAATCTCGAGACTCCCGTGGCTCCGGAGAGCGCCATCTCGGCTCCTATCAGGATCAGCACCACCGCGAGGATGATGGCGAGCGTCAGCAACGTCACGTCGGGGAAGACTAGGACGACCAGCGATAGCACGACCGCCAGCAAGCCTACAGCAAGGACCGTTCCCCTGTGCCAGCTGGCCGTCGTGCGGTGCATGTAGCCGTGGAATATCCGGCTCAATCCGTATATGAGGAGACCGAACGAGACCAGAACTATCAGACCGGCAGCGCCGAAGCTTGGGAACGTCACGGCCAGCACGGCGAGTATCAGGCAGGCGACCCCCGAGAGTACTCCCACGACCTTGAGACTCGTGGGAAGACGCCTCAGGCCCAGAACGGAGACGGTCCTGAAAGAAGCAAAAAGGAGGCCCAACGAGAGCAGGACGACGAGGCTGGCTATGCCGAGGCTCGGGAACGCAAGCACCAGGATGCCGAGCACCATGGCGCCCAGGCCGAACACCACTTCAAGGCCCCGGAACCAGCCAGGATGCTTGGAAGATTGCAAGAAAGCCAAGGTCAGCGTGGGTATCGCGCTATTTAAGGGTCGCAGGAAAAAAGTGCCTCCAGACTAGAACAATACCCCGCGATAACGGGAGTCCTCACTGGGCGGGCGCGAGTATGACTACGGGAATCTCCCGCTTCGTCTTCTTGGCGTAATCAGCGTATCTCGAGAACATGGTCGCGAGGAGCGGCCACAACCTCTTCCTCTTCTCGGGAGATGCCTTCCTCGCACTCACCGTTCTCGTCTCTCGTTTGATGACGACTACGGCCTTGGGATCGTGCATCAGGTTCACGAACCATGAAGGGTTCCTTTCGGCGCCGCCCGCAGATGCGACGGTGACGAGGTTCTCCCCGTCAACCATGTAGAGGACCGGATTGGTCCTCTGCTTGTCGCTCTTCGCCCCCTTGGTCGTCAAGAGCACGATGGGCGCCTTTCCCATTCGCCCCGCGATTCTTCCGCCCGAGACCCGGTAGAGGAACAGGACCAGAGGGTTGAAGACTCGGTTCGCGGTGCTCATTCTCGAGACATTCACACTCTCGCCGAGGGTAGATATGGTTCTACTGATCATTCGGATAGTCTAGCGAGCGCCTATCTATGATGGTATGCACGCCAAAGCCGATTAATCTTCTGGCACCCCGCTTCGTTCAATAGTAGCAGGGCCATTCCCGCCCGTTGTGCGGGAAAAAGGGCGCGCGGATTGGAGAAAACATACACTATGAGATGCAGCATCGGGACAAACAGCAACATCAGGGTCGCTATGTGAACAGCCTCGTTATCTACTCTTCAAGTATATTCTAACAATCATGGGACATCCCCTCGTGACTGAGAAAAATCACAACGGACACTCGGATGCTCCTCTGAGCAGGGTCATCTGCCAAGGGTGTGGGAAAAGAGCAAATGAAATTGTACAAGACGATGCCCGGAAGCTGAGGCAACAGTTCATCGAAGTTGTCCCCGTTACGGCAAGGGCGTTTGAATGTACCCGATGTGAAGTCATAATCTACGAAGATGAATTCGTACTTGGCGAATTTGTGCCGGCCAGGTTCCGGAATCTAAATGAACAATCTCCTATTGCGGAGATAGCCGATTGGGAAGACTTTCTCCCTCAAATGGAGTCGACCATCGGCATAGATCAACTGATTGCGCGGCGATGAAAGCGAGAGGAGTCCGGCTATGGAAGCGTCGCCTTGACCATCACCGATGACTCGGTGGAGTCAATGGTCGGGATGATCTTGAAGAGAGTGCGGAACTCGGTGTCCAGCGCCGTCTTAAGGAAGGCCGTATAAGGAGGACCGAAGTCGTGTGTCGCAATTAGCGTGAGGTCGTTCCCCTCTCTCTTGATCTCGACTTTGATATCCAGCCCGAACCTGCCCCTTCTCGAGAGGAAATCGAGGAAATTGTCTAATGTGACGCCCTGAAACCAGAACATCATCATATCTTTGATCTCCTGCGGCCTCTGCGTTCGTGCGAGTTCTTGGACCTTCTCTGGATCGGCGGCGTCCACGAAGTCCTTGAAGTGCGCCTTGGAGATGCTGATAAAACCGAACCGCTCGGTCAGGTTGTCCCACAGCGCGTACTTGTTCAGGGCGGAGGAGACGAGGGCGTTCATGGCGATGCCTCTCTGGGCTGCCAGTTCCTCCAGTTGTACCTCAAGATCCTCCGGTAGCCTTATCGTCCTTAGAACCGTCTTGACTTTACGTTGTTCCCGCTTCCCATCCCTGGGAGATGCTGCCAAGATAGCCAGTTTTAGATTTCGCATAGGAACAACGATATATGCCTTTGCCAAAACGGCGCACCGAGTCGTCGCTGCTGTTGTTGATAGGTGCCAATCAGGCGATGCGGGTGAGCTTCAACCTCTCATTCCAATCAAACAGCCGTACAAGCCCTATCAGGAGGATGGCGATGGATGCTATCAGCGCGGCGCTGAGGACCCCGGCGGGTACTGTCTGGTCCACCACGAGCACAACGGCGTCGCCGAAGCCGGCCAGCATGATGAGGAGGAATGCTAAGGCTATGAGCCTGAAAAGCTGCTCCATGACGTCCCCCTTGAATAGCCTGAGGAGTTTGGTAGCGTAAATGCTCCCCCCAGCCCCCAGCAGGCCGAACGCGACGGCTATGGAGACGTCGAGAAAGCTAACCATAATGAAAAAGCAGCAGGGTACGATATAGGAATGACGTACACAAAGAGTATGCTTTTCTCATGCGTCGCCTCTTTCGCGATGTATCAGTTAGATTTCAGCAACATTTACCAAGGCATCCCGCCAGAGCGCCGGTGGCAAGGTATCACTAGGCTTGAGATCTGTCTGGGTCCCCTGGTCGGTAGCGCTCGGCGAATCGGATAGGCTGCTCGACGACCTCACCCGTAACACAAAGGTCGATGGCATAGAGCTACTCGACTTCGACTCGCAAATAGAGAAAGCGAGCTATGGTGCTGTCAAGACCCCCGCGCTGAGGGTCCTTCCATCGAGCGGCGGGTTCAATCTCCCGCTGGTCACGGGGGAGAGATTCACCGCGGCTCAGAAGTTCATGCATGAAGCCAAGTCCAGGGGTTTCAAGATAACCTGCAACTTCGTTCCGCTATGGCTCGGGGCCGAGAAGCTCACGCGGACTTCTCTCGTGGACGTCACCGGCAGGCACCTGATAGGACCGGGCGACTTCCCCGTCTACGGCTGTCCGAACAACCCGGACATGATAAGATATGGGGAGTTCATGACTCGCGAGCTCGTCCGCACATGGCCGGACATGGAGATAATGGCCCTCAATCACCTGGAGTACCCGCACATACTCCTCTGGACCTATCCGGGAGTCGATGTGGATAGCATGTTCGCCTGCTTCTGCAAGTCGTGCGAAAAGGCCGCGAAGGAACAAGGTATCGATTTTACGCGGATGAAGAAGGAGGCAAGGTCGCTCCTCGCCTCTCTCTCCAGGGCGCCCTCACGGGGGAAGAGGGGTGCGCCACCCGCAGTCAACGCAGACGACGTGGTCCACTTCTTCCTCAGAAGGCCTCACCTGGCCCAATGGCTGCGCTTCCGCATGGACTCCATGACCGGCTACACCCGCGCGCTGATAGCGGCTGGGCGCGAGGCCGCGAAGGAGCACAACCCCAAGCTGCGGTTCGGGATGGAGTTCCAGCTCCCGTCCCTGAGTCCCCTCCTCGGGACCGACTTTCTGGCTCTTTCCTCGGACCTAGACCTGATGATCCCCAAGTTTCCGGACTATCTCCCTGGCTCGGTCATCCCGCAGTTCGCAAAGGAGGTCGCTGCCCGAGGTGGCCTCGACAAAGACGCACTGCTGAAGGCCATCCGGGACGCGTTCGACCTCGGACCGGGCCCGGAGAAGTATTCATCCTACCCCAAACTGAGCCACATACTCCTCTACTCGAACGCGTACGACTACTCCATCTTTGAGCGACAGATGAAGTACCTGAAGCCGCTGATAGGCAAGGTGGCCTTCCAACCCTACATCTGGGAGAGCAACAACGACGGGCGGGCCCTCAAGAGGAAGATAGAGGCCCTGTCGAAGCTGGGCTTCGACGATTTCTTCCTCTGGAATTGGGAGGAGGGCCTCTCGAGCGAACACCTCAAGGCCCTGAAGGGCATCCTCTGACCACGCGAATCCCGACGCACGAATGCCTCAGGTCGGGTCGATGGCCTCCCTGGATCAGGGGACAAACGCGCTCATTGTCACGAGCGACAGCGAGGCTTGGGAAGCGACGGAGTACTGCATGTTCGAGTTTTCTACGGTGCCCGCCTTCGTCTCGGCGCACGTAGGAATCGAGGAGCTCGCGGAGATCGAGCCGGCGCTGCACGCGAGGGTACCGATGCATCCCGAAGAGAAAATCACCTGGACGCCGCCGTTGTAGCCTACCACGTTCGGCTCGAAGCCAATGACCTGGGAGAGGTACGAATTATTCCAGGTGCCGCTGCAGAGAGGCAACGTCGAGTTGAGCGGGACGGTCGCCTGCGCGACCTGGGCGCCGGCGGCGTTACTGACGCTGAATTCCAGCGAGGTGACGTTGTTCGTGCCAGGGTCGGTGTTCATCTTCACAGAGATCGAATATCCCTTGGGCAGGAAGCTCGAGGGTAGTTTGTAGAGAAGGTGGTCGCAGGTGTTGAACAGGTTGGCGCCCGAGAGCGGCCAGTTCTCGATCGACCACTGCACCTCGCCGGCGGAGGTCACCGCCAGGACGAACTGCATGTACGCGTCGGTGCCCGAGGGAGCATAGGCGTTGACCTGCAGGTCCCAGTTCCCGTTCGCCATCATGTCCGACCCCGCCGTGAACGTGACCGAAGGGTTGACCATAGGTACGCAATTGTTCCAGAGGATGTAGTTGCGGTTGCCGGCGAACCCGGAGGAAGGCGGTGGGGGGCCGGTGGAAGGCGGTGGGGTCGTCGGCGAGCCGCCGCCCGCATCCGGGTCGACGCTGGTAAGCGCCTTGCCGATCATCCCGAAGAACAGTCCGATCATCGCGAGCTTCGGCTCCGAGGAGAACGCCGACTCAAGGCCAGTGGCCAATGGTATTATCAAGAGCAGCCAGTCTTCGAGGCTCCCGTGACCCTGATTCTGGGCGAGCGACGGCAGCGCCTTCCCGGCTGCGCCCATTATGAGACCATACAGCATGTAGTTCGTGTCGCCGCTGAGCGTTGAACCAATGGAGCCCAGGAACGCCCCTCCGAAAAGGAACCAGTCTTCCCAGCTTCTCCAGTTAGGGCCCAGCGAGAGGAGCGCCTTGCTGGACGCGCCTACGGTTATCCCGTAGAAGAAGTACATCGGGTTGTTGGTCGCGATCATCCCCAGCGAGCCCATCACGGTACTCGCGAAGAGGACCCAGTCTTCGGTCTGGAGTTGTTGTTGCTCGACCAACTACACGTCGTTTGTGGCTCAGGAGATTTAAGGATGATTGGAGGCTCTCAGAGCACGGTCGGCGTGGGGAGACGAGTCAGAGGGCCGCGGCCTGCTTGTACCCCAGCATCGCGCCGTAGACGTCGGTCCTTCTATCTTCCGTCAGCTTGTTGAGCTTGGTCCACTGCTTGCCCCTCCTCGCGGAGAAGACGTCGCAGTTCCTCGCTATGAGGAGCTCCTCCTTTGTCGGGCTCGCCGGGCCGGCGGCTATCCTCCCGGAGGGCTCGCAGATTATGCTGCTGCCCATGAACGGCTGGCCTCTCTCGATGCCGGTGCGGTCACAGTACGCGATCCAGACAGCGTTCACGTGAGAGTTGACTATGGCAAGGGTATCCGGGAGCGGCATCTTGCCGGTCTTCTGCAGGTTCCTGGGATGTTCCTCTTTGTTGAGTGGATCCCAGTTCGCTGGACCCACCACGATATCGGCCTTCTGCAGCGCGAGTATCCTTGTCGTCTCCACGAACCACTGGTCGTAGCAGATCTGCATCCCGATGTTCCCGATCGCTGTCCTGAATACCGGAAGGCCTAGGTTGCCGCGCTGAAAGAACAGCTTCTCCCGATTCCAGAGGTGCAGCTTCCTGTACCTTCCGATCAGCCCCTTGGGTCCGAAGAGAAGTGAGGCGTTGTACAGCTTCGCGCCGTCCTTTTCAGCCAGGCCCGCGACGACGTGCATCCGGTTGCGTCTCGCGGCCTCTGCCCAGAGCGACGCCGTCTTGCCGTCGAACTGCTCGCAGAGCGACCTTGCCTCGCTCTTGGACCTGAAAGTGTATCCGCTGTTGCAGAGCTCGGGGAGCACCAGAAGGTCTACCTTCTCTCTGGCCGCATCATCGATGATCTTGAGCGACTTTTCGCGATTCTCTTCCTGGAAGCCGACCCGGGGCCCAAACTGACCGCACGCCATAGTGATAACCGGTCCGTTTGTCAGCCGCAACCCTGACGCGAGGCGCCGAGCCGGAATTTAGGCTTATACTTTCTCGGGGGCGGCGGCGGTGGGCGACATCGCTCACAGGATCAAGCGGTCCCCGATCCAGTCTGTCCCGACGCGCGCCCTCTCCGGATTCACGTGCACGGGAAAGACTCACATATTCTTGCCTTCACCATCAACGAGATTGAAAGACTGCTCGATAGCCATCGTCGGGGGAGGTGTGGTGGGGGCGAGCGTCGCGTATCATCTGTCTTCGATGGGGGCGAGAGACGTCGTCCTCCTCGAGAAGGGGACGCTGGCCTCAGGCTCGAGTTCCAAGTCCGACAGCATCGTCGAGAGGCAGTTGCTCACTGAGTTTGACATCATGCTCCGCGTCAGGAGCTTTGAGATACTCCGGGATTTCTTCGAGAGCAAGGGCGTCGACTTTCGGCCCATAGGATACGTCCGCATGACGAGCAGCGACGGCGAGCTGGAGAAGTTCAACGAGAGCGTCAGGATCCAGAGGCGTCTGGGAGTGAATGACAGCAGGGTCCTTCGGCCTGACGAGATCAAGGAACTGATGCCCTTCATGAATGTTGAGGACATTCAGGGTGCGCTCTACGGCCCTTCGGACGGAATGACCGACGGATCACAGCTCACTTCTGCGTTCGCAAGAGAAGCCGCGGGGAGCAGGGTAGAGATATTGCAGGGCACCGGGGTATCGGCGATATCCAGGGACGGGAAGAAGTTCGAGGTCACTACCAATCGGGGGAAGATGACGGCGGAGAAGGTCGTCAATGCCGCCGGTCCATGGGCAGCGATGGTCGGTTCGTTTCTGGGCGTCGAGGTCCCCGTCAAACCTGTGAGGAGGGAGATAGTCCAGCTTGGCCTATCGCTACCTGATGCAGAGAACATGCCGTTCTTCATCGACATGAAGAGCCGACTGTACATGCACGGAGCGGGGATGCGAGGGACGGTTCTCGCGGGGGTCCATGACGACGTCGCAGTCGAGAACGAGGTCCCGGCGGACCCCGACGACTATTCTCCCGGCGTGGACCAGGGCTTCATCGAGAGGCTCGCTGCCGCGATCGAGTTCAGAGCGCCCGGACTGACTGCGGGGTCGGTGCGGGGTGGCTGGGCAGGCCTTTACGAACTGACGCCCGACTCCAGACCGATAATCGACGGGCATCCCGATGCCCCGGGATTCTTTACGTGTGCCGGTTTCAGCGGTTACGGCATCCAGCTCGCCCCAATCGCCGGGAAGCTCGCCGCCGAGCTGATCACAGACGGTAAAATCTCTAGTATCAGCGATGCTGCGCCTCTGGGGTCTCAGCGTTTCCACGGGACCGGCTATTCGCTCTTCTGATCCGAGCGCTCCTCGCCGGATGCTATAGCCGCGCTGCAGGGTCAGACCAATGCTTCGATCTGCGCTTCGTTGTCGCCATACCTGCGATCGCGGTGACCACCACGGCGACTGCGAGCACTCCCACTCCGTACGCTGCGCTCAGACTCACGCTCGAGCTTGTCGTACTGCTAGTGCTGCTCGTCGCGCTGGTCGCGCTACTCGTCGCGGTGGTGGTGGTGGTGGGGGCGAACGTGACCGTGTTGAATATCGGGTCTATTGACTCGCCAGACCAGTCCCCGTCCACCTGGAAGCCTGTGACTGTGTTCTTGTTCCAGACGAGAGAGCCCCCCGCCTGGCCCCACAGGGTTATCTGCCCGAGCCATGCATATGGGGCGTCTTTGTAGATCTGAGCCTGGGCTGCCGTGCAGAGGCTGTCCAGCTGAGCGACGTTGCTCGAGGAGGTCATCGCGTTGACGCATGCCTGGACTGTCGGGTTGGAGTAGATCGCCGAGTTGCCGAACAGCGATGTATTGCTCACGAACGAGATAGGGTTATCGACCGGCGTCGGAGCGAACGGGCCCCAGCCGACCGAATCGTATGGGAACGCGATGTTTCCCACCCCCGCCGCATTCGCCAGTTCTGAGGTGTAGGAGCCGAGGTTCGCGTCGAAGAGCGCCGGCGCCTGGGTCACGATTGCAACGGTCATGTTGATGGCCTGTAGGTCAGCAGAGACGTCCTCCGCCACCTGGGTGCAAGAAGCGCAGCCCTCGACTATTCTGAACTCAAGCGCGGGCAGTTTTGCGGCATTGATGTTCGCGCTTAGGAGAATCTGGATCGCCTCGGAGAGGTTGTACTGGTAGGGCTGGAAGTTACCGAGGTCGTATAGGTTTGTGAAGATCGGGGCTACCGGTCCCATGTAGTACGAAGGCTTTCCAATGACAGCGTCCGCATAGATCTGCGAGTAGTTGATGGCATGCACGATGGCCTGCCTCACCGCCGTGATGTTGGTCGGATACAGGTGAGTATTGAGTCCGAGTATCGAGACGTCGTCGCTCACCGGAGGTAGCTGATAGTAGGTCAGGTCAGGGTTGGACTGCACGAGGTTCCAGTCGGGCTGCTGGATCGTTACGATCTGGGCGGCATTGTTCGAGAGGTCAGTATACCTTGTGAGGTCGTCGGTCTTGTAGTAGATGATGACGTTCTTCGCGTGGCCGGGGTCGAAGTAGGGGTTCTGCGCGACCTGTGCCGCGGTCATGTTGGCTCCCCAGTAGTTCGGGTTCTGCTGGAACTCTACGTAATTCAGCTCTGCGACCTGGCTGATCACGTATGGACCGGTACCCGGTATTGGGTGCTGGTTGAAGTAATCATTGTAGCTGCTGGCTGTACCGAAGCCGCCATGGTCGAGGACATACTGGACGTCAAACATGAGGCCAGCGTAGACCGTCAGCGTGCCCGGGAACCAGATGAAGGGAGCGTTGAGGTGGAATACTATCGTATCGGGTCCGGTCACGTATATGGGCCACGCGGTATTCTGCATGATCGCAAGGAGTTGGCTGCTCGGGGTTGCGAGCCCGCTCTGGTTCATCAGCGCAAGCGTGCTGGGTCCGAAGTTGACCGCGGAATAGTTGAACAGGTTCGGATATCCGTAGAGCCAGCTCGAGCTGTTGGCCGAGAGATAGTAGAACCCATACATCTCTGCCCATACCTGATAGGCGTTGAACGGGTTGCCGTCGGAGAAGTCTATCCCGTGCTTCAGGTTGAACGTATAGGTCGTGTTATCCGCCGAGGTCGTCCAGCTCGCCAATCCTGGGACGTATTGAAGTATACCTTCATTCTGCGCGGTTATGTTCACCTGAACCAGAGGCTGGTTCACCGTGTAGGCCATCCAGATGGGCCAGTTGGAGCCGGTCGGCGCCCAGAGGAGGTTGAGGTCGACGCTAGGCCATATCCAGCTGTCTATAGTTAGAGTGTTCTCGGTAGCCGAGGACGATATGGCCTGCTCCAGGGAGCCGACCGAGGCGGAATCGGAGGGGTCGCTCGAAAGGAAGCTCGAGGGGCTACTCGGGGTGGAGCTTGGTGTGCTCGTGCCGGCATGCGTAGTTACGGGATAGGCACCAGCGACTGCCCCCAAGACTAAAACGACCAGAACGACTGCAGTCTGTACCTTCGAAATTGCGGTACTAAAGCGCCCCTTCATTCGCTCTCATGGAGAGTGAGTTGTTATTTAAAAATTTACCCGTTTGCGTTGTGCCGGCAAACCAGGGAGTCTATCGATCGGTTCACCGTGGAAATCGCGGCACGTGACGCCTTGGTCGCTAAGCAAAGGATTCAGGGCGGGGTCAATTCGGCTGTTTGACGTGGACTGAAACTACTCTTCCAAAGCCCTGGCCGTCATTTTGATGCTTCAAGACCCCTCTGCCCATCCCCTGTCACGACAAATCGCCCATTGCGAACTATGGGATCGCAATATTGCGTTGAAGACTCCCAATGCATATGGGATAGATAGCGCAGACAGAGATATCCTCTAAACGTGATAGCCAGCGCTGTGTCTCTCTACCTCCGCCTGGTCTCTGAACACCCGGTTGCACTTTCCACATGCGACCCACGCCGCACTCTTCCCGGACTTGCTGCTCTTTGGTCTGAGCACACCCGCCTGGCCTACCATGAAGAGGCCCACAACCCCGAACAGGACCGGGTTGTGCACCGCAAACCCACCGAGCGCCAGGACTGCGTTGCCCATCGCTGGCACCATGACCATCGCCGCCGCGATCGAGACGGCTCCGACCCCCATGACCGCAGCCGAGGCCACGACGCGGGTCTTGGTTACAAACCCTGGCGCCGCCTTCGGACCCCCGTTTTTTGCTTCCGACTTGTTTGATGACATGACAGTGTGTTAGTACGGAAAAATCCATAGCGATTTGTCCAGCAAGCAACGCGACGAAATGCGCCGATTATCCATCAGACGGTGAATATCACACTCCATTAGGTCATTAGAGGTGTTCCCTACCGTTAAACCAAGTTTGAATGGCTGAAATAGCTCAGCAGACCTGAATAGACATTACTGTAAGATTAATGATTTTCTACGGCAGGTTATGGGCTCCCCTTCGCGTTCACGGCTAAGAAGAGTCGAATCCGCTAGCATGTTTCACTAGCCGATTGGGGATGTAGGCCGGCCGGCGGCAGGCCGATGCGGCGGGCGCACCAAAGGTTAATCTAATTACGTTCTGCCGTAGCCACGATGAGCCAGGACAGCTACGTCCGCACTGGGGTTCCTGGTGTTGACGAGCTTCTCGAAGGCAAGGGCCTTCCACAGGGGTACGGGATATTCGTTCTTGGGGGGCCAGGCAGTGGAAAGACGACGCTCGGGCTCCAATTCCTTTACGAAGGGGTAAAGCAGTTCTCGGAGAACGGAGTCTACATCACCCTCGACGAAGATATGGTGTACGTCAAGGCAAACGCGAAGCGCCTCGGCCTGGACATCGAAGCGCTGGAAAAGGAGGATAAGCTGGCACTCGTCGACGCGTCACCGATAAGGAAGATTCCGTCCGAGGTTGTGGTCGGGGACTATAGGATCGGAAAGAAGGAGTTCACCCTGGTCTCCCTGACGGACATGGTCAAGACCCATGTGAAAAGGGTGGGCGCAAAGAGACTCGTCGTCGATCCGCTCGTGAGCCTCACGCTACAGTTTCCCGACGAGGTGGAGAGGAGAACCGCCCTGCTGGACCTAATGCAGGCGATAGCGGAGACCGGTTGCACTTCCCTGCTGATAAGCGAGCTCTCTGAGAGCGCGGCAGACAGAAAATACCAGTTCGAGGAGTTTATGGCCCAGGGAGTGATAATGATGAGAAAGTCGCTCATAGCGAACAGGACAGTCCTCGTCTTTCAGGTAGAGAAGATGAGAGGCCTGTCACACGACAACCAGCAGCGACCCTACAAAATCGATAAGGGAGGAATTGTCGTCTATCCGAAAGAGAAAGTCTTCTGATTTCTCGAACCCTGGCATTCATCCGGAGACTGCGGGAAGCGTGACGAGAGTCGGCTAGATTGGTTCCTATCCCGGAAATTGATTCAAGGCGCGATTCAGCCTCTCAAGAACGTCTGCTACGCTGCTCCCCTCGACCAAAACTAGCCCGAAGGCCGACGCGGACTTGCGCGCATCGGAAGAGGCCATGGGCATCGTCACTATCACCGCGGGTCTAGCGTTTACGTCCAGAGACTTGGCGTACGTCTCCAGCACGGCACCGAGCTGAAGCTGCCCCGTTCGGGATAGTCTGACGTCGACCGGGATTCGTTTTCCGCCTCTGGCCGCTATGAGGTCGAAGGTATGTCTTGCGCCAGAGGCACCCTGCATGACTCCCGCGACTTCGACTTGGGTTCCTCCGGCCTCGAGGTCTTGCTTGATCGTTGCGATGAGTTCCGCCCTCCCTTGAGCCTCACCAGCCGTATCGATAGTCAAGCCATATCATCTCCTTCCAAGATAGGCAATTCTGAATCGGAGCCATTTGTGAATCTGGGATGGGAGGATTTTATGAAGCGAGGCTTATATGTCATCTGATTTTAGTTGCAGAACAACCCGGTCCACATAGCGCTTCACGGGTTCTTTGTCGTAGGCGATTCGGACCCTCAAGATCTCGCCACCCCTCCCCCTCTGGCCCGAGAAGACCCTCGTTTCGATGAGGCCGCGTGACACCAGTTCTGTGACCGGTGGGCCGTAATTGCCGTGCTGTCCATAGAGTGTAGCATGGGGGATTTTTGTCGCAGTCGAGAGTTCACCGAGTGTTCTCCAGCCGGCCTGCTCAAGGTACAGTCTCTTCACCATATAGTCGCTCATGAAGAATTTTGCCAGGCAGTCGAACAGCAGCTTGGCCTTCTCGGACTTGAATGCAATCGCCGTCCCGGACGCCGGCGTAGGCTCCCGGGTTGGAATCGCAGGCGCCCCTGCCTGAGGCTGGTTTGCTTTGGTCCGCCGGGTCGCCTCCGCCAAGACTTTCACAACAACCGCCGGAAGGGAACGTAGTTCGGACCCGCTGAGCATCATACAACGCGTGGGCCGAACGGCGAAGACACTCATCGAGCGAGTCGAATCATTCACGAGTGTGGTCTCACCGAAGAACTGTCCCGGGCCCAGTCTCGCGACAGGTTGGTCGGAACGGCGCACTTCGACAAGTCCGCTGAGGATCACATAGAAGAAGCTCGCAGTGTCCCCCTCCCGGAAGATCATCTGATCGCGCTCGAAATCGGACTGCTTTGCCATCTTAGCAATCACCCTGAGCTGTTCCTCCCTTAGCGACGAGAGCAGAGACGACCCCTTGAGGACAGTCATGAGCTCGCCGTCAGTCGCTTCTCCCCCCATCTGTTAAGCGCAACCCATTCTGGGAAATACTAATCCCGCGCCATTATTTAACCAGTCCAGCCTCGATGGTCTCGCGTCCGGCTCACAGGATAGCGGAGGGTGGCAACGGAAGAGTTTAGAGAACCGATAATGCTTCACATAGGCAGCGTCAACGTAATGGGACACTGCGATGGATTCACGCGTTTCCGTTCTTGTCCGCGCGCTTATCGTCGAAGCGACAGCTCTTGAATGCGTGCGCGGGGCGACGCTCGTTCATGACGCGCCGAAAGAGCGTATGGACCGGTGCAAATTGACCTTGAAGTCGGAGATATCCTCTACACGTGATAACCAGCGCTGTGGCTCTCTACCTGTGCTTGGTTCTCGAATACCCTGTTGCACTTCGGGCATCGCACCCAGACCGCACCGCTCTTCCCGGACTTGGACTCGCTCTGCGACATAAGCGGAATCGATTGCCCCACTGCAAAGAGGCCCACCAGCCCGAGCACGATCGGGTTCTGCGCAGCGAACCCGCCGAGCCCCACGATGGCGTTAGCCATCGCCGGTATCATGACCATCGTGGCCGCGATCGAGACCACTCCGACGCCCATCGCCGCCGCTGAGAGCAGAACACGGGTCCTGGTTGGGAACCCGGCCGCCGACTTCAGACCGCCGCTTTTTGCTTCCGACCTTGTGTTTGTTGACATGAGACAATGATAGTTCGGAAAAATAGTAGGCCGTTTTTCCGAAGGACGAGTTGGCAAAACAGGTCGATTGTCCCTCTAACAGTGCATTTCGCACTCTTTCGTATCTTCGGACCTTTAATAATGCTATAGCAACCATTTCAATAGCCAAGAGCGTTCACAAGTGCCTGAATGAATGAAACGTGTCGGCAGCAATTTTTCGCAGCGCGTTCTGGGCTTATCCTCCCATTTAGGGCTAGGAATGAGAGTCCGGTACCCATAGCCTTTGTACGTTGCGCCCACTGCCCGCTGGCTCCGTGCGTCGGCAAATGCCGGGGGCGCCATATGTTAATGGAGTTCAATCCCCCACTCACGATAAGCGAGCAGAGCGATGTTCAGGCCAAGGTTCCTTCTTGATGGTGGTCGATTCGGGGAGGGTAAGCCCGCTCCCATCAAGTCCTATGGTCCGGTGGGCATCGGCATCGGTGTCGTCTCGGATGCAAGGAGGGCTTCATCTTGCTTGTTAAGGCTGTCCGGAAGAACAGGGAGAATCAGGACTCCCCTCCGGGTGGCATTCTCTTCGCTGAGACTCTGGATCAGCCGGAGGATGGGGGTGAACCCGTTGATCGATGTCAGGTATTCGATGCCGTGGAGCATCACGACGGGCTTCGTGGCCTTCTCAAAAAAGTCCTTGACAGTGAGGGATAGCCCGAGGAGATCTGGAGGCGGTATCGCATCCTGGTCTTTCGTCTCCGCGAGCCATCGAATCGGGGTGGTCTGGATACCATAATCCTTCCGGACGTCCGCTGGGTATCTCCTTGTGATCAACAGACCCTCCCGTCCGTTCCGCACGAGGTCGGAGAACGCCTCGAATGAGGTGTTGGGGTCGCGGGCCAGATAGGAGTGCCCGTCTTGCAGAGGATACTTGAGGGGCGCCGCGGCCGTCGCCGTCTCCGCGACCGGAGTGACCGAGTAGAATCCTTTCCTTCTCAGCCCTAGCAGCAGGACAAAGTCCCCGATACTGGCGAGGAATGCCTGTGGGTTGGGGATGGTCGCCGCTCCTAGATCTCTGGAAATTCCAATCGCGAAGGCACTAGCGAAGAAAAAAAGCAGCCCGAGAATGAGGTATTTTGTCTGGCCTCTTACGAGAGGCGACTTCTCTGAGCGGTAATAGCGGAATAGCAATGCGAAGACGAGGACGCCCGTGACCGCAGTCAAGACGTCTATGCCGGAGGGACGCAGATACGGGTCGCTCGTCCCAGGACCGGCGGCCCATCCAAACGGGCTCAGCACCTGTTTTCCGTAAAAGAAAGATGAGTCACCGATTGCGATCGGCAACTGCACGGTGGCTATCCCGTACGCGTAGCCTCCGATTATGAAAAGTTTCTGCCACAGTCTCATCTTGCGGGTGACGAAATATGCTACAAATTGAAAAGTCAGTATGTCTTGAGGACGCGTGTTAAACACGTTAAGCAACCATCCCGCGCGGTAGCGGTCGCGATATCAGGAGATAATTCATACCAGGCCGCCGACGCTGCGAACAAAATCGTGACTACACTGAGGATCAGGAACATCCAGTGATACGTCCTCTTGAACGGAATCCGGATCGTAACGATGATGATCGCGGCTGTGACGAAGACTCTTAGCAGCGCGGTAATCGCCCCGAAGCTGACGCCGAAAAGGCCGTAGACTACGACGTCCAGCACCACCACGTTATCTGCTGCTCCTAGCTGGCAGCCACGTGGGTCCTCTCACTGTTTCCGCTGGGCGCTATCTTCTCTAATAGATATTTAAGCGAGAAAAGCCGCCGAACATCAGCCAATCGTTCATCCTTGGACGGAAGGCAGCGGCCGAGTTGTTTGATTGAATAGTCTCTGTCCATCTTCGCCGAGTGCGTTCATGACCACGGGGATTATCACGACAGCGTGCTTTTCTGAGACCAGAGGGTTGAGGTCCCTGAGCAATCTCAAGATTGGACCGAAGCCATTCACCGTGACTAGATACTCTACGCCCTGAATCATTATTACTGGTCGTGATGCTCTATTCAGAAAGTCTTTGATGGTGAGGGAAAGACCGAGGAGGTCTTGAGGTGGAATGACCTCTTTACCCTTCTGCTCTGCAAGCCATCTGATTGGCGTGGCCTCCAGACCGAACTTCTTGCGTATCTCGTCGGGATAGGTCCTAGCTATGCACAGCCCATCATAGCCCTCCCTCGTGAGATCCGAGAAGACGCGAAAGGCCTCGTCCTTGTCAAACGTCCGGTATAGACTACCGCCTTCGAGACCTCCCGTTTTTGCGACGGCTTGGGACTTCTCCCCGACAGGTGTGGCAACGTAAAAGCCGTGCTTCCTTAGGCCGATGAGGATCACTGCCATCGCGGCGGACACCAGAAACGGAAGCAGGTTAGCGCCGCCAAAGTATATGGCGAGATAGAAGGCCTGGACCCCGGCGCTGTACAACAGTATCCCGCCGGAAAGATACAGTACTTGTTGTCTGACGAGGGGAGATTTCGCGCATCCATAGAAGGGCAGCAGAGACGTGAATATCAGAACGTCCAAGACCACGACAATGAGGCTTATGCCGGAAGGCGTCACGTAAGGGGATAGGGACCCCGTCCCGGCTATCCAACCGGTTGCAGTTGCGGATGGGGTTGAGAAGAAGAGACCCGGACTCGTTATGAGCCCTCCCACGTAAAAGACAAGATAAGCGGCGGCCGCGACGAGGGTGAGCTTACGCAGGACGCTTATTCTGACACCGACGAAGAGGAGAACGAAGTAATAGAGTAGAGCCACCTGAAGCGGAGAGCCGAGGATGAAAGCCCACTGGGCTCGCCCAAGATATATGGCTGGCGTTCCGGATAGCTGGGCCACAAATGCAGCCACAGACCACAACAGGGCAATTATCACGTAGACGAGGAATACGTCATGGTACTTCCTTCTGAAGGGGATTCTAGCCGCGAAGACTAGCACGAGGAGCGTGATGATCGCACTCGTGGCATAGCCGATTGCAGCGAGGTTGAGGTTGAGAGTTACAAAATCGGCCATGTGTTACACCTAATCGTCGCGACCACAAGTCCTAACGGTGCGACGATTGCACCGAGATTGAGGCCGAATACGCGGTATACAGCTGCCACATCCAGTACTATCACGTTATCTGATACGCCCGGCCAGCAGCGACGCGCCCCTGTGATTCACTGTTTCCGCTGATGGCTATCTTCTCAAATCGATATTTAAACCAGAAGCGCCGCCGCGCCTCGCGGAGCGGTGTCAAGCCTCCGAGCTGCAGTTCGGCTCCCTCGGTCCGCCTCAGGACGACCCTTTAGGGCTGTCTGGAGGAGCGATAATTCGTACTAGAACCCGTGTACCCAGCTCTCGACGTCCGCTGGAGTCGCGGGTGTCCTGTACCGGTAGTACTCCTCGGTGGTAGGACGTGTGGCCTTCTTGAATTCGGTATCTGCCTGAGCTTCTGTGACGTTGAACCACAGAAGGTTTCCGTCATAACCCTTGACTAGATACTTGGGGATGTAGTAGTGGTTCCGTGAGAGAGTCCCCCTTTCTGTGACGATGAAATTGGTCCCTACCTCGCTGACTTCTCCAAGATTAAAGTTGTTAAGGCCTCTCGCTTCCTTCTTGACCATGGTGGTCCAGGCCGTCGCGTTAGTTTGCATGCAACAGACCCTTTCCAGGTCTCATATCGCTTGGGGCCCCTTGTTACGACGTTGAGTTCAGGCAAGAAGATTCCGAACAATGAGCCTTAGACGAGTCTCGTCCTCAAGAATCAGCGCGTAGGAGGAGTATGGGATGAATTGTGGAGCGCACGACCCATCGCGTTGGAGCGCTCGTCTCGCGAATTGCTCTGGACAGACGACCGCGGCTACGGTCCAGAGCTGGTCCTCCTCTAATCTAAGTTTAGAGGTGGAGCCCGAACCAACCGAAGAACGCCATCACGATCACCACAGCGACGACCAGAACAACGACACTCAGGCCGTCTATAGCTTTCCTTCTCCGGGTGAGAGGGCTCATATTATTTGACATGCTATTGTGATGCGCGTGCGACTTCAAAACAATGTGCATGAACTCTAACCGTACTTCCCTACATAAGACAGAGTGGTCCGATGGTAAGTTCGATAAGGCCATTTGGGGGTTGGGCGACCCGGCTTGTACCACCGTGTGCCTCGAATGCCCCCGCGGGCTGTCTCTTGGTCCGGAGGAGCGTGACTGAGGCTCCTGCAAAGAGTGATATAGTGAAGCGGGAGATTCGCGCATCAATGCCGGAGAAGAGAGGGGAAGTAATCGAAAAGGCGGACGCCAGTCAGATGATGCCCGACATCTACGAGAATTGGCTCAAGAAACAGCGAACCGGGGACGTCAAGGCGAGGTCAGGTTTCATCGGAGGCCAGGATACCAAATTGGCCGAGGAAGAGGAGGAAGACCGGGAGGAGGACCAGATCGACAAGACTGAGGACGCCCACGAGAAGGCGAAGCGGCGGAAGAGAGCCAAGACAACGCACTAACGGTTCAGACCGCACTGGTACCCGCTATGTCGTGGCAATAGATTCTGGTTATTCGTCTTCGACCATGACTCGACCGCTAGTGATTTGTAAGCTGACCTCCTATTCCCGTTCGATAAATCAGATTCTTGCCGCAGCGAGCTTAGGGCGAAGCCTCATTTGTCTTTGAACTGAGCTCTCAGGTACTCCAAGTCATCCAGGATTCTCCTGTGGTTCTCCTTATGATTCTTGTTCATCACCGAGAGAGCGTTGATCTTCTCCGCAGTCTCCGCGTAGCCGTACTTGTGAACCGCCTTGTTCAGGGCCGTTCTTCTCCTGTCCTGTCCCTCTTCGACCCTATACCCTTGTTCGATTAGCGACCCCGCATGCTTAATCCCAGCGCTCGGATGCTCATGATGACGGTCTTCCTTCCTCTTCGACCTTTCGCCTTGTCTCTTTTCTAGCTCGGTCTCGTTGTCCCTAGCCGCCTTGCTCATATCTTGTCACTCTTCAGATGTGAATCTGCCGGAGAAAATCTGTGGGACCTTGCTGTTTGGTGGGCCATCGTCTCAATCGTGCGTATGAAGGCGGCAACCGTATTTAGCTCTTGATGGGTAGGCGCGTTACGGTATCGATCGGTGGCAGAGTCCGTACGCCAGAGGGTGGATGCTGCGAACTCAGCGCGTCCCTCCGCGGGTGCATCCTAGCTTTGGGAGCTCTTTCGTGTCGCCGTCTTCCTTGAAGCAGCTCCGAGCACCATCGTCACGGCCTTCTCAGCGCTCTCGGCACCTGAGACCTTGAGCGTCTTCCTGTCATCGAAGTACTTTCCAGCCCATGCGTCAGCGACTCCCCCAGTTCCCTTGACGGCGACGAGCGGCTTGCCCTTTCCGTAGGCTGCTGCGGCTTCGGTGAGGGTCCCCGCTCCTCCTCCGACGATAATGATGGCGTCGGCCG
>Ga0182024_10010026_pt1 | contig 19420 bp, 12 predicted proteins | sample P32metaG_FD_120480 | JGI IMG/M metagenome (GOLD analysis project Ga0182024, IMG submission 120480) | Permafrost microbial communities from Stordalen Mire, Sweden - P3-2 metaG (Illumina Assembly) | ecosystem: Environmental > Terrestrial > Soil > Wetlands > Permafrost | place: Sweden: Stordalen... | reverse complement strand
TATGGATTTATGTTGGGAGTCTGCGAGGTTTTGCTGCTGAGATCCTGCGGCGAAGGCAGCCGCGTCGCATCCCACCCGCCGCCCAGCGCCTCAACCAGCTGGACCCCCGCCGTCATCTGCTCCCGGCGGAGGTTGACCGCAGATTGCTGATTGGTCAGCAAAGTTGTTTGCGCCGTAATGACGTTCAGGTAGGGATCGATTCCGGCCCGGTACCGGTCATTAGCCACCTGCAGGTTTCGCTGCGCTGAAGCAACCGCCTGATCCTGCTGGAGCTCTTCCTGGGACAGAATGCGGAGCGTCGCCAGATTGTCCTCCACTTGCTGAAAAGCGGCCAGCACGGTCTCGCGATAGTTCGCAACTGTTTGATCGTAGGTAGCCTGAAACTGCTCGACCGTGGCGCGGCGCAAACCTGCATCGAAAAGCGTTTCGGCAAGAGCGGGACCAACCGACCATAACCGGCTGGACCATGTGAACCAGCTAGTGATCGAAGTGGCAGCGAATCCCGCCGACGCGCTCAGCGTAACATTCGGATAAAAGGCGGCTGTGGCTACGCCAATCTGCGCATTAGCCTGGGCCATCAAACGCTCCGCAGCCGCAATGTCGGGACGGCGCTCGAGAAGCTGCGAGGGCAGGCCGAACGGAATCGCCGGAGGATTCGCCTGCAGAGGCCCTTCTGGCAGGGAGAACGCGGAAGCACTCTGACCCACCAGCAGAGCGATGGCATGCTCGAGTTGCGCCCGCACGATTCCGAGGTTGGTGTCCTGGGCCTCGGTAGTCTCGAGTTGCGTCTCCGCTTGGGCCACCGCCTCATCGGACGCAATTCCGGCGTTGAACTGCAGCTGCGTCAGGTCGAGCGAATCCTTGTAGGCCACTACCGTCGCGTCAAATAGCTGTTTCAGCGCATCCTGCGTACGAATTTCGTAATAATCCACGGCCACCTCAGCCTGGGCGGTGAGGCGCACGTTTTGGAGGTCTGCTGCGGTGGCTTGCGCGCCGTATTGGCTGGCTCTCACCGTGTTCCGGATGCGGCCCCACAAATCGGGTTGCCAGGAAGCGTCAAACGGCAGCGAAAAATCGTTGAACGAACTGATCTGGAACGCGCTGATTGGAAATCCGCCGAAAACGGGCTGTCGCTCGTTGGTAATCGAGGGTGCGGCGGTGACCGTCGGGTAATAGTGCGATCGAGCTTGTTTCACCAGCGCGCGTGCCGAAAGGAAATTTGCCGCGGCGGCCGCAATGTTTTGGTTCGAAATATTGACTTGCTCTTCCAAGGCGTCCAGCTGCGGGTCGTTGAAAACTTTCCACCAGTTGTCACGAATCACTTCGTCCTGCGGCTGCGCTACCTTCCAGCCGTCGGTTACCTTCAGCTGTTCAGGTGTCAGTTCCTTATACGCGCTGGGCGCCTGCACCAAGGGCCGCACATACTTCGGACCAACGGTGCAGCCGCTGAGAAAGAGCAGGCAGTACGAGATGGCGACGAGTGGCGAACGAGCCACCAGCGCGGAAAACATCTTGCGGCTAGTCATCCGAGGCATGCGCCACCCTCGCGTTTGCAGGTTGCGGCACGTGTACGCGATCTGCGCGGAAAAAGCTGCTGCGATCGAGCACCCTTTCCTGAAACTCCTCGAGGTACAGGTAAATCGCCGGAGTCACGTATAGCGTGATGAACTGCGACACCACGAGTCCGCCCACCACCACCAGTCCGAGCGGCCGCCGTGAAGCGCCATCCTGTCCGAAGCCCAGGGCGATGGGCAACGCGCCCATCAATGCCGCGAGTGTGGTCATCATGATGGGGCGGAAACGTTCCATGCTGGCATCATGAATGGCTTGATCGTCCTTAATGCCCTGTGCCACTCGCTGCTGCGCGAAGTCCACAATCATGATTCCGTTTTTCTTGACGATGCCCATCAGCATGAACATGCCGATGAACGCATACAGCGAAGCTTCCGCACCGAATACCCACAACGTGAGCAACCCTCCCACCAGCGCGACCGGCAATGACGACAGCACCGTGATCGGATGCAGGTAACTCTCGTAGAGAATGGCCAGGATCACGTACATCACGAAGACGGCCAGAGCCATCAATATGGTCAGACTGGACACCGTGTTCTGGAATGTCAGCGCCTCCCCTTGCAGGCCACCTTGAATGTCGGCCGGCACGATCTGGCGGGCGGCGTCCAGTACGTAGGTGGTGGCTGCGCCAATGGTGTATCCGGGCTTGAGATTGAAAAACAGCGTGACGCTGGTGAACTGGTTGATGTGATTGACAGCCTGCGGACCAAGCACCTCGTGAAACGTGGTCACGGCGCTCAAGGGCACCATGCGCTGCCCATCGTCACTCTTGATGTACAACAGGCGCAGATTCTGCGGGTCGGCGCGAACGTTGTCGGCCACCTCGAGAATTACCTGGTACTGATCGTTGGGCTTCTTGATCAAGTACGTATAGTTTTCCGAATACGCGCTGTGCAGCAGTTGGAGGATGCGGGTTTCCGAGATGCCGTAGAGTTTGGCCTGATCCCGCAGGAGTTCAACGTTCAGGTTCGGCGTGTGATTGAAGAGATCGGAAGTCACGAACAGAAAGCCGGGAAACTGGTTCATCTTCTGCATCAGCTTACCGGCGACGGCATAGACTTCATCGGGATCGATGCCGGAGAGCGAATAGGCGAACTGGCCTTGCGTATTCGCCGTTGCGCCCGTGCTGATTTCGAGCACAGGATTGGGCTGCAGAAAAGCCATCAGGCCGGGTATGCGCGCGCCGATCCCGCCCATCAACTGTCCGGCAACCACACCAATCGGCGGGCGTTGCGAGGGATCTTTCAAGAAAGCAATCAGGAATCCCTGATTAGCAGCCAGGAATTGCGAGTTGCCGCTCATCGAGAACGTCATGTCCACGGCGGGATTTTGATGCATGGCATCTTCCGCCAGCTTTTGATACGCGTGCATCTGATCGGGCGAAGAGCCTTCCTGTGCGACAAAAATGCCGCGTATGAACGAGCTGTCACCCACGGGCAGGAACGCTTTGGGGACGACGTAAAACAGGTATCCGGTACCCACCAGGCAAATCACCCAGACAATTGCCGACACCCAGCGATAGCGCAGAAAAAACCACAGCGAGCGCCCGTACCAACCCACCACCCGGCGCTCCACGCCGCCGATGACCCGCTCGATCCAGGTCCTTTTGGCGCCTTCGCCTCGCTCCCCGAGAAGTCTCGAACACATCAGCGGCGTCAGCGTCAGTGAAACGATTCCGCTGGCGAAAATCGAAACGATGATGGTGATCGAAAATTCGCGAAAAATCCGCCCGACCAACCCGCTCATGAAGACCAGCGGGATGAACACCGCGGCCAGCGAGATGGTCATGGCCATGATCGTGAAGCTGATTTCCTTGGCGGAGTTGAGCGTCGCCTCCAGAGCATTTTGTCCGCTCTCCATCAGCCTGACTGTGTTCTCGAGGAACACAATGGCGTCGTCCACCAGGAAACCAATGGCGAGCGTCAGTGCCATAAGCGAAAGATTGTCGAGGCTGTACCCCAGAATCTTCATGACCACGAATGTAAGTAATAACGAAAGGGGCAAAGCTACGGCGGGAATGAGTGTGTCGGTGGCCCTCCCGAGAAACAGGAAGATCACCAGCACTACCAGCCCGAACGCGATGTAGAGAGTCTCCTGTACGTCTTTGACGCTGTTCACAATCGTTTGCGAACGGTCGTAAATCGGGACGATGTCGATGGAAGGCGGAAGCTGCGCGCGCACGCTCGGAACCAGAGCACGGACGGCCTTGGCCACTTCCACGGCGTTTGATCCCGCGCGGCGGTAGACCGCCAGCACCACGGTTGCCGATGGGACATGTTGTCCGCGTACCCAGAACCGCATGCTGATGCGCTCGTCCTGCACACTATTGTTTACCGTGGCGACATCTTTCAAATAGACAGGCGCGCCGTTTTTCTGGCTGATGATGAGCTGCTCGTAATCGCGGGCATCGTTCAACTGCCCCTGTGGCTGCACCAGGAAAGATCGATTCTTGCCGTCGAGTTGCCCGGCGCCCGTGTAACTTGTCCCTCCCTTGATGGCCGCGCCCACATCGTCAACCGTAATGTTGCGGGAGGCCATCGCCGAAGGGTCTGCCTTGATGCGCACGGCAGATTGCGTGCCGAACACGGCCACCTGGCTGACGCCCGGCAAAACGCTGATGCGTTCGCCTACCTCGGTATTCGCATAGTCATATAGTTGACCTGCGGTCACCGAGTCGCTAGTCAGCCCCACATAAAGAATGGGCTGATCGTTCGGGTTCGTCTTGCTGAAGGTGGGCGGGCTTGGCAAATCGACGGGCAGTTTCCCGGTCGCCTGGCTGATGGCCGCTTGCACGTCGGTGGCGGCGGTGTCCACGCTCTTTGAAAGCGCAAACTGAAGCACGAAACTGGTGTGGCCGGTGCCGCTGTTGGAAGTGACTTCTTCCAAGCCGGGAATCTGCATGAACTGCCGCTCGAGCGGCGTGGCCACATTGTTCGCCATCGTCTCCGGCGTCGCTCCGGGATAGTTCACCTGCACCTGGATCACCGGATAATCGACCGCCGGCAAATCGTTCACCGGCAGTGACAGATACGCAAGCACGCCAAATAAAATAACGGAGGCGGTCAGCACCGCAGTCATCACGGGCCGGCGAACGAATGGCTCTGAGAGATTCATGGCTTGCCACCTCCCGCCGCAGAAGAAGTTGAAGAAGATGATGATGAAGGTGAAGCGCCCGTGGCACTCGGCCGCGCCGCGCCTGCAGGGGTGCCCGTTGGCGTTCGCGATGGTGTCGCCGTCGAAGCCGCGCCTGGAGCACCACTGGGCGCCCCGCCCGGCATTCCCCCTGGCGCGCCGGTATCGATGCGCACCTTGCCGCCCGGGTGCACGGTCATCTGGCCGGTGACTACCACGCTTTCACCGGCCGCGACGCCACTGGCCACCACCACCTCGTCACCCTGGCGCTGTCCCAAGGTTACCGGCCGCAAGTCCGCGGTGCCGTCCGGCTTTACCACATAGACGAAGGTGCCCTGCTGGCTGAGTTCAGTGGCCTCGTTGGGAACCAGCACCGCACCCTTCACGGTCGATAGAATCAGCGTCACGTCCACGAATTGGCCCGGCCAGAAATGGTGATCCGGGTTGCGGACCGTGGCCCGTAAATTCACCGTGCCGGTGGCGTTCTGCACGATATTGTCGAGAAATGTCAGGCTGCCCGCGCGGGCGCTATTCGGCGGGTCCGATGGCACCCGCACCATGGTCTTCAAAGTTCCGCGCGCCATCTCCTGGCGCACTTGCGGCAGATCGCGCTCGGTGATCGTGAAGTCGGCGTAAATAGGGTCGAGATGCTGCACGGAAAGCAACGCCGTCGAATTTGCCTGCACGACATTTCCGACATCCACCAGACGCATGCCCGCTCGCCCATCAATCGGCGAGTGGATGTAGCAGTATTCCAGATTCAGCTTAGCGGTTTCCACGGCGGCCTGGCCGGCTTGCAACTGCGCCTCATCCACTTCTACGCTGTTCTTTTTCGTTTCGAAATCAAGCTGCGAGACTGCTTTGGTGCCGGCAATCGAGGCATACATCTTGAGCTGCGAATTCGCGAGGTCCAGTGCCGCCTTGCTTTGCGCCAACTGCGCCTGCGCCGAGTCCAGCACCGCCTGAAAAGGACGCGGGTCGATGGTGAACAGCAGCTGTTCTTTCTTGAGCTCCGCGCCATCCTCAAAATGTCGTTCGGTGATGCGCCCGGAAACCTGAGGCGTGACCGTGACTGACTCGAACGCGCCATTTCTGCCGATCTCATCGAGATAGACGGGCACGTCGCGCGCGACGGCTGGCGTTACGGTAACCAACGGCGGCGGCATCTGAAAACCCGCGGCGGTGGTTTGCCGATTACACCCCGGCGCAGCGGCCAGGAGCACGCCAAGCAAGAGCGCCATACAAATCGCAATTCTATCGTTCGTTCTCACGGGATTCTCCACGACGCACCTACGATTCGGACGGTGACACGGCGCCTCGAGTCCTGCCCACCAACGCGACTGCCACCCGCGCTCGCGTCCAGCACCTCACGGCACCTCACGGCATCTCACGGCTTTTTCCCATTGGAGTGGGGCGTGCGCGCCCGCTTTTGGCGCGGAGCGTTGAGCCGCCAAAAAGAATCGACAACCTGCTTCGGCAGATCTGCCGGCACCGCTGCCTGCATGAAGCGGTGGTACATGATCGGTCCGAAGAGCAAATCCATCGCCAGGTCCACATCAATGCTAGCGCGCAACTCGCCCCGTGTTACCGCATTTTGCAGTAGCGCGTTCAACTGGGCACGGCGCCCGCCGGAGATGCGCGCGCGAAATGCATCGCCAAAAGCGGGGTTGCTTTCCGCGTAACTGATCACGCGAGGCCAGATCTTGCTGAAAGCTTCCGGTTTCTGACTGACCGCCAGGTGGCGCAATAGTCTGGTGATGTCATCGCGCGGATTGCCGGAATCAAACACCGGCAACTCGCACTTCAACCGGCCCAGCGCTTCCAGACAGAGTGCTTCCTTGCTCACCCAGTGCTTGTAGATCGTGGCTTTACTAACGCCAGAAGCCTCCGCGATATCGTCCACACTGGTGCCCTCAATGCCGGTGCTGGCGATCAGATCGAGTGTGGCCTGGAGGACCGACTCATGAGCTTGCAAACTGGGTGATCGGGACATAGCCGTGGAAAACGATACTAAACGGTTTAGTTTAGATTGTCAATATAGTAGCTAGGTGTAAACGGCGAAACGAAAAGAGCGGCCCAACGAACTGAGGAACTCCAGGCAGACGTTACCTCTACGGCGTGGCGACCGGGGCGGGAGCGGAACCCGGCACCGCCTGCGCCGCAGGTGTCGTCTTGCCGCTTTTAACCTCCTTCACGATGTTCGCCGCGATGCCGATACTGACCGGGCACGAGCTGTCGTTGATCCGGCATTCGGAAAGCGTCAACTTGCATCCGCAGGTACAACTCTCCGCGTTCATGCGATGCAACACGGTCTTCTTCTGCGCCGGCGTAAGTCCGGCCATGTTTACGCCCGGCAACTCCGTAGCATTCGCGGCATTTTTCAGAAATACCTGGCCCGTATCCACAAACGTCTCGACGGGCACGTCGGGGGCTTGGCCGAGCAGCGAGCGAATTTCACGTTCATAATCGTCGGGAGCAGTAAGGCCAACATGTTTTTGGACCACGCGTCCCTGCGTATCGATAAGAAAAGCTGTAGGCAACGCAGGAACCCCGCCGTATTGATCAATCATCGCGGGTGTGGCCATGACGATCGGGTAGTTAATTCCCTTCTGCTGCGCGAAACGCAAAACCTTCTCCGGCGGATCGTCATCTTCGGAAATTCCCACGATTTGCAGCCGGTCTTTAAATCTCTCTTGTAGCGCGATGAATGTGGGAATTTCTTCGCGGCACGGCGGGCACCAGGTCGCCCAAAACGCCATGATTACAACTTTTCCCTTCCAGTCGACGGCGGACGCAACCTTGCCCGAAATGTCCCGCATTTCAAACGCGGGCGCACTCTGCGGGTCTTTGACGAACCGCACGGTCTTGGCCGGCATGTCCGTGCGCGGCCCCGTCAGCAGATGCATTGCGGCGGGCCCATGCTCAGCTTCGGCCTTGGTGTGCCGTAGGACGTAGGGCGTCGCAAGCACTATAAAGCCCATAAGGAACAAGCCCGCTACCGGCCAGACAATTCGTTTCATATGTTTCCTACATTTCCTGCGCCCGCAAAACCTATTTACTTAGTTGAACACCTATTCTACCCCTCTACCGTCATCTCAGTGCCAACATGGACGGGGTGTTGCGGATAAGAAAAACAGTGCATTCCCGAGTGAGCGGAAAGAGAGGACCGGCGGAACGCCCCCGCCCTTATTCAGGGCCGTGAGCATCCTGTCGGCGCGAACCCTCCTCACCGCTCCTCAAGTTGAACACCAACTGAACCGCCAGGGGGCTTGCCTATTCCTTAACCTTGAGTTTGAGCTTGGTCTTGTTTTCTTCCAGAAAGGCCCGCAAGCCCGCACTGGCGTCCAATAAGCGCACCCACTGTTCGTAATACAGTGTGACGGGAAAGCGACCTAGGCCGTATACGCTGACCCCGCCTTTCTCACCTACCCTGAACTCGAGAGAACCGCGTTTCCTTGAATCACTCTGAGACTCAAGTTCCGCGATGCGGGCCATCAACTCTTCCTTCGTCGGTTCCGTCATCGGTTTCGCTCCGCTGTCGAAAAGATGCTAGGCAGCCTTGGCAGACTGTTTGCGTCCTTGGGACCCCTTCTTCCTGCGGTCCGACCAGCGTTTCTTCATTAAATCGGATAGGCGCTTTCTGCCTTCAGGGGTAAGGTGGCGGCGCTTTCTTGGTGTTCCAGCTGTTGAGGCAGACGCGCTTCCCTCCTCTGACGCCGTAGCACGCTCGCCCTCTGAGCGCGAACCACGTTCGCCCTCCGATCCGTCCAGTAATGCAATCGCCCGGCTGAGCCGGTCTCGTTCCTTCTTAAGTTCAGACACAATTCTCTGCGTATCCAAGATAATCCTCCCGATTTGTATTTCTTCATGCCACGACCAGAAAATGTGATGCTACACATCATCTCATGAGTGGCTGGGTTTGAAAATGACACTCGGTACTTTTTTTGGATGCTGCACAGCGCCCGTGGTGACACGTGCAGTTAACGACCCTCCCCTTTGTGAATGGCAGCACCGAATTCCCGCCAGATACGCCAGTTTCCGGCTCGGTGCTCCAACATGCGTTCGGGATGGAACTGTAAGCCGACTAGGAACGCCATCCTAGGGTCGAAGAATGCTTCAATCAGCCCGTCATCGGCATGGGCCATAGGTCGAAATCGGGGCGCTAACTTTCGTATTCCCTGGTGATGGTAGCTGTTCACACGCAAAATCCTACGGCCATACCAGCGCTCGAGCGGCGTGCCGGGAACAATCGAGACGGGGTGCCGATAGGTGTCGTAATGCTCGTAATCGATATGCTTCATGGCCTGCTTAGCAGAGTCCTGCAGGCTATGTTCGAATAAGGACTGCTTCTCCTTCTGCACGTCCACGTAGAGCGACCCGCCGCAAACCACGTTGAGCAGTTGCGATCCTCTGCAAATACCTAGGACTGGGATGTGCAGGCGGAGCGCGCGGCGTAACAGTCGTATCTCAATCTCATCCTTGAGCGGATGTGTTTTTTCGAGGTACTGCAAGCTTTCGCGCTTGGCACTGTACCGCTTCGGCTCGATGTCCTCCCCCTCGACCAGCAGCAGACCTCGCATCCCGGTCATGTATTGCGCCAGGCGGGCCTTGGTGCCGGGAACGACCGGAACCATGATAGGTAAGGCTCCCAATCGCAGAAGTAACTCGAGATGATACTCGCCCACGTAATCGATTAATTTATTCTTGCGCGCTGTGCGGCGCGTGACCACCAGGACCTCGGGGCGGTTGACGGGCACGTCAGCGCAAAAGGAGGCGCAGCGCGTCCACCAGCCGCGCATCTTTTTCTCGCCCTTGTGCTGCCACGCGGATATGGAGATGGTCCATGCCCACCTTGTTCGAGCAATCCCGCACATACATCTCATGCTCGACCAGCAGCCGGCTTTGCAGTTCCTGCGCCGTCATACCCTCCATGATCTTGAAGAGGACAAAGTTCGCACCGGTGGGGTAGACATCGATTCCGGGGATGCCTGCGAGAGCATCGTGCAGCCAGCAAACATCACCGATCAATCGCTTGCGCGCTTCGTGGTAAGCGGCATCGGTGGATGGCAATCGCGAGAGGAAATATTGCGCCAACGTGTTTAAGTTCCAGGTGGGAACGAAACGGCGTAAGCGATTCAGCAGGTAAAGGTTCTCACTGTAGCAGTAGCCCAGCCGGAGCCCCGGCACCCCGCAATGCTTGCTCATACTGCGCACGATGAGCAGATTCGAGAAACGATCGGCGAGCGGCAGGAGGCTGGGAATCGGATCGCCGGCAAAATCGATGAAGGATTCGTCGACGATAACCAGCTCCAAATCCGCCGCGCCTCGCATGAAATCGACCATCTCCGCAAGAGGCAGGAATTGGCCTGTAGGATTTCCCGGGTTGATGATCAGCGCCGCCTTAATGCCGCGCTGGTGCACCCATCCAAGATAGTCCGGCAGGCAAAGCTCGTAGCGGCGAGCAGGATCGAGCGCATATAACTCGGCATCGCGCTGGTCTTTGAGTTTTTCGATGTACTCGCCAAACGTGGGAATCGGCACCGCAATTCGGTCGATCAAAAGCGTGTTGATCAGAACGATTAATTCGGTCGCCCCGTTGCCAATGATCAAGTTTTCCGGCTTCACATGCAGGACTGCGGCAAGATTCTGCTGGCTGGATATCGAGCTGCTGGACGGATAAGACTTAATCAGACTGGGAAGGTTATGCTGCAAGTCGGCGAGCATCTCCGCCGTCGGATAGTAAGGGTTGGCAATGAAGCAGAAATCGATGATCTCGCGAGCCTTTTCGTAACCCACCAGGTCCGCCAAGGCCGGCGAATGCGAGGTCTCGTAAAAGAGATGCCTCTTAAGATCGTCCGAAGGAATGTAGGTGGTCTTCGTCATGATAGCGGTTCCACGTGAACAACGAAGCGTGAACAGATGCAGTGCCCAAAACGATCATTTATAACGCTCTGCCGACTCACGGATTGAAGCGTGGTTCAGAAATTGTAACGCGAAATTCAAACCCATCTCACTGCTGGTTTGCCCGCAATCGCGAAGTTTACAAATATCTCAACCTGACCGCATCCATTGTTTTGATGGTCGTGAGCTACTCCTGGATACCGGTGCGGCCCATAAGCGCTCGCACATGCTGCGAGTCCACCAGCGCCTCGGCTTAATCGCGGCGGCTCCGCTGTTCGCTTCCGTGGTTACCGGATCCTTCGCTGGCCGCAAAGCCACCAGTTTAGCGGATCGGTATACGCACCTGGCTCTCGGCTCGGCGGCTGGCGATTTGTACTTCATGAGCGCCTATTACGCGATTGGAGCGCCCAAAAATCCGCGGTGAACGGGTGCACGGGATCGCAAGTGCTCATGGCGCCGTCGCTATTGTGACCGCGGCAGCCTACGGAGCAGCCATCTTGTCCGTATCCATAAAACTCTAACAAAGTGAGTGTGGAAGTGCGGAGAGGAACGTGAATATCAACTACTGCTCGGGATTCCGGCATTCGCACAGACGGAAACTCAGTGGACTCTAGAACAGTCGACCCCGACGCACCACGTATCACACCCACTGCATCAGGTGGAAGGAGTGAGCCATGCGGCAAGAGGCAAGGGCGTTTGCCCCGGCGAACAATGTGATTTCTTGATTGCAGCCCGGGTTAAATCGTTCCATTCCGGAGACAGCCACCGTGATCTGCACTTGCTTCAGGTGGCGCGCGGCGGGCAGTTTTCGATGCTGACAGTGCGAACGCATTTATCCCAGAGTCCGCCACGCAGACAACATTGCCGGTGAACCTCGAGATTCAGTTCGCGGGTCAGACCGCGAAGTTTGCTCAGCTTCCCCTCCAGTTGGTGCTGAACGGAGACGAGGCGCGCATATCGGGGACGATTCCGGCGACGCTCACCGATTTCAAGAGCGATCCACCTTCACTGTTGACCATGCCGGCGAAAAACGAAATGCCGGTGCGTGTGGAAATGACCTGGCGGATACAGAAACAACGAAACTAACGCAATTTAATCCGAGCTAGATCCGCAATTCCCGCAGGGCGCTCAAAAAACGCACCCTGCGAACTCTCCGCTAAGCTGCGCTGGCCCACGAACGTTCGAGTTCAGGCCATCCCGCCTGCGGAATACGGCCCAAGCCGTTCGCGACCGCAGTAGACATCCTGCCGACCAGGCGCTCGGCGCGGCGCGCCGAGCGGGATAGTGCGAAGTTGCCGCCGGTGGTCACCATTATTTTGAACATGCTCAGTAAGACCACCGACAAAACGTAGGTTTGCAGGATCTGAAATTCTTCCTGAAAACGGGCGGGCGCTCCCTGGCGGATCAGGAAACGGTGAAACCTCCAAAGCGTCTTTAGATCCGCTTGCAGCATGGAAATCCATGCGACAGCCAGAGTCTGCCGTTCGCGTCGGAACCGCTTGGCCACTTCCTGCAAATACGGATTGGAGATCAGCAATCGGTATTCAGAATCATCCAGTAAGGACGCGGCGTTGGGGAATGCCAATCCTTCCAGACGCACCATATGTCCCACGGCTGTGAGCACAGAGGAATCCAGCGCGCCACGCCGGCCACGTTTGAACCCTACTGCAAATCCGAGAAAGCCCGTCAACAAGCCCAGGCCAACAATTGCGAACATTATGAGCGCAATCATGGGTGTATCACCCTCCGAACGGTCGAGGTTGCCTGCTCCCAGCCGTCGGTCCACTGGCTGAGATTTGCAATTGGATCTGCTGCCGGGTCCACTTCGATCCGTGGATTTGGCGCGTAACTCCACATGGCCCAGGTCCACATTCCAAGCATCGCCACAAAACTCAACGGGCGCAATAGTTGCCAATACGGGAGGAAGGAATGACGTAAATCGATCATCGCGTTGTTGGCGGTTGACATGGAAGCCCACGCACCGAACGCCAAAGCAATTCCAGATATGTTTCGCCCGAGCGGCAAATCATAATAGCGCGCCGCCGCCAGTATGCTCAGGATTAAAACAGCTTGCGCAAAGCCGAAAACGCGCTCCAACGCAGGATATACAGAGTGGAAATGCGTGTAGGTCTCATAGCTCCAAAACGCACCGACGGCAAACGCCGTCACCGTGATGGCCACGGCCTTGAATCCCTTCGCAGCGAGATTGTGGAGACCCGAGTCCTTCGGAAAAACGTGCCGGAAGACTTCCCAGACAATGAGAAAGCGCAAAACGATGTCTACGGTATCGCTACCCCAGTAGAAGTTTCGGTACGCGGTTGCGGAGAGCCTTTGCGCCGGGAAAAAGCTGATCGATCGAACTACCATCCACAACGCAAAGGAGAAGAAATACGGATATACCTTCCACTCCCCGCGTCGGAGGAGACAACTGAGAAGGCACACTTCGAGCGCGATCCCCAAGCTCAAGACAAAGACGTTGACGGACGACACGATAGGAGCAGAGTACCACAAACGGGGTAGCTTTACAAGTTATCTTCTACAACGTGAAGATGGGGGGCCTTTGCCCCCCCCCACAAGTCTTCAATCCCCTGACGGAACTTCCCACGGAGACGGAGGAGGCCACGGATCCATTTGAATCACCTCAAACATTTAGATTTGTTGCGCCCTGACAGCAACCACATTACCCGCGAAGCGAACCGCCAGCGATTATTTAAGCGTTTTGTTCAGTCGGCTGAAATCCGGTGATGAAGAGAAATTTGCAAACTGGTCGGAAATGGTCTAGGATACTGAGTACCCAGAATCAGGAGCGTTATGCTGCACGAACACCCGATTTCGCGCTATCTGTACCGAGTCTTCGACTCACTGCCAAGTCCGTTTGCGCAGCTCGCTTTCCTGGCTTCGCTGCGAGACCCGTACACCGGACACTATCTCCATGAGGGCTGGGCCACGATCTGTTCGCCCCAAGAGGTCAATCTGGCCCTGCGCCAGACGCATCGGGATGTTTTTGAATGCGTCGCCAGTCTGTCGCTGGTGGCACTTTCCAGAGAACTGCGTAAACACTTTAAATCGCTGGACGAAGCCGAGCGGCGCGCGGCTACCTTGTGGCTGGAAACCGAACCTTATTACGAAATGATTCCCGAAGGTTGCTCTTCGCTTTCGCGGAGGTTTTTCATTTCACAAGTTCGCTTTGCTTTGGAACTTTTAATTCATGCTCCGAGTTGGGAATACTTGGAGGAACCAGCCTCATCGCCACTCCCACCACCTGACCCAAAACTTCGGCATCACTTGGTAAATTAAAGCTCTGCACCGGAGTGCTGGAACTGGGGTGCGGGATCAGTATCAGCCTCGACCCTTCGATTTGGCACCATCCGCAGCGATAGCCTTGGTGTAATTCCACAAAATAGATCGGCCGGTCTATCTCATTTTTCCAGCCGTCCTGCGAGATTCGCCGGCGCTCCGGATCGATCATCACGAGCGCCCCGGGCCGCAATAGCGGAAACATCGTTCGGTCGGTCAAACCTACGTAACCATACGTGTGTCGGCGCGTTTTGCGGTTAATCAGGAAAGCAGCGGGAATTTCTCCCCACAAGGCGACCACCCGGTTAACCAATTGCGTCGTTTCCCACCGAAAACTGGGGTCGATGCGCACCGGCACCAGGACTTTGTCTTCAAAGCTGTATACTTCCGCCGAAGTCACACGGGTGGTCTCCGGCAGAAACCTGGCTCGGTAGGAGTGGACTCTGTTCGCGTTAACGCCGAACTTGGATAAAACATCATGCAAATCGAGGCCATACACCGAACATAGGCTGAAGAGCTTGAAGACGCTGGGAATCGAAGGTTCGTTCTCGATCTGTGTCAGACGCGCGGCCGAGATATAAAAATTGTCGTTGTCTTCTTCCGAAGCAATGACCGCGCTCGCCTCTTGCACCTCGCGCAGCCCGATCTGCAGCCGCTCGCGTACTGCCTTGAGATACTGTCCCGGTATTAATTCCATGGGAGAAGCCGTGGAGTGCGTCTACGTCATGTAACCAATCGCATCTTCATGCGGAGGATATTCGCGTCTCAGATAATCCCCGCGGACGCAAGTAGCAACCTCGGCACGTTATCGCGTTCAGTACACTGAACGCGGTAGGGGCCAAGTCTACCCCTCAACCGCATTTCCGACAATATGCTTATTGTTTCGTTAACGGCAGGTTCAGCATCATGGGACACGGGGTTGCGGCTGAGCTACGGCGCCGTGCGCGCGTTTTAGTACGTGAACTTCATTCCGAACTCGATATGCCGGGCGCCCCCGTTAAAAATCTGTGGATTGAGGAATGTACCGCTCGAAACACTCGCGACACTCGTGTACCCCGAAATCATCGCGTTCGCGGTGGTTGGAAACACGCTGAGGTTGCTTAGCGTGAAGTCTGGGTGATTAAAAACATTGAATGCCTGAACGCGTAACTGCAAGCCCAGACGCTCGGTAAGCCGGTTGTTCTTGAACAGGGCCATATTCCAGACATTTAGCGGCGGCGACCGGAACGTATTGCGGCCAAGGTTGCTCAGCGCGCCAGCTGCCGCCTGGATGTACTTTGCATTAGGATTATTAGCCACGTAGCCGACGGTGTTTGCCGGTGAGCACGCCGCATTCACGCTGGTCCCTCCCGTCGCCGGATTACGGCACACGGCGGTAACCAGGCTTCCGGTGCCCTCGACTCCCCCGGGATTCAGAACCACGCGATCGCCCGCGGAATCCAAATTGCCGTTTGAATCGACCCCCGATTGCACCGTCACCGGCTGGCCACTCTCATAGACAAACGATCCGCTCCACTGCCAGCCATCCATAATTCCTCTGGCAAAAGTGTTACGCCAGGGAATCGACGGCGTGGCGTACGAAAATGCGATCGCGACCTTGTTTGGCACGTCCAGCGCCGATCGCGCCCATTCATTCTTGAGGTTATACGGATCTTCCGGACGGCGTGGGTCGTCCGCACTGGTGTTCAGATCGTTGGTGGCATCGTCCATGGCATTGGAATAAGTGTAGTTCGCCCGCAGGAACAAACCAGAGCCGAAGCGATGCAGCAATTCAATGTCACCGCCATTGTAGGTGCTCGTCCCGACGGGGGCCTCCTCGATGACCGGACCGCCGGTAAAGCCTTGTGCGAAATACCGGAAAGTGCGCGCAGAAAGGAATTGAACTAACGTCGGTGCGGTTGCGGATACGGTCGCGGGAATATCGGAAGCATGGATGTAGGTTGGCAAAGGCTGCGCGCCATTCTCAAACGCGGTAATGGAGTTCAGCTCAAATTGTACCGGCAGTTCCAGCGCGCGTGTTCCGAGATAGTGTAGTGTCAAGCTCGTATTGCGGAAGATCTCCCGCTGCACTTCGAGGGACCAGCTGAATACCTTAGGATCTTTGGCGTCCGCCATCGTTTGTGCGGTTAGCGCGCGCGCCGCCGCCGGGGTGCTGGGAGCTACGAAATTCACATTCATCGCCCCATTCGCGAGAAACCCGCTGCCGGTGGCACACCACGACGGGGGCGCGCCAAAAATGGCGGCGCATGCAGTGCCAGGCGACAGAATGTCCTGCACTTCCGCAGGGAGCCCATTGGAATAAAAATTCCAGGGAAGCACGTCATAAACAACGCCGGCACCGCCGCGTATCGCCCATTTGCCCGCCCCCGTCGGATCCCATGCAAAACCCAGCCGAGGGCCCAGATTATTCCAGTCCTGTTTCGGAACGTGAAAGACCAGCGGCGTGCCCGGGACGCTGGCGATGGCGTTCAACGCGTTTAGTTTCGCGCCCGCAGGATTGCCGAAAAAATCGTAACGCAGTCCGAGATTTAGAGTGAGGCGCCGGCCAATTTTGAGGTCGTCCTGCAAGAAAAGATTAAAGTTCTTGGAATTGTCAGAAAAAAAACCGTTGCCAACCCCCTGAGCACTCGCTCCCGGCAAAGCGGGAACCTGATCGTTGATGAACTGTGCCAGTGAAGTGTATGCAAAGAGCCCGCGCTGATCCTGCAGGAACGCCGACGGCGCAACATACCAGTAATATTGGCCTCCCCAGCTGAGCGTGTGTCGTCCAGCAACTCGTGTCACCGTATCTCCCACCAGGTATTCGTTATAAACGCGCGAACTGGGAAGGCTCGTGCTCGGTCCGATGACTCCGCCTAAGTCCGCAAAGAATAGGTTGGGATAATTCTGCGCAATTCCGCTCAACGGAAAGAATTGGCTGAACCGCGAATACGAAGCTTTGAAATCATTTACGAAGTTCGCGCCCGCGGTCCATACGTGATCCAGGATAAAGCGGCTGTCATCGACGGCCGAAAGCGATTGGAACTGCGCCTGTGGAAAACTCCCCGCAACGGGTGCGTGTATCCACGTTTGCAGCAATCCCAAATGTAAGTGTTGCTCTGCATCTAGATTCGTGTCCGCATTGATGATGAAATTTTGCGCGTTGGTGAAACTGGGCGCGGTCGAGTTGACGCTGCCCACCGGTATCTGCTGGCCGTCCACCGTCACCGCTCGGCTCGCAACCGGCGCGACAGGAAACTGCGCCAGCAGATTTCTCACCTGCACATCCGCGGCCAGTGAATTGAGCGTCGCTATACCTGCCGCGGTGGGAGCAATCGCACTCGCGCTGACTTGTTGCTGGCCCAGGCCGTCAAATTCGTAAGCGCCGTAAAGAAAAAGCCGGTGGTTAAAGACCGGTCCGCCGATGTCGCCGCCCGCCCGATTGAAGTCGTAGCGGCGCTTTCCGCTCCGCACCCCGGCGAGAATGTCCGCCTGCTCCTGATTGTCGGAGGCGTCATAGTTGCGGTTTCCGTTGTACAACCAGGCGTCAAAATGTAGCTGATCGGTTCCCGTCTTGGTGATGACGTTGAACTGGCCACCGGAGCCGCGGCCGTAAGCGGCGCTGAAAATATTCTGATTGACCGCGAATTCCTGCACAGCGTCCGGAATTACCTGCTGGGATACCCCAGTGACGTCTGGATCGTTATCGTCGATGCCATCGATGCTGAAGCTGTTTTGCCGGCCTCGCAGGCCGCCAATCGATCCGCCGGTGCCGGACGTGCCGCCCAGTGCCGCCGTCGTGTTGGGTAAATAAATCGAAAGGTTCAGGACCGAGAGGCTGCTGCCCGTCGCGATGGGGATATCCGCGATGATGTTTCCGTCAAAGGTTCCCGAAAGCTGCGAGCTTTCGGTTTGCACTACGTCCGCCCCCGCTTCCACGCGTACTTCTGTGCTGGCCGCGCCCAGCGCAAGGGTCGCGGTCACGTCCGTTATTTGCGACGGACGCACCAGGACACGGGTGCGGTTGCGCGGCGCAAACCCGCTGGCCTCAACGGTGAGTGTGTATGAACCTACGGGTAAGTCGGGAAAAACATATACTCCAGCGGTAGAACTTTGCGTGCTCCTGCGAGTGTGCGTGCCTTCGTTTATGGCCATCACGCTGGCGTTGGAGATGGCCGCGCCCTGCGGGTCGAGAATCAGCCCCCGCAACGTTCCGTTGAGTTCTTGGGCCCTGGCCGGAACCGCCATGGCCAAAAGCACCAGCAGTAAAGCCAGCGAACTCCGCGTCACCTTGGACATTGTAAGTTCGGGCAAATGCATCAATTGGCCACCGAATGTAACCGTTACCTCCCCGTTTGACCACCGCCGATTCCCTCAGGGTACACCAAAGTGTACTTAACGCTTAAGATATCTAATGCGAATTGGCAGCTTGAAAGTGTCGTCGAGAAGTGCGGCACCGGTTTGTCGCAAATGTAGAATTGGAATGCCTATTGGCAAGGCCGTGCTCCCAAATTCGTTGACGATGTCGCCATGCCCTGCGTGCACGATCGGAAACCCTACAGGTATTTACCTATGTACCTGTTCTGGAAAAAACAGATAGGTGTATCGTCACGGCACTACGTGCCGGCGCATCAAAGAATTACGGGGGTCTTCGGATGTACGTCCGCGGCTTGTCTGCTATACTTTGCGCGCTACTCTGGGCGGGCCCTCGAAATATCGCGTTGGGGTGCCGGCAATGCCGCTCCGGAGTTCGCCTATCATGACGGACTGGCCCGGCCACGACGTTCCTCCCACCCCTGGCGCCGAACCAACATCCGATTCGCCACTTGTGAATTCCGACGCAGACGCAATCAAGGATGCACACGTAATCAAGGACGATCGGCGAGAAACTCCACGATTGACCGCGGAAAACCTGGCCTACATTCACCTCGAACCGGATAGCGGCGCGATCGTGCTAAATGTCTCCGATGGCGGCCTGTGCTTTCATGCCGTGGCACCCCTCCATCAGGCCGGTGTCGTCCGGTTCTGGTTTTCGCTGCGGGCCGATCAACGAATGGAAGTGATTGGCGAATTGGCATGGACGGATGAAACCAAAAAAACCTGTGGCCTGCGGTTCACTTCCCTGCCAGCAGGAGCGCAAGAGCAGATCCGCAAATGGGTGTCACAACCCGCGACGGAGCCCGCGATTCGCCGGCATTCGCCCGCGCCGGCTGCTGCAGCAGAAGCTTTCGCTCCACCCCTTTTGCCACAACTCCCTTTTCCACAAAGTGACTTGCAGCCATCCGCCTGGCAACAATCCGCTGGGCAACAGACTGTTTCGCAACAGCCCGTATTGCAGCAACCCGTATTGCAACAACAACAAGACGATCAGCCACAGGTTCCGAATCTAACCGCGGCGCACGCACCGTCCGAACCGGATACCCTTGCGTCGCTCGACGGCTACGCCCTACCGCCGCCGCAGTTCGTCCCCGCCGAAGTCTTTCCGCACATGGCGCCGGTGCTCGCGAACCAAGCACCGCCAGCCGAACTCTCGCGAGCG
>Ga0182024_10010025_pt1 | contig 19421 bp, 13 predicted proteins | sample P32metaG_FD_120480 | JGI IMG/M metagenome (GOLD analysis project Ga0182024, IMG submission 120480) | Permafrost microbial communities from Stordalen Mire, Sweden - P3-2 metaG (Illumina Assembly) | ecosystem: Environmental > Terrestrial > Soil > Wetlands > Permafrost | place: Sweden: Stordalen... | reverse complement strand
GTTGGCGGTCACGGTTTCGACTGCTTGCGGCGGAGTATCGGTTGCATAGTTCGCGACCGACGCCACAGCTACCGTCATCGATTGCGTCCCGCTGGAAACATACGCCGGATGACGTGCGCCCGAAGACGTGATGATCGTTGGGGCAGGAACGTGAACGCTGACGTATGCCGTAGCGCGTTTCGCCGTCGACACTAGCGAGGTCCCCGGAAACGTCGCGGGTGTTCCGGTGCCCGCACCGCAGCTGACGAGGGCAATCGAAAGCGCGGCCGACCACCAAACCCAGGTAGGACTATGGCCGTGCATCTGGGACATCAAACTATCTTGCCCGGCGCAGTCCGGTTGGCGCCCCTTACGGCACGGCGGCACGCAGGTCGCTCGATGGCGTCGACGTGGCCGAGTATGGTGGGGCGAAGGCGTAGACGTTGCCATTGACGTCGGCTATGTAGATACCGCTCGGTACAACAGCCGGCGAACAGTCGACCTGGGCAGCGGTGGGATACGACCAGAGCGGCGTGCCGTTTCCGTTCATTGCCAGTGCGACGACCGCTGTGTCACCTTGGCTCACGACGACCCCGTTGTTGATCGCCGCATAACCCGCGATGAAGGTCTGCATCTGGAACGACCACATGCTCGTCCCGGACGCGTTGAACGCCTCCAAGTACGAGTGGTAGCCCGGAATGATGCGTGACGGGCGCTTTAGCCCGACCGGCGTGAAGATGTCGGGCCTTACGTGTCTGCCTGAGGTGTCCAGCGCTGTCCGGCGCTGTGCTGTCGTCGTGGTATTGGAGTACGAGCCGGTTTGGACGACGACGTTCGATCCGTCGGTCGTCGGCGAGGTGTAAAAGCCGTAGCCGTAGTTCGGATTGAACACGAGCTGAGACTGCAACACTGCACTTGGCGTCGCGCTGTTGAGGTTACTCGTGTTGAACGTGTACATCGAGGAGTCTTTGTTCACGAACGACGCCGTCTCGCTCGACGTGCCGGGGCGACGGATCAAGACGCTGCTCCCGGTGTCGTAGTCGAGCGCGAGGAAGTTCGGACCGGCCTGGGCCCACGCGACGAACGTCCATAACAGGTTGCCGTTGAGGTCGAGCGCGGTCACGCCGTCGGCGGTCTGCACGACCCCGGCCGTGTTGCCGCTGTTCTGGCAAACGTTACCCGTGCCGAAGATCAAATGCGAGCCGTCGAAACCGATCGCGCCCCAAACCGCGCCCCCGCCGCCCGGATTGGTCAAGCTGTTGGCGTACCAGACCCAGCCAGGATTGCCCGTTGCTTCATCGATTTGCTGAACGCCGGCGTTGTAGCATTGCGGTGGATCGCCGCCAGCGGTCGGGAGGTAGATCTTGCCGTTCGTGATGACCTCGCCGCCGCGCGTCAAGCCGTTCACGTTCGCCTGCCACGCGATCGAACCGTCGTTGAGGTTCAGGGCGTAATACTGGCCCTGTTGGGTGTCGTTGTTGGTTCCGACCACGCGGTTCCCAACGAAGACGAGACCATGGGCTCCGCCGTGCGGGTCGATCGTCGCCGGCTTCGCGACGCCGCCGGGAATCGCGCGCTGCCAGATCACCGAACCGTCGATCGCGGAGAGGTCATACACGACTGCCGGGCTGGCGGTGATGACGATGACGTTGCCGTTATATGCTGCGGGATTCGCGTAGATCCCGGTGGCGTTCGGAACCTGTATCTTCCAGCGCAGCGCAAGCTTCGGTGCGGTCGTCGTCGAGAGGCCCGTTCGCTGGCTTTCATAGCCCGTGCGCTGATAGTCGTGGGCGAAGGTGTACCAGTCGTCGGCAGTGACGTTGAGTGAGTTCAGCGTCAATGCGGGCGCGGTACAGTTGGCGCCGACGATTCGACAAAAGTTGATCGCGCTTTGTGGAAACGACGCCGTCAGCGTGAGCTGCGTCGTGAATGGGCCGCCGCCGGCCGGCGCGACGGAGAAAGTGTTCGGACTCTGCGTCGTCGGTTGCGTCACAGCGAATGCCGGATTCGAACTTGCGATGGTCCATGTCGGCAGGCCTGGGCCGACGAGCTGTGCGCCGCCTTGATCGAATGCGGTGACCGCGTAATGCACGGGCGTGAGACTATACGCCGTTGCAACGGCCCCAGACACGCGGAGGGCCGTGGTCACGTTCGGCGCCGCGCTGATCGTTGCCGGGACGCCCCAAAGCGTCCACGGAGCGGTGCTGATCGAACCGTTCGACTCGATGACGAGCGGAATGTACTCCTGGGCGGAGAGGACCGGCCCGTGCCCGTTCGTCCCGGTAAATGTATAGACCGTGCAAAAGTAGGTTCCCGGAGCCAGCGCGGTCGTGATGTTGCAGACGGTTCCGGCTGACGTCGTCGAGCAGGCGGTCGATGTTGGTGTCAAGTTCGCGAGCGTCGTGGTACCGGCCGCCTGACCCGTCGACTTCAGATAGAAGAAGACGGTCAAGGATTGCGCTTTCGGCGAGAAGTACGACGTGGTCAAGCTACTCGACGATGCGGGAGGGGCGACGGATATCGGAATCGTCACCGCAACGCTCGCAGGGCTCTGAGCAGTGTTCTGCGCGGGCGTCACCGATGCGTGGCCACCGCCGGCGCACGCCGCCAGCGCGATCACTGCGCTTGCAGTGGCCGTTCGATATGCAACTGGCCATAGAGCCAGGCGACCGAGCAATGACAACAAGTTCCGAAACCTCCCAAATGCGCGTTTCGTGACCCTGGCGACCCCGCGCCGCCTTCAATGCTGCCGCGGGATCGCCCTCGTTATCTCAGTGCCTTGCCCACGGCTTGTCCGTCTCGAGGCGCTTCGAGATCGCTTGTGCCATGACGCCATTGCCGTAGGTCGTAAAATGACCGTCGAGCGAGAGATAGACCGGCCGGTGTGACGGCGAGCGCTCGTCTGCGTAGAATGCCGGCCAGGCGTCTAGCCAGTTCACCTTTGCCTGCACGAACGGATCCGAGACGACCTTCTCGAGCGACCCGTCGGGCGGCTCTTGCCAGGTGAGGCCGAGGACGGTCAACGGCGTCTGCGAGTCCAGGCTCATCTCGAAACTCAGCGGCTGGGTGACGAAGAGAACAGGCACTCGTGCCTCGTTCATCGAGCGTTGAAACGACGTGAGATCCGCGACCATAGGCGCTTGCCATTTCGACGCATCGGTCACAATAGACTTAAAATCCGCGACTTTGTACGTGTCGATGAGGCTGAAGTCGGTGACGACGACGACGATACAGTCGACAAACTTCGCGCGGGCGAGAAAGTCGGCGTAATTGCGCATGACCGTGAGGTCGGAGCCCATTCGCACGGGCATGACCGTAACCGTCCTGTTCGCGCTTGCGAACGACGGGTCGCGCCGCAGAATGCGCTGCATCTGGCCGCCGACCGAATCGGCGAACGTGCCTTCACCCCAGATGACCGAAGCACCGATCAGCGCGATCCGATAGTCGTTTGGTCCAAAATGCACGTCGGGCAATGCGCCGGCAAACGGATAGAAGGGCTGCGTGCGGTCGATGTTCGTGATCAGGCGGACGCGCTTGTTCCCGGAGTCGGCGACGGCTATGGTACCGTCGCGTCGCGCCGCGATCCCCATCGGCGCGTCGAAACGCGACACGGTTGTTTCACCGTCTTCGAACCCGCCTCCATTCTTCGGCGCGGCCTCGATTGCGCGACCGCCGATGACCTGTACGTCCTGCGTCGCGTGATTCGCGTATCGAACCGTGTGTTGAACGACGTCGGTGTAGACGACGCCGACTTCATTGATGACCGAAACCGCCGACGGGAAACCGACGACCCCTTGCGCGTGAGCTTGCAGGCGCTGAATTCCGGGCACATCCTTGGATAGCGGATATTGGAACCCGCCGGACGGGAACCGCGCCACCGCGTTTGCAACGCCGCTCTTCGCGAGCGTAGCCAGATCGATGCGCCACAAACCCGCCGCGTTCGTCACCCACAGCATCGGCGACGTGTTTGCCGGTGAAATTGCGATCCCGAACGGTGACGAGATGTCGACCGGGAGCGTCGTAACCTCACCATTGAGCGCGATTCGCCGAACGCCTTCGGAATCGGCGACGTAGACGACACCGTCAGGACCGACGGCGACGCCGACCGGAACGCCGAATCCGGCCAGAGCAGGCTGTCCGTCGCGATCGCCGGGACGTGACGGGCTGCCCGAAAACGTGCTCACCTTCCCGTCCGGCGTCACCTTGCGGATGCAGTTATTTCGAGCGTCAGCAACATAGACGTTGTCGTCAGGTCCGACCGCGATTCCCATCGGCGTGTTGAATCGCGCAGCGCTGCCGTCGCCGTCAGCATAGCCTCCGGGAACCCAGATCCCGGTACTGGCTGGTTGCCCTGAGCCGGCGACCGTGCGAACCGAGCCGTCTGGCAGCACGACGCGTAAGCGCTGCGCCGCCGCGTCGGCGACGTACAGCCTGCCCCGCGAATCCCAAGCGACACCGACCGGCAGCATGAACGTTGCGCTGCGGCCCGGACCGTCGGCGAATCCGCTGTTCCCGGAACCCGCAATGGTGGTGACGCTCGCGGCGCGTGCCGCCGCCGGAACACCACCCGCGAACGCGAGCGACGCGAGCAAGGCGAGAACGACGCGCGCCCTGATGGACGTGTAGGCGATCAACAAGAAGCCGTCTCCCGCAGCTTTGGCTCGGATCAGTCAGTTGCCGCCACAATGGAACCCGCGCTCGCGGCAGCGAAGGTCATGCGGTTCTGGTGCGCCGGGGAAGGGACCTCCGGACGCACGTTCTCGGGTGCGGCTACGCTAACGCCGCGCAGCGGCCGTCCACGGATGGAGGCGCAAGAGCTCGGCGGCGATTGCGTTGCCGACCAACTCGCGCCCGTAATCGGTGAGATGCGCGTCATCGGTGCTAAAGATCGGCCGGTGTGCGGGCGAGCGGAGCTCGTCGTAAAACGCGGGCCAGAGATTGATCGCGGAATCGTCGGTTGAAGCGAGCACCGTTCGCCATCCGTCCTCGCGATCCAAGTATTGGGGGACGAGTGCATCGCCGAGCAGCTTCGCCCAAGTGTCCTCGGTGGGTCCGAGCTCCAGCGGGATCGGGTTCGCGACGATCAAGAGCGGAACGTGCGACGAGCGCATGGCGAGATGGGCTCGTCGCAACGCCGCGACCGCGGGGGGAACCCAGCTCTGTTCCGCGCCTCCCGCCACCGTGCCGTCGTTGAGGTGCAGGATGACGGCATCGGCCAGCCCGGTATTTGCGATCTCCTCCAGGTACGACGCCATGGCGGTGACGGACGCTCCCTGCAGTCGTATCGGAACGACGCGCACGCGCGGCACTCCCTGCGCAGGCAGAGCCCGGTCGACGGTGCGCTCGACGATGCCGGCGATCGAGTGCGCCCAATCGGTATCCCACCAGATGATGGAGTTTCCGACATACAAGACGCGGAAATCGCGAGAGCCGTTTCTGGGCGGCGGGAGCGGGAACGTCGCTGCCGTCGGGGCGGCCGGCACTGCTGTCGGAGCAGCCGGCGCCGCCGTCGGAATTGCCGGCGCCGCCGTCGGAGTGGCCGTTGCCGTCGTTGGCGCGGCCCGTGTCGTCCGAATCGGCGCCGGCGATGGACCGGGCGATGGTGTGGCGACCAGCTGTAAAGGCGGGGCCTCCAGTTCTGCGAGCTGAAAGGCGTCGATGATCTGGCGTCGATCAAAACCGGAGATCCTGCGGATTCTTCGATTGCCGCCATCCGCCACCAGGAACGATCCGTCGGATAACGCGATGATCCCCATCGGTGCGTCGAACAGCGAACGTTCCATCGGCCCGTCCCGAAAGCCGCCGCCTTCGTAGGTATCTTCGCGAGCGTCGCCGCCCACGAGTACCGATGCGTCGCCGTGCAGGTAGCGCACGGTATTCGTCCTGACGTCGGTGAAGACGGCCGTGTCCCCATCGAGCATCGCGAGCTGGAAGGGCGTGCCGATCGGGCGCCCGGCCTCGCTGAGGGTGGGCAGGCGGACACCTCCGGACCCGCCGACCGAGTACACGAGACCCTGCGGGTCGGACGCGACGACAACCGGAGGGCCCGGCGATCGATCCCACACTGCAACGCCGAACGGATTCGACACGCTCATCGGGAGTGCGGAGATCACGCCGCCGGGCGAAATCCGCTGCATGCCGAGCGTGCGGTCCGCGACGTAGAGGTTTCCGACGCGGTCGAAAGCCAGCGCGCTCGGCCGGGCGAGGACGGCGAAGGTCGAGACCGTGCCGTCCTGAGCCACACGCCGTATGCGCCCGTTGTACGTGTCCGCGACGTAGATCATGCCGTCCGGACCGATTGCGATTCCGCTCGGCGAGCTGAATTGCGCCTGCGCCCCGCGGCCGTCCCGGTAACCGCCCTGAACCCACAGGCCATGATCGATGGAGCTGCCCGATCCGGCGATCGTCCGCACCATTCCGTTCGGGGCGATGACGCGGATGCGCTGCGCCGCTGCGTCGGCGACGTAAATGTTGCCCGTACGATCCAGCGCGAGTGCGGCGGGCAGCATAAACTCCGCCTGAAAGCGCGGCCCGTCGCGGTATCCTGGGGCACCGGAACCGGCTACCGTCGTCACCGTTACGGGAGCTTCCGGCGAAGTTATGGCGGAGACTTGCGTAGCCCCAACGCTCGAAAGTGCGGACAACGCCAACAAAAGCGGAACGAGCTGTCCCAAGCACACCGTCCTGAGGGAGCGTAGCTCTGTGAGCTTTCACCCTATATCAGTTTCGAACCGCGCGCCTCCTTCCCGGTGATCGCATGACGAGCGCGACGCGATCGTTGCGAGGTACACCGGGAGCGCCGCCCGAAAGATCGGCGGCTCCGGCTCGCGGACGCTTCCTCGAGCGATGCATCGACGATGAGTGACGATCTCTACGCGAGCCTAGCCTGGCTGCCCAGGGTTCCGGCGGACTTCCGCCAGCGCTGCCGCGTAGTAACGGACTCGGAAGACGCAGGCCGCGCCGTCGCCGCGCTGGCTCAGTACGCGCTCGACGAAAACCAGCTGCGGCGGCTTGCCGACACGATCGGCACGCTGCGGTCGCAGGGTCGATCGTTCGCGCCGCTCGTGCCGTTCCGGCTCGCCGTGCTCGGTAACGCGACACTCGAACCGCTGATCCCAGCGCTCGTTGCGAGCGCGGCACGCCACGGCATCGCGCTGGAGTGCATCGAGGCCGACTTCGCCCAAACCGTGCAGGAGGCGCTCTCTCCCGACTCGCGGGTGAACCGCGCGAAGCCCGACGCCGTCTTGCTGGCGCTCGATCATCGCGGCGTCCCGCTCGTATCGCCGGTCGGTGACGCGGAAACGGCTGCCGCGTCCGTCGAAGGCGCCGTCGACTTCGTCCGGGACTTGCGCCTGGCGCTGCGCGCGAACGGCGGCGCTATCTCGATCGTGCAGACGCTCGCACCGCAAGCCGAGGCGGTCTTCGGCAGCTTCGATCGAGTCGTCCCCGGAACACCGCGCAGCCTGGCAAGCGCGTTCAACGCGGCGCTGATTGCCAGCCTCGCGGACCCCGAGGACGTGCTGTTCGACGTAGCCTCGCTCGCTGAGACGGTCGGACTGGCGAACTGGCATTCGCCCAAGCAATGGAACGTCGCGAAGCTCTCGTTCGACGCGCGGATGCTGCCGCTCTACGCCGACCACGTCGGCCGGATTCTCGGCGCACTGCGCGGCAAGAGCCGGCGCTGCTTGATCCTCGACCTCGACAATACGGTGTGGGGCGGCGTCATCGGCGATGACGGTCTCGAGGGGATCGTCATCGGACAAGGCGACGCAACCGGTGAAGCATACCTCGACGTCCAGCGCGCCGCACTCACGCTGCGGGAGCGCGGCATCGTGCTCGCCGTTTCGTCGAAGAACGACGATCAGGTCGCGCGCGCAGCGTTCGTCAAGCATCCGGACATGTTACTGCGGGAAGACCACGTTGCGGTCTTCCAGGCGAACTGGAACGACAAGGCGACGAACATCGCCGCGATCGCGGAGGAACTCTCGCTCGGTCTCGACGCCATGGTGTTCGTCGACGACAACCCGGTCGAGCGTGGTTTGATTCGCCAAGTGCTCCCGCAGGTCGCGGTCCCGGAACTTCCCGACGATCCCGCGCTGTACGCGCGCACGCTCGCCGCCGCCGGCTACTTCGAAGCGACGGCCTTCTCCGCCGAAGACCGGCAGCGGGCGGACTTCTACCGCGACAACGCCCGGCGCGTCGCGCTGCGGGGACAGGTCGGCGACCTGGACGCGTACCTCGCGTCGCTCGAGATGAAGATCGTGTTCCAGCCGTTCGACGCGACCGGCCGCAGCCGCATCGCACAGTTGATCAACAAGTCCAATCAGTTCAACTTGACGACGCGGCGTTACGACGAGCACGACGTGGGCGTACTCGAAGCCGACGCAACCGCTTTCACGCTGCAGGTCCGGCTGATCGATACGTTCGGTGACAACGGGATGATCAGCGTCGTGATCTGCCGTACTGCCGCGCCCGACACGTGGGAGATCGACACGTGGCTGATGAGCTGTCGCGTCCTCGGTCGCCGGGTCGAACAGATGGTGCTGCGTGAGATCGCGCAGCACGCGCGTTCGCGCGGAATCCGCACGCTCATCGGCGCATACGTTCCGACCGAACGAAACGCGATGGTGCGCGAACACTACGCCCGGCTCGGTTTCCGGCCGGCCGGCGAGCTCCCGTCGGGCGGTACGCGCTGGGAGTTCGATACCGTCGTCGAGGTCGAGGCGGCGCCGATGGATGTCGACCGAAGCGCCTTCGCGAGAATCTCCTAGAGGGCGAAGGCGCCGGCCAGCACGCCGGCCGCGGCGCCGAACGATACTGCTGCGAACAGGACCCAACCCAACACGACGAACGCGAACGTCGTCACAACCGAGATCGCGGTCACCGTGCCGCCGCCGGCACGCAGCCACGCGACCGAAGGAACGACGTACACGGACCAGACGCGATGGACGGCCAGACCGAGGCCGTGCCAGAGGCCCCAGACGACGAAGGTCCACGCGGCGCCGTGCCACAGCCCTGCGATCGCCATCGCGATGAAGAGGTTGAGCGCGGTGATCAGCGGCGCCCGCCGGCTGCCGCCGAGCGGGATGAAGATGTAGTCGCGGATCCAGCTCGACAGCGACATGTGCCAGCGCCGCCAGAAAACCGAGATGTTCTCCGCCCAGTACGGGCGATCGAAGTTTTCCGGGATGCGCAGCCCGAGCAGTCCGCCGACCCCGATCGCGATATCGGAATAACCAGTGAAGTCGAAGTAGATCTTCGCCGTGTAGGCGAGCATCGCGACCCAGAAGTCGAGTCGCCCGTACGGCATCGCGCCGGGACCGCTCAGGGGGCCCGTCAACGCGCCCATCGAGTCGGCGATGATGAACTTTTTCGCGAGTCCGATCATGACGCGGTAGAGGTTCAGCGCCAGGGTCGGGTTCGACGGCATCGTGATCGCGCGCACTTGGGGCGCAAAGCTCTGGAAACGCTTGATGGGCCCGGCTACCAGGGTCGGGAAGAACATCGTGAAGACCGAGAAGTCGAGCGGGTCGAGGTACTGGATTTTCCCCAGATACACGTCGACCAGGACGTGAACGAACTCGAACGTGAAGAACGAGATCGCAAGCGGCACGACGATCTGCGGTATCGGCAGCACGTCGAAGTGCGCGACCTCATCGACGGTCGCGGCGAAGAAGCGGGTATACTTAAACGTGACCAGCACCGCGGTGATCAGCACGACGCCGATCGTCATGAGGACCTTGCGCCGGCGCAGGTCGTCGCCGCTCGCGATCATCGCGCGGCCGATCGCGTACGTGATCCCGCCGAGTGCGACAATCAGCAGCAGATACGCCGGGACCGACCACACATAGAACACGCAACCGACGGCTATGAGGTAACAGGGCTTGAGCCGCTGCGGAACCGCCGACCAGTAGACGGTCAGCGTGACGACCGCGAAAACCGCGAACGTCCAGGTGTTGAAGATCAAGGCGGGAGATCGCGCCGCAGCAGCGTCGCCAGATGCGCGTTTCCGGCGGTCGTCAGATGATCGTTGTCCAAGAACTCGCTCGGCGCGAACGCCCGGTCGTAGTTCAGCACCGCGATTCCTTGCGCTTTCAGGATGCGCGTGACGAAGGAAAGCTGAGCGTCGTATTCGGGTACGTCGATATAGTCGTGCAAAAGCCCGTGGTTCGTAGGGGTGAGGATCGCGTATGCCCGGATGTGCTCGCGCTCGAGACGCGCCGCCAGCGCTCGCAGGAAGTTGACCTCGACGTTCGCATCCGTGAGGGCCAGCAAGTTGTACGTTCCGAGGAAGCGATCCGGAGTCGCCTTGTGCGAAGCGGCGTAGCGCGCGGACTCGCCCGAGAGGCCGTGCGTTACGGCGGCGACGGCGCCTGCCGCGTCCGCGGCCCCGAACAGCATCTCGCGGATGTCGGAGCGCATGCCGTACAGCGCCCAGACGCCCGAGACGGCGCGATCGATGCGCGCGTCGAGCGTCTGCCGCTGGGTCTGCGTGAGGAGGCTGCGCTGCGCGGGACTCAGGTCGTTCCAGACAAGCTGTTCGACCGCGGGATACAGCGTGCGGTACTGGTTGTCCGCGGGGTTGAACTCCTTGAGGTTCACGTTGAAAACGAATGCTTTCGGGCGTACGCCGAAAACGTCTAAGACGCGCAGGAGCGCATACGAGTTGGCGACGCTGCCGCCCTCGAAGGAGAGATTCTCGATCGGGACGCCGTCATGGCTCAAGCGCGTCAGCGCCGCGTCGCCGGCCCCGACGCGATATCCCCAGAGCGCCGAATCGCCCACGAACACGGTCCTGTTCTCGAGACCGTCGCCGCGAACCGCGCGCTGCAAGTAGGCCGCCGAGAAGCTGTCTTCCAAGCGTGGTTCGCGTGGCAGCATGAGTCGTACGGCGACGTCGACCAGCACGAGGGTGAGCGCCATCGAGAGCAGCACCTTCGCCAGCAGGGCGACGAACCGCATTCAGAAGTCCGTGTAGATGAACCGCGAGTCCGTCGACGGTCCGAGGACGATCATCGCGATCACGATCGCGGCCAGCACGATGCCCAGCACCCACGGCGACGTCAGCCGCGTGCCGAGCACGCGCGCGATCGGATCGGTCCGCAGTACCTCTGCCACGTCGCGCGCGCCCGGCACCTCGACGTTTCCGTCATCGATCACGGCATCGTCCTTCGAGCCGCGGAGCGAGAGTGCCCTCTTAGCGCGCCGCGGGACGCCTGTCGTTCAGTGCGGCGGCAGCTCGCCCGTCACCTTGAACGCGAATGACGCGGGAAGCGGAGTCTTCCGGTCGAGGTCTTTCCATGCGCGGGCGTGTGCGCGCAGGTCGGCCATCGTGACCGTGAGCGTCGCATAGGTCTCGATGCCCAAGAACGTCGGGGATCCGTACACCGGGCTCACATCGCCAGTCTTGCTATAGACAACCTGTACGCCGAGGGTCTTCGCAGACTTGTTGACGCTTGGAGCAATTGTGGCGAGCACCCGCGCGGCATCGTGTTCGAGCTCGTCGTTTGCAGCGGCGTCGGGGACCTTGTTCTTCACGATCAGCGCGACCGTCGTCGTCGCGTCCCAGATCGCGAGAGCGTCCCCGCTCGCGCGAGCGAGGACGACGTTGCCGGGGACCGCTTCGCCGGCCGGAACCGGCGTCGGCGCCAGCGCGAGGCTCAGGACGAGGACGGATGAGACAATGGACGCGTGCATGCGAACCCTCTTGTATGCGTTGATGGCGGCGGTCTCCTCGTGCTGCTGGAGTGCGCTCGTCACTTCAGCCACGGCTTCGTCGTGCGAAGGTAGTCGGCGACCGCATTCGCGATGATCTCTCGTCCGTGCGGCGAGAAGTGCTCGTCCTCGGAACCGAACAACGCGACGTGGTCTGCCGAGCGCGACTCCGACCCGAAGACCGCCCATCCGTCGACGTAGGGTACACCCGAAGAACGCACCGCGTCGTTCATCGCGACGCCGATTTGACTCGACGGTTCGAGCTGGCCGTCCTCTGAGAGCAGGCGCCGCCAGAGCGACTCGACGGGAGAGAGGTTCTCGGGAAGCGGCGCCGTCACGACGACGAAGCGCACCCCTTGCTCCTTGAGCGCCTCATTCGAAGAACGCAGTCCATCGGTAAGCTCTTTCGTCCAACTGGGCTCGGCGGCGACGATCTGCGCCATCGTCGGGCGCAGCGGAACGCCGGGCGATCCGAAAAGCGAGGTCGTACCGACACTGAGCACGATGAGATCTGCCGCGTGCGTACGGGCGAGAACGACCCGCACGTACTCCGCCTGCGCGATGATCGGCGCGCCGGGGAAGATGTAGGGCGTAACTTCAAGCCGTCGTTTGGTTGCGGTGAGGGATGGGTCGCGCATCAGACGGCTCTCGACCATGCCGGGAATCGAGTCGCCCCAATGGTCGTACTCCCAGAGGTAAGAGTTTCCGACGAAGGCCACGCGGTAGGCGGTGCTCGGCTTGGACGCGGGCGGAATTCCCGTTTCGGGGTGCGCGTCGTGCGTGCGGTCGAGATCGGTCACGATCCGGATGCGGCGGCTGGCGGCGTCGGCAACGGCGATGGACCCTGAAGGGCCGATCGCAATACCGGTCGGGGAATCCCACCGGACGACGTCACCGCGGCCGTCGCGTGAGCCGGCGGACGTGGCCGCTCCGTCGTAAACGTCCAGACCGCCGAGTAGCTGTTCGGCACCGGCATCCCAGTTGAGATATCGTACGGAGTTTCCACGGACGTCGCCGTAGACGATGGAATTTGCGTCGAAGGCGGCGAGAGCGAACGGGTGTCCGAGCGGCTGGATGCCTTCGATATTTCGATTCCCTGTCCCGATGCTCTCGGTCGTCGCGAATCGCTCGATCTTCCCCGCCGGGTCACGTCGAGAGAGGCCGTAGAGATCGGCGACGAACACGTCGGGGCCGGCCGGAGTATCGACGACCGCGACACCAAAGGGAGTGTTGCCCAGCGAAGGGATCGTCTTGACCTGCCCGTCGTGGATGACGCGGATCGCGAAGTAGTCGGCAACGTACAGGTTGCCTTCGTGATCCGCGGCCATTGCGGTCGGTTTCAGAAAGCGTGCTGACTCCAGCGGACCGTCGCTGGTCCCGGCTTGCGTGCTGCCGGCGAACGTCTTGACGTCGCCGCTCGGCGTGACGACGCGTATGCAATGATTGTTCGTGTCGGCGACGTAGAGCGCGCCGTTCGACCAAACGATTCCCGCGGGCCGGTTGAAGCGCGCTTGAGTACCTGCCGCGTCGCGGTAGCCACCCGCCACCCATAGACCGTCCGGCACCAGCGTGCCGCCCCCGGCGATCGTACGAACGCGCCCAGAACGGTCGACGGCGCGTATTCGCTGGGCGCCGGCATCCGAGACGTACAATGTACCGTCGGGAGCATATGCGACGCCGAACGGCATGATGAACGAGCCGGGCAGTCCGTCGGCGAACCCGGCCGCGCCCGAACCGGCAAACGCTCGCACGACGATATCGGGCGAAGAGTTCAGCGCTGACGATGGTGACGCCATCCCGATGGCGGTCACCAGACCGAAGAGGAAAACGGCTCGAACACTCCTCACGTGCCGACCTTCGTGACAGGTCGCGCCATTCTCCCGCCCGCGTTCGGCAGTGTTACTGGAGAGGGGCGTTACCGCGGCCCGAGAACCGCGTTCGACGAAATGAACGCAGCGCTCACCCGAGGCCCCGCTTTCGCGTGCGATGCCCGTGAGTGATGAGCGCCGCGTGTTGCTGCTCAACTGGCGCGATCCGTGGCACCCGCGGGCCGGCGGCGCCGAGCACCTGACCTGGCGCGTGCTGCAGCGGCTCGCGGCGCGCGGTTGGAGGATCGAATGGTTCTCCGGAGCCTACCCGGGGGCGGCCGCCGAGGAGACGCGGGAAGGTGTTCGCTTCGTGCGCGCGGGGTCGGCGATGACGGTCCACGTTCACGCGTTTCGGCGCTATGCGCGGCGAACCGACTTCGACGTCGTCATCGACGAGATCAACACGATCCCGTTCTTCACGCCGTGGTACGCGGCGCGCTCGATCGCGCTGATCTTCCAGCTCGCGCGCGAGGTCTGGCTCTACGAGGGCGGGGCGCTCGGCCGGATCGGCTTCGCCGCCGAACCGTTCTACCTGTGCCCGTACCGCTCGACGCCGCTGCTGACGATCTCGGAGTCGTCGGCGCAGACGCTCCGCGCGATCGGCTTGCGCGGGCCGCTGCGCATCCTTCCGATCGCGGTCGACGAGCCCGCCGACGCGGCCGTTCCGCCGAAGACGATTCCGCGCGATCTGCTCGTCGTCGGCCGAGTGACGCCGTCGAAGCGCATCGAGGAGTCGGTCGAGGCGGCGGCGCTGCTGCGCGCCGGCGGTTGGCGCGGGCGGCTTCGAATCGTCGGCAGCGGCCCGGCGGCCTACCGCGCGGCCCTCGAGCGGCGTATCGCGCAGCTCGGGCTCGGCGACGTGGTGGAGTTCACCGGACGCATCGACGACGACGCGCGCCGGGACTTGATGCGGGCGGCGTCCGGGCTCTGGATGACCTCCGCGCGCGAGGGCTGGGGACTCGTCGTCACCGAGGCTGCCCGGCACGGCACGCCGGCCGTCGTGTACGACGTCCCGGGCCTGCGCGATGCCGTCGTCGACGGTGTGAGCGGACGCGTCGTCGAGGCTCGCCCAGTCGCCCTCGCTAGGGCGACGGGCGAGCTCTTCGAGGACTTCGACGCGTTCGCGTTGCGCGCGCTCGACCGTGCCCGTCCACTGAGCTGGGACGACACGGCCGACGCCTTCGTGCGCGCCGTCGACGAGCTGATTCCGTCGTAGCGGTCGCGCGAGGCGGACCGTTTCACGGCGCCGCAGAAGGCGCCCGGCATGGAACTGCGTGACGGCGTTGCGCTCGTGACCGGCGCCTCACGCGGCATCGGCGGTGCGATCGCGCTTGAGCTGGCGAGCCGCGGGGCGCACGTCGTCGTCAACTACAACAACGACCGGGAAGGCGCCGGGGCAATCGTTGCGCGCATCACCGAGCGCGGCGGGAGCGCCGAGGAGGCGCAGGCCGACGTGCGCGACGCCGAGGCCGTGCAGGCTCTCGTCCGCGACGTGATCGAGCGCCGCGGCGCCGTCGACGTGCTCGTCAACAACGCCGGGATCTTGCGCGACAAGACGCTCCGGAAGATGGTGCCCGACGATTGGGCGGCGGTGCTCGCGACCAACCTCGTCGGCGTGATCAACTGCACCCACGCCGTCGTGCCCGTGATGCTCGAGCGGCGGCGCGGACGGATCGTGAGCATCTCGTCGTTCGTCGGACAGATCGGCGGCTTCGGACAGACCAACTACGCGGCGGCCAAGGCTGGCGTCATCGGGTTCACGCGCAGCCTCGCGCTCGAGCTCGCCTCGGCCGGGATCACCGTCAACGCGATCTGTCCGGGCTTCATCGAAACCGACATGTGGCGCTCGATTCCGCCCGACGTGCAAACGACGCTGCTTGCGCGCATCCCCCTTCGCCGTACCGGCCAGCCGGAGGAGATCGCCGCGCTGGTGCGCTTCCTGGTCGAAGAAGGGGGCTACATCACCGGTCAGACGCTCAACATCAACGGTGGGATCCACTTGGGGGGCTGACGCCCCGCGGCCGGTCCGTGATGAAGAGCAACACGACGCATGCGGCCATGCTCGCCAGCGATAGGATGAGACAGGCGAGCACCGGCGCTTCGCCACCGTAGTGCGCCGCGATCGCGTGACGGCCGGCGCTCAGCGGCCAAGCCGGAAAATCGAACCAACGCTGCGGCGGCCCGAGATCGCGACCGTCGGCGCTGGCGTGCCAGCGCGCGTCGAAGCGAACTCGCACGACCAGCAGCCCGGAGCGGGCAAGGTCGAGGTCGGTCTCCCAGTGCCCTGGGCGCTCGCGATACGCGCTGGGGATCGCGAGCGGGCTGTCGGGCGGCACGGGGCGCGCCTGCGGCTGTGCGGCCCATCCCCCGGCGACGAACAGGACGTCGGGCGAGGCTTCGAGCTCGGCGGCCGTGCGCCACGCGCATGCGGCGTCGCCGTACCGCGCCGCCAGGAGCCACGGTCCGCCCGCGCGGGCCAGAGCCGCGCCGCCGCCGATCACCGAGCCGTTGCCGCACGAGGCGACCGCCGGTGAGCGCCACAAGTACGGGAAGGCCGCGACGATCCGGTCGGTCTCGGGCACGACCTCGCTCGACGACGGTGCGAACCGGTGCAACGCGGGATCGCCGTCGGCGATCGCCGGCTCGGCCGTGATCAGCGGCCGCGAATTCGGGACACGGTAGACGGTGAACGCCCCGCTGCTCCCCACGCGCGGCAGCGCGGTGCCCGGCGCAAGCCCAACCTGCGGCCGGCCGGAGGCGAGGCTCACCACCCCGTCGCGGACGACGACGTAGCGGACGCCGAGCCAAGCGAACTCGCGCTCCGCGGCGCGCCAGTCACCGTTGGCGGCCAGCGAGACGGCGCTGCCGTTGCGGCCCATCGGCTGGTATTCGTAGAGCGGCAGGTCGCCGGCCAGTGCGGTGCGTGCCAGCGGATCGGTGCCGCCCTCGCCGCGGTCGGCCGGTGCGATCGGCTGCAGCGCAGGCCACCAGACGACCCGCCCGGGCGGCCCGGCATCGCCGGCCACGACCGCGGAGACCTCGGCCAGCGCGGCCCCGGACGGCGGCGGCGCGAAGTACACTCCATAGCCCGACCAGAGCTGAACGAGCGGGACGGCGGCGACCGCGGCGCAGGCCGCGGCGATCGGCCGCGGCAGTCGTTCCATTCCGACCGCTGCGAGCACGGCGATGGGGAACCACACCAGCACGCTCACGTCGAACAGCTCGCGATAGAGCGAAGCGGCGGTGACGTTGGTGAACAGCGCGTCGAGGATCGGCGCGAGCGGGCCGTTGAAGCCGATGACGACCAGCCAGCCGCAGATCGCGAGCGTGACGAGCGTACGGGCCGCCGCCGAACCGCGTTCGGCGATCGCGCCGCGCAGCGCGAGCAGCGGGATGACCACCAAAAGCATGACCAGGCGGGTCGGGTCCAAGCGCGGCACGTACCGCGTGAAGTAGCCGAGGCCGGTCACCGCTGCCCAGAGGCCGGAGCTCTGCACCCGCTCCCATGCGATGACCGCGCGCTGCTGGGCCAGGGTCCCGTCGCCGCCGTGCGCGTTGAGCGTCGGCCCGATGAGCGTGGGCAGCAGCAGCGGCACGGACAGCAGGCCGACCCCGAGGACCGCGCGCGGCGCGGCAGCGCCGAACGCGAGCGCGATCACCGCATAGGCGACGTCGAAACCCAGGAACTGCGCCTGCAACCCGGTGATCCCGGCCGCCAGCGCCCCCGCGGCGCACCAGCGCCGGCTCGTCGCGCCTTCACGCAGCGCCACGGCGAATAGCGGGAACGCGGCGTAGGCCTGGAGGTACGAGAGGTGTCCGGCGATCAGCTTGGTGAGGACGAGCGGTCCCACGACGTAGATCGCGCCGCACACGTAGGCGGACCAGGTGAGCCCGAACGTTCGGCGAGCGTACACGGTCGCCGCCGCGAACGCGCCCGCGAAGGTGACCAGCAGAAGCAGCGCCAGCTCGAAGCGCGGCGCCAGCAGCGGCGTGGCCCACGCCATCGCGACGAAGTAGGGCAGCGCGGTCGGGAACGGATTCGGCCGTCCGAGCCCGTCGTCGAGCCACGGTTCCCAGCCTTGCAGCAACTGCGCGTGGAGGCCCATCGCATCGGGCGGCCAGGTCCAGTCCTGAATGTAGGCCGGAACACCCGCGCGCAGGACCGGCAGCAACAGGAGCATCGCGAGGAGGGCGCCGAGCGCGCCCGTAACGGCGGCCTGCCGCGCGCGGCTGGAAAGCACCGTTAGGCGTATGTGCGTTCGCCCGGTGGTGGTCCTGCGCGTCGCAGGGCACACTACTCGAACATGAAAACGTCGTGGAGATGACGCCCCGGCTCGTCTCGGTGATCGTTCCGACGCGAAACAGCGCGGCGTTCTTGGAACCCGCACTGGCGAGCATTCGCGCGCAGCAATACGCTCCGATCGAGATCGTCGTCGCCGACAACGGCTCGCAGGACGGCACGCTCGAGATCGCACGGCGCTGCGCCGACGTCGTCATTTCCGCCGGCCCCGAACGCTGCGCGCAGTGCAATGCCGCGGTGCGCGCCTCGCACGGCGAGTTCGTCTACCGGGTCGACGCCGACTTCGTGCTCGATCCGGAGGTCGTCGGTGCCGCGGTCGCCGCCTGTGACGCTGGCGCCGACGCCGTGCAGGTCCACAATGATTCGGACCCCGCGGCCGGCTTCTGGGCCAAGGTTCGCAACTTCGAGCGCCGGATGTATCTGTACGACACGGTGCACGTCGGCGCGCGTTTCTTTCGGCGCAGCGCGTTCGACGCGGTCGGCGGTTTCGACGAGGCGCTCATCGCCGGCGAAGACTACGACATCCACAACCGTCTGTTGCGCGCCGGATTCCGCATCGGCATGATCGCGCCGTCGGAGCGGCACCTCGGCGAGCCGCGGAGCTTGCGCGAGATCGCGAGCAAGTCGTTCTTCTACGGACGCACGATGCGCCGGTTTCTCGAGCGCAACGGCGGCCGCGGGGTGATTCAGATGAACCCGCTGCGCGCGACGTATCTGCGGCATTGGCGAAACTTCGTCGAACAACCGAGTCTGGCCGCCGCCTTCGTGCTCATGCAGACCGTAAAATACGCCTGCGGGACGGCCGGTCTGCTCTACGAGTTCATGTGGCCCTCGCGCGAGACGGCGTAGTCCGCTCGCGCGGCGGGCGCGCGCACGAGCGCAAGATGTCGATGAGCTGCAGCGCGTTGGCCGTGCCGAAGTGCTCGCGCGCGAACGCGGCGACCTCGGGGCGCAACCGGTTGAGCTCGTCGCGATTCGCGATCGCTTCGCCGATCGCGAGCCGAATGCCGTCGCGCGTCGGATCGAACACTCTCGCCAGCCGCGGCGCACCCAGAAACGACGGGTCGACGCGCGCGCCGGCGTAGAGCGGGTTCATGGTTTGGTCGGACGTGTACACTGGGAGTCCCGACGACATCGCTTCGATTGCGACCAAGCCGGGATAGTCGACGTCGACGCTGGCCCAAAATGCCACATCGGCGGCGGCGTGCAGCGCGGGTAAATCCGCGCGCGCGACGGTTCCGAGCACGCGCACGTTCGGATTTTGAGCCGCCAGCGCGCGCAGCTCGGGTGCCAGAACCCCGTCGCCGCCGAAGAAGAAGACGGCTCGCTCCTCGTTGAGATCGCGCAAGGCGTCGATCAGACGGTCGACGTGCTTCGTGTAGTCGAAACGGCCGCCGAAGTAGAACGCGGTTTGCCCCGGCTCGACGGCGTACGCCTCGCGATATCGTTCGCGCGGTTCGAGCGGCGCAAACACTGTCTGGTCGATCCAATTGAACACCCAATGGCAGCGCGCCGCCGGCGTGCCGATCGCGACGGCGTCTTGGCCCAGCATCGGGCAG
>Ga0182024_10010024_pt1 | contig 19421 bp, 22 predicted proteins | sample P32metaG_FD_120480 | JGI IMG/M metagenome (GOLD analysis project Ga0182024, IMG submission 120480) | Permafrost microbial communities from Stordalen Mire, Sweden - P3-2 metaG (Illumina Assembly) | ecosystem: Environmental > Terrestrial > Soil > Wetlands > Permafrost | place: Sweden: Stordalen... | reverse complement strand
ATGAGGGAGAGGGCACAGATCGTGAGTGATCTGCGGGCGGCCTTCAGTATAATGGCCCGATGGTTGGCCGGATCGGTTTTTTTGGTGGCCATGGCGTAAACAATGGAAACGCCGACAATAAAAAGAAAGAAAGGGAAAACCAGGTCAGTCGGCGTACATCCATTCCATTTCGAATGTTCCAAAGGAGTATAAATATGGTCCCAATCGCCTGGGTTGTTCACCAGGATCATTCCTGCCACAGTAAGTCCCCGGAAAAAATCAAGTGAGCGCAGTCTGGTTTTATTATCTGTTATTCCCATGTTTGGATAGAATGCCGCCAATTTAGAACTCTTTCAACTACTTCTGTAATTCCATTTTGGAAATATTTGAGAACGGAATAGGCCTTAGCCAGCTAAGGAGTTGCTTCATTGACAATACTCTAAATTCTATATATATTTATTACATGAAATACTTTGCTGTATTGTGTTTGATAGTCGTAAGCTTTTATTCATGTAAGAAGGATCCTATTTCACCGCAAACCAAGGCGCTGCTTCAAAACAAATGGTTTATGGCAGAAGACAGCATTCACTATCCCAGCTTTTCTGCCGCCAACTCCATCTATATCGGTACCGACAGTGATTATTACGATTTTTTCCCGGATGATTCAGTACATATGCAATTCAGAACGGCCAACGGCGGGACACAATTCAATTTTACCCCTGCATATATCCTTAAGAGTAATTCAGAGTTTTATCTTAATCTAAATCCGCAAGCCATCTATACAATACTTACGCTGAACGAAAATGCGCTCGTATTATCGAATTCCGTGACGTATTCCGTTCTCGGTGGGCCGGCATATGATGGGATCAGAATAACTACCTTCAAAAGATAGATTAAGCTATAGTGACCTTCCACATGTCTTTAATTAGTTGTATGATTGTAAAAGGAAGGACTTAACGCTTTAGTATATGAATATTGAAATCCTTGTTAAGCGGTCCAGAATCCCGATCGTATTATTTGCCGGAATTCTAATCATGGCTGTTTTTCTTTTTCTAATTATCCATGACGATGGAGCAATGCCTTTTTTTTATTACATGCCCTTATACATCGTTCTTTTGGGTTATGGGGTCTTGCTAACTGTTTTCTCATTTCTGGATTATATGAAGACGCTGTTTGACAAAAATGCAAAGTTGATATTGTCGGAAACAGGGCTTGATGATAATCTAAGTATTCTCTCCTGTGGCCCGATACCCTGGAACGGGATATCCGGCATTTCACTTCTAAAAATTAAAAGGTTCAATTCGTATTTTATTGTTGTGAAATTATTTGAAAACAACAAGTATCTAAAAAAGAAAAACTTTTTAATCCGCTACATTTTAAAAAAATATATAAAAATTTACGGGGGCATGGTTGTGATTTCAGAAAAACGGATAGCCTACAACATCCAAAAGTTAAAACAGGAAATAATGGAGCGAGGAATACCTAATGTTTAGCAGTCGATTGCCGTTTCAATTCCCTCTCGTCTTCTTAGCGTTATGGTCCACAGGTGCGTGGCAAAAATGGCGGATGACAATCTTCTTTAAACAGTCTAAACATCATTTTTGAAAAATTATAAACTAAAATAATGAAGCCCCTTATAAACATATTACTTTCATTAATAATAATAATCGCCCCCTATGTCTGTTTCGGACAAAATTTCGATGATAGATCCGTTGTTGGAGAACAATATGCAAAACAGGCAATTAAACAAACTTTAAAGAGTCGTGAAAAGCTTTCCCACGACACCTTAATTAATAACAAGGAAACTGCAATTGCTGTCGCGGAACCACTACTCTTCAAATTTTATGGTAAGGACAATATAATATCTGAACGGCCATATGAGCTCTACCTTATTGATGGTTATTGGTTCATAACCGGAACACTGCCAAAAGGCCAGGATGGCGTGGTGTTCGAAATCATCATTAATTCCAGGAATGGACAAGTAATTAAACTTATTCATGGAAAATAAATATCTCAAACCGGTGCAAAATGAAAATGGAAATTGGAGTTGATAGTTTTGCCGCCATGTTTAGTGGCAATAGCAGCAAAGTGATAAATGATGCAGATGCATTGGCTCAATTGCTTGAAAGAATTGAATATGCAGACCAGGCAGGTCTTGACGTATTTGGAATCGGAGAGCATCACCGCAAGGGTTTTCTTGATTCTGCACCTACTCTTATTCTCGCTGCAGCCGCTGCCCGTACAAAGCGTATTCGCCTTACTAGTGCGGTTACCGTACTGAGTGCTGCCGACCCTGTAAGGGTATTTCAAAACTTTGCAACATTGGATCTGATTTCCCATGGAAGAGCCGAAATGGTGGCGGGGCGTGGTTCATTCATTGAGGCATTTCCGCTGTTTGGCTATAACCTGCAGGATTATGATGAGCTATTTGCCGAAAAGCTTGACCTCCTACTTAAAATTCGAGCAAACGAATTTGTTACCTGGTCAGGAAAGTTTCGTGCTGCCCTTAAGAATCAGGCTGTCTATCCCAGACCATTACAGGATTCATTGCCCATTTGGATTGGCGTGGGTGGCACACCGGAATCCTTCATTCGTGCAGGCACACTTGGGCTACCGCTGATGGTTGCCGTGATTGGAGGCGAGACCCACCACTTTCGTCCCCTGGTAGATCTTTACCGTGAAGCAGGAAAAAGAGCGGGGTTTAAGTCCGAACAACTCAAAGTAGGTATGCACTCATTGGGCTATGTGGCAAAAACGTCGCAAGAAGCAATAGATGATTTTTATCCTGGTTATGCTGAGTCTATGACCAAGGTTGGCAAAGAACGTGGATGGCCACCGATGACACGGGCCCGGTTTGAAGCTCAGGCAGGACCAAAAGGTGCGTTGTTGGTTGGTAGTGCTGAAGAAGTAGCGGAAAAGATTCTCCGCCATTCCAATGCACTTGGCGGTATTTCCAGACTTAGTTTTCAGATGGATAGTGCCGAATTGCCGCATGAAAAATTGATGCAGGCTATTGAGCTCATTGGAACACGTTTAAAGCCATTGGTTCTTCAATAACCTTTCAGAGGTCAGGCAGTGGGATCCTGCGCGGATGCAAGTTTGTTATCACTAAAAAACTTTCCCCGATAATCGGCAAAGGCTTCGCCGAGATCCGTCACCGTAACTACGCTGGCATCCAATTTCTCCTGGAGATCAGGAAGCTTCTCGTCCAGTAGCCCTGCGCCAAGCGTAATATTGTGCGCTGATATCTGTGACACTTTCTTTAGAACAGCGGTCAGGCTGCGCTGCAGGTCCTCCAGTTCGCGCTGTACCTTGTCCATCAATTCGAGTTGCTGTAATTTTTCCATATTCTATGAATTTCGTTATAAGATTGGAATTAGAGAATAATAGGCAACAACCTTACCAAAGTGACCCTCTTGCCTCTATATACTCCTGCAAACAATTTTCCGGGATCCCGGTAAATGTCAAAAATCACTCACCGGCAGTTATTTACCTTCAGGGACGGCCAAAGAATTACTTTCATTCAACCCATCCCCTGCCCACCAGGCTTAGCGATTTTTGGCATTTAAGTTCAGCCTGGTATAGGTAACTTTGCAGTATGGGGGTAAAGAAAAATGTGCAGTTTACTAAACTGATCAAAGCCGGAGGGCGGTTACGGGAATTCAACTTTCGAAAAAGCCAGGGAACGGCCGGGGCTATATTTAATGTAGATGTACCGGACGAGCGTGACAACCGGTATTACATCGTCTTTAAACAAGTGGCAAACGAATGGACCGCGGAAAAAACAAATTTACCTTCCTGGCTTGTGGATGCGCTGCCTCAAATTGAAATTGCAATTAAAGAATCTGAAAATGGTTCCTGATGACACCCTTCACTTATATCTACCATGAAAAAGAATGTCAGGGGAATTTTGTTCCAACGGACAAGGGGTATGGTTGGTACAAGGTATTTTTCTACGAGCACTCAGCCATCATTTTACGCGCCGGAATGCAAACCAGGGATAATAAAATGATATGGGTCCAGAATATTCAACATGATGAACCTGTTTGGCCCCATGATTTGATTCAGGTTTTGGGTGAATGTATAGATAGATTTGAGGGGGTTAAGAATACATGAGGAAAAGGTTAGATCTTCAACAACGGTTACGTGGATGAATAATGATATTACCGCACATACCGTTACTGCCGATGATAAAAGTTTTGATGGCGGAACAATCGCAGGCGGCGGTTCGCGACAATCCCTGGCATCATTTTTTAAGGCATATCGTTTAAGAAATTAAAGTTCAGGCCTTTCAAAATCTAAGTATGGAATCCAACCCAAACAAACGGGTTCTTTTGGTGGACGACGAAGAGGACTTCTGTGAAATTGTCATGAGGATCCTGCATAAATCAGGATACGAGGTGATTTGTGCCCCCACGATTCAAATTGCAACCCGGGTACTTTCTAACTATGACCCGGCGATTGTTTTGCTTGATCAAAATTTACCGGACGGTCTGGGATTGAACTTTCTGGAAAATAATAAAACAACCCTGAGTGATAAACAGGTTATCTTTATCACGGGCAGTTCTTCAAGGGCCATTATAGACAAAGCCATTTCACTGGGGGCATTCCATTTTCTTACAAAACCCATTACCTCCGACGCATTAAATAAGGCAATTTCCCAGGCTGAAAAATCAAATTAGTTTTTCTTTCTCAGGCCCATCTGTCCCTTATCTTCCACAAAAAAATACCCTGCTTACTCAGTTTGGGCCGTCTCATCAGGTTGTAGCTCGGATAGCAACTACCGGATCGAGGTTTGCGGCGGTCACCGCGGGGATAATGCCGGCAATGATGCCAACAAAAAGGCAGATGCCTATGGCAAGTCCGATGATATCCATCGGGACAAATACCTTAAAACTCCATAAGGAAGAAAATATTCCCGCCAGGATGAAAACGCCCAGGAGTCCGATCATCCCTCCAATTATACACAGAAAGGAAGACTCAAGTAAGAACTCGGAGAGGATCGTGCTTTTCTTTGCGCCAAGCGCTTTTTTTAATCCGATCTGCCCTGTTCGTTCGCGAACAGTTACAAACATAATATTGGCTACACCAAACATACCTACTATAAGGGATAGTGCAGCGATTGCCCATCCAGCTTTATTTAGATTAGAGAAAATGTTATCTGTCTGATGGCTCAAGGTCTGTATATCGTTTAAGGCGTAATCATCCTCCTGACCCGGAGACAATTTCTTGATTGAACGCATGGCTCCGGTCAGTTCTTCCTTGAGCGCGGGTATACTTACATTTTGCCTTCCTTCCACAATGATCTTTGGCTGCGCATCGTCATCGCGTATCATTTGCCTCATGAATTTAAATGGTACGATAATGCAGTCATCAAATGCCCAAATATCTATGATACTCTGTCCTTGTTTCTGGATGACCCCAATTACGATAGCTGGTTTGCCATCCTTCAATCTTACGGTTTTCCCTATCGCTCTTTCCACTTTGAAAAACAGCTTTTCGGCAATATTATTTCCCAATATTACATCGTTGACGCCATAATCGAAATCAGCCTGTTGCAGATAGCGTCCTTCTCCAATACTGAAGTGTTCAATTTTTGCATAGTCTTCTCCTACGCCATAATAATTAACACCTGACAGAATGTTATTATCATATTCCACGGATGCATTATCCTGGGTCCAAAATGTGATATTGTCAATAATGGGCACCCTATTTCTTAACTCGGCAACTTCTTCAAATTTTATTTCTGGTCTTTTTTCATATTTCCACCAGGGGAAATCATTGTCATTGCCCCATTGCCATTTGTCAATGATCACTGCATTGCTTCCCAGGGAATTGATATCGGTTTGTACCGCAGTTTTCATACTGCTGATCATAGCCAGCACGCTGATGATACAAAATATTCCAAAAGTTACACCCAGGAGAGAAAGAAATGTGCGTAATTTATTGGACCGGAATTCCGTTAAAGCCATTTTCAGGCTTGTCCAAATAATATTCAGGAAACGGGTCAGATGCCTTGTTTTGAGAATAAAGATCGGATAATTTAAGGGAATTACCCTGTCGTTCGAATTGGATAGCACTGCTTATCCTTTTGAATTGATTTATTTTGTGTCATTAAATTTTTATTTGCCTGTCCGCCTGAGAGGAATTGCCTCCAATGAAATAGTTCCGGCTACTTTACTATCCGTTCATAAAAGATAGTAACGGGAGCTTGCACAACTCGCTTTAATATTAAGTAGTTTTATAGAGTGAAAGATCAATTTACCATTCGGTTCAGGGATCAGAAATTCAGATATCTGGCTGAGGTCAAGGCATTCAACCTGGACGGAAAAATGATTTATGATGTTTCTTATTCTCTCGTGCCCTATGTTCATCCGGCCCGAAGAGTTCAGGTTTATTCCGGTTCGGGTCACGGGCCTGAAGTTTATTGGAGACAAAGAATAACAAGTAAGGAGGACGAACTGCTTCCACAGGAGTTTATTGAGGCTATCGGCAATGCTATTGAACAAATGATTAAGCAATAATTTGAAAAAAGCGCTCCTTTATCTCATATCGAGTCAATACCAAACAATACCGGACAAGAACTGTATTGAAAACGGACGGTAGGAAAAAATCAAAAAATATAGAGAATTGATTGTTAATGGCTTAATCATTGGCATCGAATTGGTCTAAAAAACTGATTAAGTGTTATTAAAAAACGGCCATGCTTAAAAACTATCTCAAAATTGCGTGGCGAAATATTACCCGGCACAAGATTTACACGCTGATTAATGTTACCGGGCTCGCATTTGGAATTTGCGCCTGTTTGGTAATCTTTCTCATTACAAGCTACGATTTCAGCTTTGACCGGTTTCAGGTTGATGGTAAGCGTATTTACAGGATAGTAGGTGAAGCTCAAAGTTCCGACGGCGAGAAAATATTTATAAACTCTCCTTTTTCAGATCTGGCGGGTTTCCAAAATCAAATACCGGCATTTGAAGCTGTATCCGGTTATCACCTGTATGGCGGGAAAACAATTATACCCGTCATTGGTAACCCGGCTAAGAAATTTGACGGAAACCTGGAGAAAGGAGGGATAGCAAGTATTATAACAGGTCCCTCTTATTTTGACATATTTAAATACCAATGGCTTGCAGGAAATGCGGCAACACTTAACGCGCCGTTCAAGGTGGTACTTACTGAAGGCAGGGCTCATCAATATTTTGGTGATCTGCCCCCGGAAAAATTTATCGGAAAAACAGTTGTATATGACGATTCATTAATAGTTAATGTATCCGGAATTATAAAAGACTGGGGAAAAAACTCGGATATCGGATACACTGACTTCATTTCCATCAGTACAGCCACCCACAGCTTTCTGAAAAATCAGATCCCTACCGAAGATTGGGCCAGCCTTAGCCCCCATCGTTCGCAGGCTTTCGTTAAGCTGTCTAAGGCCACTACAGTTTCCCAGGTTAACCAACTATTTTCAGCATTCATTAAAAAAAATGTAAAACAAACCGGTCCCTTTCAGAATTTGACCATGCGGCTTCAACCTCTGTCAGATTTGCATTTTACTCCGGATTTTCACAGAGGGGATGACGGCGACAACCAATTTAGAAAAGCTTATCTGCCTACTTTGTATGCACTAACCGGCGCCGCACTCTTCATCCTGATTTTGGCAGCGATTAACTTTATAAACCTTTCAACCGCTCAGTCTATTCGCCGTGCCAAAGAAACTGGTATAAGAAAAGTTCTCGGCAGCAATAGAACAAGTTTGATCTTCCAGTACTTAACTGAAACATTTTTTCTTACCCTGATCGCCGTTTGTCTTTCTGTTTTTCTGGTCAAACCTGTTCTTTCACTGTTTAACGATTATATACCAAAGGGCGTAACATTTAGTCTAACCTTGCCAACGCTTGTTTTCCTTACAGTAGTTTGCCTGCTCACATCAATTCTGGCAGGCTTTTATCCGGCAATCGTTTTATCAGCCTATCAGCCGGTGCAAAGTCTGAAAGGAATTGGAGGCAAAAGAACAAGGGAGAAATGGTATTTAAGAAAAGCACTCATTGTTTTTCAATTCTGCATCTCACTTATTTTTATCATCGCCACGATCATCATTGGGAACCAAATCCGGTACATGCGGGATAGCGATAAAGGATTTAAAACAGATGCCATTGTTACTATCCCAAGGAATTGGAGTGACCACAGTGATAAGGTAAATGTTCTTGCGGAAAGGATAACACGGATACCCGGAGTGAACAAAGTTATCCTGGAAGCTTTTGCACCGATGGGGTTTCCGCACATGGGAGGAAATATTGAATACAAGGGAAAAGACGATATCAAACTGGAAGTTTCCCTTCAACCGGGTAACGAAGGCCTTATTCCTTTTTACGAGATGAAATTAGTTGCTGGAAGAAACTTATTCCATAGCGATAGTCTGAAAGAAATTGTAATCAATCAAACCTGCTCAAAGAGTCTTGGTTTTAGAAGGCCGGAACAGGCACTTGGTAAATCGATCACCTGGTGGGACGGGAAAGACTATCCAATTGTGGGCGTCGTTGCGGATTTTCATGAAAATTCTTTCCATGAACCCATGAAACCGGTTGTGATTGCTCATATGCCCGAGCAGGAAAAGGGTATTGCCATAAAGCTGGCTACAAAGGGCATGCAGGCTTCTGAAGCTAAACTAATACTTGCCCAGGTTGGAAAGGAATGGAAGAAAATATATCCTGACGTGCCCTTTCAATGTAATTTTCTGAACGAATCCATCAGGTGGTTATTCGACCAGGAAACCAAAACAGCCTGGTTGATGAGCGTAGCAATGATCATTACCATTTTTATTTCCTGTTTGGGTTTATTTGGTCTTGCTTTGTTTACTGCCGAACAACGCACAAAGGAAATAGGTATCCGAAAAGTACTCGGGGCCACCGTCACGAATATTATGAGCATGCTAAGTAAGGACTTTGTCGTATTGGTAATCATTTCACTTGTCATCGCCTCACCTGTTGCCTGGTACTTTATGAACCGCTGGCTAGAGGATTTTGTTTATCGCATTCATATCAGCCTGTGGGTTTTTGTCATAGCAGGTTCTGCAGCCATTTTAATCGCATTGCTAACCGTCAGTTTTCAGGCGGCAAAAGCTGCCATTGCGAATCCTGTTAAAAGCCTTCGCTCAGAATGACCCCGGCCTTTGAATAAAGTTTGAGAACCGGTTTCTCTCACTTAGGTAAAGATGCCACAGTGTAAGATAATTGTTGCAGGCGATCGGGCAAGGCGCCGTGCATGCGGTAAATCACAAAATTCCTCACCGGTATGCCCGAGCGATATTGGGTGCAAAGAATACTGTCATCTACCTTTTCAAAACATCCACTCAAAGAAGATTTTGGCGGACCATAATAATTGGATGGATAAATAAAATACGCATCGTCTCCTTTTTGTAATTGTTTCCGGTAGGCATTCAACCATGCATAATGATGAATGTCAGGTAAAGGCCCGATGGCGAGAATATTTATACCATGCGGCCGCGCAACATAATAATCGAGATGCCCGGCGGGGAACCAATAGTCTGAGATAATAGTCGCACCTGGTTTCATAATTCCTGACCGTGTATCCGATAGGTAAATCGAATCAAATTTTCCGGAAAACCCTTTCCATCCGCTCATGTCCAGTGTAATATCGCCTTTCCCAAGATATCTCTTATCCCCCGATCCAATGCGGAATGGAAGAAAGTTTACGGCTAAAGCACCTACCACAACTACAAATAAAAATAATATTCCGGAAACAATCAGCGGTGCAGGAAAGCGCTTCGTATATATTTTATCAAGCCAGCTTGCAGCAAGAATCAGGATGCAGGTATAGGCCGGACCTGACCAGTGTGGGAGTGTATCATTAAACAATGACATAAAAAGCAAAACGAGGATCAGGGGCAGACTTAACCATAACAATAATTTCGAGACGGCGGGAAAGACAATTTTTCTTTTCCAAAGGGAAATAATCGTCAAAACATACACAAAATAATTCACGGGGTTATTGTAGAAGATGGAGCCAAGCACCTGCTGAAGCAAGTCATCCAAATCCGGCTTTTTACTAAAAATTCCAAACCGGCTTTTGTGATAGGTATAGGTAATAAAGTGATTGGAAAGGTTCCAGAAATATATGGGTGAAATGATGACCAGCGTGATCAGCAGGCTAATGTATAAATACGGGGTTCTTAATAAATCCCGTCTTCCAAATAGTATATACCCGCCGAATCCCACCCACAAAAAAATGCCATGGACTTTGCTCATGATACAACAGCCCATGCAAACGCCCAGTAAAATCCAATTGCGAACGGAAGGATTTCCCGCATTAATCAGGATCATAAACCATATACTCAGGAGCCAGAAGAACAGCTGAGGTGCATCAGGCAAAATAAATGTGCCCGCAATGATGCTCGAATAAAATGAGAAAGTAAACAGGCAGGCCGCAAACCAGGCACTCCTTTCGCCGGCTATTTTCTTCGCTATGGCATAGATCAAATAAGTATTTACCGCGGCGCAGAGTATAGATCCCAGGCGGAAAAATAATTCATGGTTTAAAAATCCGTTTAGTGTTGTTGCCCTGATGAGTAATGCGACGAGCGGCGGATGATCAAAATAATTCCATTGCAGGTGAAGTGCATAACCCCGATAGTAAGATTCATCATTCCCGAGCTCAAGCGAACATGCGGTCAGGAGCCGGATAATTGTAGATGCTGCAATTAAAATGTGAAGTTTACTTTTAAATTTCACATCATGGCGTATGTTGTCAATGAATGAGTTTGTCAATTGGAACCTTATGGCCGCAAATCTACATCAACCCTCCACTCAATTCATTTTATATACCAAAACGGCGAATGAGCCGGGGATGATATTCCTCGTTCCAGTTATAAACTTAGGGGCACTTAGATATATCTTATGGGTAGCTTTGTCCAGGGCCATGGTTTTTGCCCTGTATTGCGTGCTCAGGGTCTGGACCACTGTATAACTATCAGGATCGTTTTGCTTAATAATCGTGGTCGTAGCATCCGCATTTGAGCAAAAGATAAGTTGGGTCGCCGCATCATAAGCAACTGCATCTACGCCGGCGCCGATAGGAAGTGTCGTAATTACCTTGCCATTAGTCAGGTCTACCACACTCATTCCTTTGTTTTCACGGCATGCGGTAAATACGCGCTGATGCTGTACGTCGATTGCCAGGCCGGTGGGCCCGCCACACGGGAGCAAAGGATAGGTATGGATGACCTTCATCGATTTTGAATCAATTACATTCAGGCTGTTTTTGTCTTCCAGATTATTATATATTAACCCTTTCCTATCCGGAACAGCAAATTCAGGTCCACCGCCCAAAGGAATCGTTGCTATTTCTTTCAGGTCATCTACATCTATTACCGATGCACTGTTGCCATCGCCGCAAAAGGCAAAAACTCTTTTCGAAAAAGGATCAAAAGTGATGCCGTCGGGCCCTTTAGGCGTTACAGGAATAGTCTTCAGGGTTTTGAATGTTTTGAGATCGAAAACAACCACAGAATTATCCCGGCCATCAGTAATAAAACCTTTATTTACTTCGTTGTCCACGGCTATTCCATGAACACCTTTCATATTATCGACCGAACCTATAACTCCGCCTGTGTTCAGGTCAATTACATTTACCGAACTGCCATGGGAAACAAATAAATGCCTGTTTACATCATCAATGGATAAATAATCATAACCTCCATCACCCGGCACCGGAATACTTTTTTCAAATGAATATATTTCCGTGGATTGCGCCTTGCATTCTACTGCGGATAAAAACGGAAATAGAATCAAAACCAGATTGAGACAGTATTTTTTCATGATCATTATTTTAATAGTAAAGGTTTTTGACAACTCAAATAGTTGCTTCGCCCGCAACCTACGGTCGCACTCTGAGCCAATTCTGAAGCTTGGGAATTTTTCTCCGGACAAATAAAGCGCTTACATTTAGATGGTTAAAAGCCCCGAAAACGGCCGGGTGGGCTACCATTTCATTTAATTCTGAAGAGATTCTGAGGCAATGCTGAACTTATAGTGATCACTATTTTACTGAATCCTTACTAAATTTTTAGGACCGTGCCTGCATAGGATTGCTCCCTTCATTTTATCTTTTTCAATTCGTAATCTTCATTTTCATGTGAAATTAACTTGATTCCTTCTCCTTTTGAATTCTTTACAAAGTCAATTTCCACTCCGGCAATCTTTAAAAAGAATTTGGAATCTGATTCCGCATAGAGGGTAGATTTCGGCAGATTATTGTTCGGCCCTTCTGCCTGAAGACGCCCGTTCTCCAGGGAAATGATTATATGGTGACCCGCATCAAATTCGTATTCACCGACATATTGATTTAAAACGGATTCATTAACTTTTACTTCCGGGTGGTCTTTCCACCTGAACCATTTTGTAGTGTCAAGAGCATATGATCTGTCGTTACATGGATCTTCAAGCAATTTGACGTACATTATATCGCCCTTGATTTCAAACCCATATTTTCCTATGACGCTATTGTCACAATCACTCTGGCCTTCAATTTTTTTCAGTGCAAGTACTCCATCCTTTGCAGAGTAGGTCATGGTTTCAACCATTGAACTATCGGATATGGTATACACTGAAAGACTGTCTTTGTGGAAATCCAGGATAACATTCCGTGGCTCATCTCCCCGGATTGTCCCCTTCCATCTCGAATTTCCAAGTTGCGCAAGCAGCGAAAACGAAGGCAGCGAGAGCAGCAAGAGAATAATTACTTTTTTCATATTCGTAAGTTGTGGGATTTCATATTGGAAACTTTCAGCTCATCCAGTTCACCCCTGCTTCAGGATTCCATTTAACCGTGGTCTTTTTTAACTGGGTCCAGAATTCAATGGAGCTTTTTCCTGTAATATCGCCGGCTCCAAAACGGCTTTCATTCCAGCCGCCAAAAGAAAAAGGTTCGCGGGGGACGGGAACACCAACATTCACGCCAACCATACCTGCGCTGGCTTTTTCAATTACATATTTCGCATATCCGCCGTTTTCGGTAAATACACTGGCTGCATTGCCATAGGGGCTGGCATTTTCAATAGCAATAGCCTCATCCAGCGTTTCTGTACGCATGATACTGATCACGGGTCCGAATATTTCTTCCCTGGCTACTGCCATATGAGGTTTTACATGGTCAATTACCGTGGCCCCAACATAGAACCCTCCCGGTTTCCCTTCCACTACGGCATTCCTGCCGTCGACTAAAATACTCGCACCTTCCTTTTCTGCATCCGTTATATATTTCTCAATCCTTTCCTTGGCTGCTTTGTTGATTACGGCTCCGAGATTTTTACCAGGAATTATCTTCCGGGCTTCCTGGCAAATGCTTTGAATGATATGATCGACGGCACCGATCCCAACCATGGCAGATGCTGCCATGCAACGTTGTCCTGCACATCCACTCATCGAGGCCACAATATTCCGGGCTGTCATTTCTGTTTTGGCATCGGGCAATACCAGAAGATGGTTTTTGGCTCCTCCCAAAGCTAGGCATCTTTTGAAATGATGCGTTGAGCGTTGGTAAATAAATTTGGCAACACGGGTTGACCCTACAAACGATACAGCCTTAATGCCCGGATGATCACAAATGGCCGCAGCTATTTCAGCATCACCATGAACAATGTTAAATACTCCTGGTGGGAGACCGGCTTCCGTCAACAGCTCCGCGATGCGGCAAGAACTCAATGGAACTTTCTCGGAGGGTTTCAATACCAGGCAATTTCCAAGGGCCAGCGCATTGGGAATTGTCCAATGAGGAACCATGGCAGGAAAATTAAAAGGAACAATGGATGCCACTACACCTATGGGTACCCTTTCGCTACGGCATTCAATTCCTTTGCTCACTTCCAGCAATTCACCTGTAATCAATTGCGGCAATGAGCAGGCGAATTCAGTAAGTTCGATTGATTTTTCTATTTCTGCCTGCGCCTCAGTCTTTGTTTTGCCATTTTCTTCGCTGATAAGGGCGGATAGTTCAGTAATATTTTTTTCGAGCAATTGCTTATACCGGAAGAACACCTGCACTCTTTCTTTTACGGTGGTCCGGCTCCAACCAATAAATGCTTTGGTTGCAGCAGCTACAGCCGCATCAAGCTCCACGGCTCCGGAAAGCGGAACGTTGGTAAGCAGGGTTCCATCCAGCGGAGAATTTACCGGAAGCATTTTCATGTTTTTGGTGGCAAGCCATTCTCCTCCGATAAAATTCCTTAGTTCCGGATATTTCATGTTCGATAGTCCTTTAATACAAAATATACAATATTATTCGAAGACTATGTTATTTACGCGCTTCAGTAGGGAATCTGCGGGCAGGCCTTAGTTCTCTACCTGAAAATCATCTTCATCGGGATCTTCCTGCCATCTGTATTCAATTTCAAAGGCAGTTTTACGGGCAATATCCGCTCCAAGTAAATCAGAAAGAAAACCAATCGCCATATCCATCCCAGCACTCACGCCCGATGAAGTATAATATTTACCATCCACCACCCAGCGGGCTTTAGGCACCCATTCCACTTTTTCACCCTGGCTCTTCACCCAGGCAAAAGCTCTTTTGTTCGTTGTTGCGCGCCGGCCATCAAGCAGACCTGTCCTGGCCAGCAATGCGGTTCCGGTGCAGACAGTAAGTACATGAGAGGCTGACTCCGAAACCATCCGGATGCGATTAATAAATGGAATATTCTCAACTTCTTTTCGAGTTCCAAAACCACCGGGAATCAGGAATAAATCCGGGCCCGCGGTCAAATCATCCAGGCCTTTTGCCAGGATAGAAACGCCGTGCCGGTTATTTACAAGTCCGGCTTTCTGAGCGTAGAAAGATATCAGGAAATGGTCCTTAAGTCTTCCGAAAATTTCAACAGGTCCGAATACATCCAAAGTTTCAAAATCATCAAATAGAAGAACTGCCAGGTTCATCATTTTATATCCTTTAGGATAAAAATACATAATCCTGCAATATGCATTCGTCCTTACCTCACACTATGCTTCAGGAAATCTAATGCTTCGTGGTTGGAGAGATCGAGGTTGACGGCCCATTGAAGTTCCCTTCTTGCTTCCTCATTTTTTTTCATTGAAAGAAGGGCCTTACCAAACAGAAAGTGAAGATATGAGGACCGGGGAAATTGAAGTAGGGCTTCCTGACAAACGGAAGCTGCCTGCTCGTCGCGGTTCAACTCACCCAGAAAAGATACAGCGTTGATCCAGTCTCTTTCAGTAAACTTTCTTTCATCAATCAGTCCTTCCATACCTGGTTCATCCTTAAGTACGTAAAATGAAGGCAAATGCTCCTTCCATTCCGGATCCTGGTATAAGGCATCCCGGATAATAGTCACTGCTTTTGAATTTTCATGCAATAAGAGGTAAGCCAATGCAAGATCAGACTGAAGTGTATTCCATGCTTTTAGTTTCCCTTCAGCTTCGGCCAATAGGTTCTCTCCTTTCCTTAAATTCCCTGTTTGAATTGCTATAATGGCCTGGTTCAGCTGGATCTTTCCGTAGTGATAATTCATTTGTTAAATAATGAAATGTGTCATGCGGTGCCGGCACGATAAATCAGTGTACTGCAAATAAGACGCAGGCCGTCGCAACATGTTGCATGGATCCCTAAAATTTAACGGCTTACCCAGCATTTTGTAGCCGATAACCCCGATATACAGATTATCCCGTGGTATTTTGAATAAGTGATTGATTCGTAATTGAATATAGTCTGTTTGCGTTTGGACTCCCGAATGGATTTAAATTTGTTTAAAGCTTAAAAATATTTTCCATGCTATTCAATATGGATGAGTCTTTAGAAATTCTCGAAAGGATGCCCCTGGTATACAAAACACTATTAAATGGCCTGAATGAGAAATGGATTTCAAATAATGAAGGAGAAAATACATGGTCCCCTTATGATGTAATGGGGCATCTTATTCACGGTGAGAAAACGGATTGGATCCCGAGAATGAAAATCATTCTCGATGATGGGGATAAGAGATTCCTTCAATTTGACCGGTTCGCACAATTTGATGAAAGCAGAGGTAAGTCTTTGGAGGAGCTTTTTAAAGAATTTAAATCGCTCAGGACCGAAAATCTGAAAATATTGAGATCCCTTACTGTAACCCCCGAAATGCTGAAAAGTAAAGGTATTCATCCTGAATTCGGCGAAGTAACCTTGCAACAACTGCTCGCAACCTGGGTAGTGCATGATCTTGCTCATCTGTGCCAGGTTGCCAGGGTAATGGCTAAGCAGTACGGACAGGAAATTGGTCCCTGGGCAAAATATTTCAGTATTTTTAATAAAGTTTAACTTAAGAAATTGGTCTCTGTGCAGGATAGCGGAGACCGATGGATTGAAGAATGATTTATTTTCCCCAACTTTGCATAGATGCCGGACTCAATAGACATAAGGTCTTTGCCTGAGGGAGGAGTTTATCAGCTTTTTCTGCCCGATCGGGTGGCCTCCATGTTGCAACTTAAAGAAGATGATGGAAATCCTCTTTCTATTATTCATAAAAACAAAATGCAGCTGGAATGGCTTGGTCAAACCATATTGAAACAATACAACACGCTCAATGAAGCATTTATTTCAGGCACGGCCAAACTAAAAAGAAAAAAACGCCTTGCTATTATCGTCCTTGCCCTTTCAGCATTGATCGCGTTTCTGAGTTCCAATATTGCTACGCTGACTAAGATCAATATTCTTTATGTACGCGCCTTCGCATTTACTGTTGGCATCATCTGCTGCCTGCAGCTGCTGAAATACATTGCCCAGGGTTTAACGAATGCTGACAGGGGCCTTGACTTCCGGATTCTTGAACTCAAAGAATTAATCCTAAAAGACTATTCGCTGGAAGATTGGAGCTGATATCCCCCCCGTGGCTGTCTCCTATTTTATCCCGGACAATTCGTTATAAGCCCCCGAAAGGTTTTATTTGCAGTTTCATGTCCATCCCATAGGCTAATGTATCAGGGAAAAGGGCTAACTTTCTTTTACAAAACCCGAAAATGAAAAAACTGCTTTTAGGCGGCTTTCTGCTTAGTCTTTTTTCCTTTGCTTTCGCAAAAGATGATCCCCGTTTAATTCATGCCTCACGCCGGGACAGCGCCGGATGGATCTGTATTCATCTCGAAGGCAAGCCTTCAGAGATCGGTTATCAGCATGGATTCCTCCTTTCATCTGAAATTGACGAAGCCATCCGCATGGAGAAGATGATAATGAAAAAGAAAACCGGCAGGGACTGGAATTTTTTCCGCGATGCTTCTAAAAACATGTTCTGGTCAAAAATAGACCTGGAATATCGTCAGGAAATGCAGGGAATTGCCGACGGGCTCCGGGCAAAAGGGAAAAAATATGATATCTATGATATCATTGCGCTTAATGGAAGTATTGAACTTGGAAGTTATTATGTCCCCTGGCTGGATGAAAAAATAAAACCAGGAAGTAGCAATAATAAAGCACCCGGAAATTGCAGCGCGTTTGCAGCAACAGGATCTTATACGAGCGATGGAAAAATAGTCATGGGCCATAATAACTGGTCGGATTATCTCCATGGAGAAAGATGGAACGTGATAGCCGATATAGTTCCAAGCAAAGGCAACCGGATTTTCATGGATATATACCCGGGTTTCATCCACAGTGGTGACGATTTCGCGATGAATACCGGGGGAATCCTGATTACGGAAACTACCATAACCCAGTTTAAAGGATTTGATGTACAGGGCATTCCGGAATTTGTCAGGGCAAGAAAAGCAGAACAATATGCTAACAGCATTGATGATTTTGTAAGGATCATGACTGTGGGCGATAACGGAGGTTATGCCAATGACTGGCTCGTCGGAGATATTAAAACAAATGAAATTGCCCGACTTGAACTGGGACTTAAGAATCATAGGGTCTGGCGGACAAAGGATGGCATTTATGTTGGATCCAATTATGCCAGCGACGAAAAACTCATTCGTGAAGAAACTACTTTCAATCCCAGCGATTCCACCAACTCCCCAAATTCCCGTAAGCGCCGCTGGGAACAACTTACCGATTTATACAAAGGCAAAATAGATGCATCTAACGGAAAACTGATGGAAGGAGATACTTATGACGATCTGTTGAAAACGAATGCAATGAGCCGTTGCGTGATTGCGGGTCGTGTGGATACGGATCCTAAGGGATGCCCCGAGTGGGAATGGGCCCCTTTTTACCCTGGTGGCACCGTACAGGGAAAAGTGACTACAACAGATCTCGCAAAAGACCTACAATTCTGGGCGCATATGGGAAATCCGGACGGAAATGATTTTCTCGTAATACCATTTCTGACGGCTCATCCCCAATATAACTGGCAGTCGCCTTTTTTGCGCGACATGAAAGCATATCCATGGACCTTATTTCAAGCGAAAAAATAATCTGTCACCAAACAAAAGGCAGCAGACGATTTTTCACTTTTTCCTGATATGCGCCATAACCCGGAAGGTTCTTTATCAGGAATCTTTCCTCGTCAATAAGCCTCCACACGATTACAAGCATAATCGGGATAACAGCTAGCAATCCCCACGCAGAACCAAGGGCGGCAGGCAAACCCAAAAGCATGATAAAGGCTCCTAAATACATCGGATGACGTATAAGTGCATAAGGGCCCGTTGATACGAGTGTCTGCTGACCTCCAATTTCAATCGTCGCCGATGCAAAAGAGTTTTCCCTGAATACGAAAAAGACGAAGAGCAGACCGAGGACAACAAATATGTCTCCTCCCAGCACCAGGTAAACGGGAACCTGAGACCATGCCAAACGATGATCAATTGAAGAAAGGATGAATATCGAGACAAAAGAAATCGAAGCAAGGAATTGTATAACTTTCTGACTCTTTCGATTCTCCGCTGCTGAACCTGCCTTTATACGGCGCTCCAGAAGCTTCGGATCTTTTTTCATAAGGTAACCAGTAATCGCAAATACGCACAAAAAAAACAAGCCAAGAAAAATCCATGCCTGCCAGTAATCAAGGGTCCATGCAGGAAGAAAGATCATCAGTGACACGATGATAATAAGGCGAAACAGGCCGCTAAATGCTTTTTTGTTGAGATCGTTCATCTGGCTGATACCGCAATTTTGTAACGCTCGTAAATCGGGCATGGATGAAACTAAAGTACTCCCTATTCCGAAGGTTACACAAAATATTCCTGCAAATATTACCCTATATTTGACCTATTCATCAGGTATCTTGGCGAATGAAATTTTCTAATCAGCTGGGGGCTGTCCTCACATTATCCAGGTACAGTTTGCTGGCTACATTGCGCAGTCCTACTTCAGTCGTTTTTTCACTACTTTTCCCTATCGTTTTTATTGTCGTGTTCGGGTCGATGGTCGGAGATCAAACGCCCAAGCCCAGGCTCGCTTTGGGTGTGGAATGTGACACCGCGAATTTAGTATTCAGGGCAATT
>Ga0182024_10010023_pt1 | contig 19421 bp, 18 predicted proteins | sample P32metaG_FD_120480 | JGI IMG/M metagenome (GOLD analysis project Ga0182024, IMG submission 120480) | Permafrost microbial communities from Stordalen Mire, Sweden - P3-2 metaG (Illumina Assembly) | ecosystem: Environmental > Terrestrial > Soil > Wetlands > Permafrost | place: Sweden: Stordalen... | reverse complement strand
CTCGCCACTGCGGCGACTGGTCCTCGATCCGACCAAGGACTATCAGCGCATCCCTTGAGCCAGCCATCGGCCCACGTCTACGCTGTCTCAGACGTCGGTGCTCGATGTCTTGAGACATCACAAGAGAGCCCGAGGCAGGAATCGAACCCGCGACATCTTCATTACAAGTGAAGTGCTCTACCAACTGAGCTACTCGGGCGCTGCGCACCCACTCTAGGTCGTCCGTCGTTGCGCTATGAGCGAGGGCTACTTCTCTCGAAATCCCTAGTGATCAGCGTGTATGGGCATCAGGTCATTGGCCGTGCGGCGCGGACACACGCCTAGGTCCCGTGCACATCGGAGCTACCCGAATTGCGATGTCCAGATTGGATTTCAATCCCCGCAGAGAGTCGCGCGTGAGGGCCACTCGCAGCGTGGCCGAGCGCCGTTGCGTCGAGGGGAACGCTCCCGTGCCGATGGCGACGAGCGCCGCATCGACCGAGCGACCCAGAGATCGCCGCAGCTGATCTCCTTTCCCTAATTCAGCGCCGAACGGACGCCAGCTGTACTCGCCGTGCCGGGCACACCAAGGCCACGACACTGAAATGGCTCCGCACTAGCCCGCGACCGACGTGGCCGCCGCCGACATGGTGATGAAATCACGCGCCCATGCGGTGTCGAAGAAGGTCGCGGCGGTCTGCACGCTGCTCGGCTGGAGAGTGCTGCCGTTCGACGGCGCGGCCAGGCCGTTCGGTATCGCTGGGTCATAGGTGGCGAAGACGGGCCAGTTGGGGTTTATGTCGAGCTCCATGCCCCGAATGACTCCCGCCCGTACGAGGAGCTGGGCGACCTGCAATGGCGTTAAGCCGGGCCCCGCCGTGTACACGAGGGCGCCGTCGGCGGTGACACCGGCACCCGATCGCCACTGGTTCTCTATCCCGGGGACGGTGGAGGAGCACGAAGTCACACCACACGTGGCCCCCCAGGCCTGCCAGTCGGGCCCGGTCGCCTGGGCGGTCGGGAGCCCGCCTGCGACGAGCGGAACGAGGTTCTGCCGGACGGCGACCACATCGGGTGTCATGGACACATCGGTGTCCCATGCGCCTACCGTGACCGACCCGTTGGCGTAAATCACGAGGGATGCCGCCCCAGCGACCAAGGGGACGACGGTGCGGCCCTCCGTGTAGTAGCCGCCCTCGGCGGCGTTCATCATGAAGCCGCCATTGAAGGCAGCGACCAGGGTGGCGGCCTGGGCGGGTTGGACCGGTGCGGTGAACTCGTACGGGCCGCCGCCCGGACTCTTGGATCCCGAGTACAGCTGCGCCGAGAGGAGGCGGGTGTCCATCCAGGCGATCCCGGCCGCTTGTGTGCCACCGGGAGGAACCAGCGCCGTCTCGTAGACGGCCGGGACGCGGCTGACCGGGCGCCCCGCAGGGGTCCAGGCGCCTTCGCCGACCGGTGCCGCCGAGGTCAAGGGAACCAATGTCGACGGAGCCGGGAGGGCGACCGGCGCCTTCGCGGCCTGTGACGTCGAGCTGGTTCTGGCGGGTTTCGTGGTCGTCGTGGTCGTCGGCGGCCGAGGCGAGTTTGTGCCCGATCGGCCCGATGCCATTGCGTGAGCGGCGCCGCGAGCCGGGGTCCCGCCGCTGCAGGCTGCGAGGATCAGTGCGGAGCAAAGGACGAGAACGATCGCCAGGGCCCGTTGCGCGGCGGGGTGGACACGACGGCGCACAATCAGCGGCTGCTCCCAACAGGGAGCGGGGAGGGCGGCGTACTTCTCGAGCCGTGGTCTGCGGGACCGCGGTGCGACCCCTGGCATGCCGCCCGCCATGGTCCGATTTTCGGAGCGACTACGAGAGCCAAGATTGCGCCTAGGACCACTGCGCCCACGACGAGCCATCGCCGGGCATTCGCGCCGTGCTCTCGCGCTCTCGTTCGCCCGTAGAAATTCCTCGGAACCGAGCATCGCGTCGAAGCATCGGAGTTCTCGCCCGGGGCGACGGCGCGAAATACTGCTCGATCGCCTGGGCGAGGCCGCCCGCGATCACCTCTTGACTCGACGGGCTCGCGGCCAGGGTGCCCTCGAAGGGGTCGGTGATGAAGAGCGGTTCGATGAGTGCCCCCGGCATACGGCTCGGCGTGGTGAACCACCCAGGTTCGGCTGGGCCGAGCAGCAACAGGTGCCCGTAGTCGGCCGCGGCGGTGCTCAGGGCAGGCCCGCCGAGCTGGCTGTCGTCGGTCACCCCGAGGTTTGGGATCCCCCAGCCCTGCGCGTTCATGGCGCCGAGGACGTCGTTTTGGATCAGCGTCGCCAGCCGGAGGTTTTGTGCCGAAAAGGATCGGGCGGTGTCGTACCCCGTCACGGCGCCGGCGTTGTAGGAGGAGCCCCCGGCGTCGAAGTAGATGCCCACGAGGACGTTCGCCCTGGCCATGTTGGCGCAGATGTCGCGGGCCGCGACGTCGTCGTGCTCGCCCTGGACCGTAAACAGGCCTCCCGAGACGTCGCCGGGCTGGGGGCGGATCACCGTCTCGGCCTTCGTCCGCGACACCACCACCGTGAACCCCTTCGCACGGAGGAGCGTCATCGTGTCGAGCTCGACCGGGAGCGTCTCGTCGGCTTCGTAAATTGTCTCGCCCGACTGGGTCCCGCCAACGCCACCCGGGTCGAGACCGCCGTGGCCGGCATCAAGGAAAACGGTCAGGTGGCGGTCACCCGACGCCGGCGGGTACTCGACGCACGCGCCGGGTTCAAAGTACCGGGCGTCGATGGCGCGGCCCGCGGTGATGCGGCGCAAGGCGGATGTCCGAAGCTTCGGTTCGGACGCGAACGACGACTGTGACACGAACGCCATGACCGCGGCAGCGGTGACAATCACGAGCGCGGAGCGTCGACGCCCTCCCAGGGATCTCACCCCGGCAAGCGGCGCCACACTGCTCCTGGGAGAAAGCGAAAAGCAGAGAACATCCACCTGAGGAGGCCCGGCGACCAGATCACCACCTGTCCGCGTGCGAGGCCGCGCACGACGTCCGAGGCCACCCGGGAAGCCTCTACGGCGAAGGGTGCAGGAGAGCGATCGGCGGTCATCTTGGTGCGCACAAAGCCGGGTCGGACGATGTGCAGGGTGACACCGGTGCCACGAAGAGCTTCGGACAGGCCTTGCGCAAAGCCGTCGAGGCCAGCCTTGGCGGAGCCGTAGATGAAGTTGGAGCGTCGAATCCGAAAGCCAGCCACCGAGGACAGCACCACGATGCGGCCATGGCCCTGGCGCCTCAGCTGATCCGCCACTACCGACAGTGCCGCCGCGGGCCAGGTCAGGTTGACCGTCATCATGCGGGCGACCCGGTCAGGGTCGACCTCGTCCACCTCCTGGCGCCCGAGCTCTCCCACGGCGACGATGACCAGGTCGACCGCCTCCGCCGCCGCCTCGAAGCATCGCATCACGGTCTTGTCGACGTCGTCGAGCGTTAGGGCGTCGAAGGTCACCGTCTCGACATGCGCCACGCGGCGACGGAGGCCTTGTGCCGCCTGCTCGAGCGTCATGCGGTCGCGTCCGGCGAGGACGACGGATCTCCCCCGGTCCGCGAGGAGCAGCGCGACGAGCTGGTGGGCGATATCCGACGTCCCACCGAGAACAACGACCGACTGGGGGTGACCGAACGCGTCGTTCATCGCGGGATCCCCAGGCGCCGGGAGAGGTCAGAAGCCAGGACGCCCTCGGGATCGACCCTCCGGCAGACCCTGGCCATGTCGTCCAGCCGGGGGTACATGACGGTGAGCAACTCCGGTCGGAGCCGTGAGTCCTTGGCCAGGTAGACGCGGCCACCGCAAGCCGCGACCGCGTCGTCGAGACGGTCCAACAGCGCGGGCAGCCCGGGCGGCCCGAGCGGGAAGTCCAGGGCAAGAGTCCAGCCCTCTTGACTGAAGGAGAGCGGGCCGGGGGTCCCCGGACCGAAGCGTTTCAAGACGGCGAGGAAGGAGGGTATCCCCGACGACGCGATCGCCTCAACAGCGTCCTCGATGACATCGGCCCGCTCCGCAGGCACTGCGAACTGGTACTGCACGAAACCCTGCGGTCCATAGAGGAGGTTCCACCCAGCCACGCCGTCGAGAGGATGGAAGAACCCAGCCAGCGGACGGAGCGAACCCCGTGACTCCCGGGACGCCCGGAACCACGCCTCGTTCAGAGCGCGCACGGACAACCGATTTACGAGCCGGCCGGGCGCCTGGTGTGGCACGCGTATCCTCGGATCTGAAGGGATCTCACGGCTCCGGCCGCGCAGCCTGCCCGGGATGGCACCGGAATTCGCGTGGTCCCCCCTCGTCAAGACCGAGCGGTGGTCGCCGTTGCGGCCGCCGACGCAGTCCAGCCACGCCACGCTGTAGTGGTAACGAGAATCCGTGTCCTCCATGGTCGACATCAGGTCCTCGAGTCGGGTGAACCGCTGGCTGTCCACCCGCATCCACGACGTCTCAATGGGGATGAGCCGCAGGACGGCGCTGACCACCACGCCGGTGAGGCCCATGCCGCCGGCGGTGGCCCAGAACAGCTCGGGGTCGCGATCGGGCGCCACCGTGACCACGCCGCTCGGCGTGACGATGGTCATCTCCACCACGTGCCGGGCAAAGCTGCCGTCGCGGTGGTGGTTCTTCCCGTGGACGTCGGCGGCGATGGCACCCCCAACGGTGACGTAGCGGGTTCCCGGTGTCACCGCGACGAACCAGCCAGCCGGGATGAGGCGCCGCATCAGGTTGTGCAGGCTGACGCCTCCACCGACTTCGATCGTCCCCACGACCTCGTTCATGGCGCCGATGTGACCGAGGCCCGCCGTGTCGATGGTGAGCCCACCCGTGCACTGCGCGGCGTCGCCGTAGCTCCGCCCCAGGCCGCGGGCGATGATTCCACCGGAGTGGTCGTGCATCGAGGCCAAGACGGAGGACGCGTCCACGGGACGGCCGACCAGGGCGGTCGTGGGCGCGGTCCTGCCCCAACCGGACAGCGGAAGAGGAGAGCTCTCGACGGTCACGGTCATCCGTACAGGCCTATGCCCATGAGGGCCAGCCAGAGCACCCCGTAGCCCTGCAGCACGTGGTCACCCAGGGCCAGCTGTTCGGGCTCACCGCCGCGGCCGGCGTCGAGGAGGCGCAGGATGTGCAGGACCGAGAGCACGAGGGGAATGACGGTCAGCTCGATCCAGACGACGCGGTCCCCGGCATGGGCGAGCAGCCCGGTCCGATCGAACGCCCACAGGCAGTAGGACGCCACCGTGACGGTGGCCGAGATGGTCAGGGTCGACTTGAGGAAGGACTCGCTGTACTGGTCGAGCACCATACGGTGCGCCCCCCGATCCTCTCCCAGCCGGGCGTGCTCCGCACAGCGCTTCCCGCTCACGATGAACAGGGCGGCGAACGAAGTGAAGACGAGGAACCAATTCGAAAGCGGTACGTTGGCCACGATGCCGCCGGCCACCGCCCGCAACACGAAGCAGGACGCCACCACCGCCAGCTCCATCACGGGCTCGCGCTTCAAGCGGATGCTGTAGGCGATGCTCAATCCGGCGTAGGAGGCCACGAGGGCGGCAAACCCCCACGGGCGAACGAGCAGTGCGGCGGCGATGGCGCTCGCGATAAGGGCGGTCCCGACGCCGAGTGCGACACCTGGTCGGAGCGCCCCGCTCGCCACGGGTCGGACCCGCTTGATGGGATGATGTCGATCCGAGTCGGCGTCCACGACGTCGTTGACGAGGTAGGTGCCCGAGGCCACCACGCAGAAGATCAAGAAAGCGGCGACCACCCGGAGCGTCGTATGCCATTCACCGAGCACGCCCGCGGCGGCCGGCGCCATGAAGACCAGGAGATTCTTCAGCCACTGCCTCGGACGCGCACCCCGGGCCACCAGGCCTAGCGTCGAACGGGGCGCTGGCGGGCCGAGATGGTGCAGTGGTACGACTTCGTTGTTCCGCTGCGGCTCTTGGCGGGGGACCCGCCCCAGCGACGTCACGGTTTGACCGCTGCAGACATGGTGATGAAGTCCCGCGCCCACCACGGTTGGAAGTAACGGCCTGGCGTGCCGGTCATTCCGGCGAGGAGTTCGGTGCCGTTGGTGGGGGTGGCCGGCCCAGCGGGGGTCGACGGCTGATAGCTGCTGAAGTTGACCCAGTCGGTGTTGATGTCGAGTTCCATGGCCCAGACGGCTCCGGCGTGGACCATGATGTTGGCCAGGTTGTAGATGTCCAGCCCGGGGCCCCCGACGTAGAGGAGGGCGCCGTTCGCCGTGATCCCGAGGGCGGAACGCCAGACGTAGAGGCCACCGCCCAAGGTCGCGCCCCACGCCGAGGAATTCCCGTCATACGCGGCGGGCACGATCTGCCCGTTGTCGACCAGGAGGTCGAGATTCTGCCTGACTGACACCACGCTCGGCGTCATGGAGACGTCGCTTCCCCATTGCCCGAGCGCGAACGAGCCGTTCTTGTAGACCACGAACGACGCTGCCCCGGTCCGTAGCGGAATGATGGTCTTGTCGTCCGTGTAGTAGCCACCGTTGGCGGCGGACATCAGAAAGCCGGCGTTGAATGCCGCCACCAGGGAGGTGGAGTCGGTGGGCGAAATCGGCGCGGTGTGCGTGAAGGGTCCGCCGCCGGGGATCTGACTGCCCGAGTACAGGGTCGCCTTGAGGAGCATCGGGTCCATCCAGGCCACCCCCACCACGAAGCTGGTGTGGATCGCGCTGGGCCGGATCAGCGTCTGGTACACCGCGGGTACGCCGTTGACGAGACGGCCGGCCGGCGACCACTGCCCCTCACCGGCGACAGGAGAGCTCGCCAACGGGGTGATGGGCGCCGGCGGCGGAAGGTGGGCCACGGTGGCCGCGGCCGGCGCGGTGGTGACGGTCTTGGGTTTGTGGATGGTGCCGGGAGGGAGTGCGCCGCCCACCTTGGGCTGATGGTGGGAGTACCACTCGTTCTCGGACCAGTTGACGACGGACGCTCCCCCGTGCTCGCGGAACCACTCGGCCAGCCGGGAGCCGGCCGAGCTTCCGAGTGCGGGGTTGGTGAGCGCGCCGCCGATGGAAACGGCAAGCCAAATGAGAAGGGCCGCCAAGACCGCACCGATGACCGCGAGGACACGGCGACGGCGATGGACGCGCGATCTCGACCAGCGCACTCGCCGGGCCCCCCTGGAGCGCGGCGCATCCGGTTCGCGCTCGTCGAGCTCCTCCAAGGGTGGACTCAGCACGCGCGCTCCACCAGGTGCAGGGCCTGTTTCGGGCACGACCGCACCGCCCTCACCGCATGCTCGACGAGGGCGGGGGGGATTTCCGCCCCGTCGATGACGGGATATCCCCAGCGATCGAGTTCGATGCGCTCGGGCAGCATTTCGGCGCACACGCCGCGCCCGTCGCACGCGACCGGGTCGAGGACCAATTCCAGGCTCCAACGGCTCATGCCCGGCTCACCAGTCTTCTCGCCGCCGTCTGGCCCTCCACCGGGAGCACCCGCGCAGCCCGCGTCTGAGTGCACGGGCCGCGGCGCTGATGTGAGGCGACCTCGTCGGCGAACACGCCGAGGCCGGTACGCACGAACCGGGCGACGCCGTCAGGGTGGCGGCAGGCGCCCCTCCCTTCCACCAGGGTGCAGATCTCGAGGATGCGGTCGGGGTGGGGTGCACTCCGTCCGCCGTAGGCGAGCCGGTCCATGCTCTCGGCCAACTCGGCCAGCCCGTGCACGCACGGGCCACATTGGCCAGCGCCCTGCCCCTCCATGTACCGCACGACGTCTGCCATCTCGGCCAGCGGGCAGACGTCACGAGGCAGCGGCACGATCACACCGGCACCGAGTGTCGCGCCGGCGCGGCGGGCGGCCTTCTCGGACACGGGGAGCTCGGCGAAGACCCGCGGGGAGACCCAGGCGCCTCCGTAGCCGCCGAGGAGGAAGGCGCGGGTGCGGTCCAGATCATCCTCCCCGAGACCGACCGCAGCGCGGAGGGAAGAGCCGAGCGCCGCCTCGACGACCAGGGGCCCGCCAGGGCGGCTGACTGTCAGCAGCATGGTGCCCGGGTTCGCTGCCGTGCCGACCCCCCGGAACCAGTCCGCTCCGAAGCGGGCAACGAGGGCCACATGGGCGAGCGTTTCGACGTTCTGCACCAAGGTGGGGCGGCCCCCGACCCCGCGCTCGCGGATCGTCGTCAGCCCGACAAAGGACGGCACGGCGCCCCGGCGCCCGCCGAGTGCGTTGACCACGGCCGACTCCTGACCGGAGATGAACGTGTCAGGTGCCTCGGCGAGCTCGATGGCGATTGGATCGAGACCGTGGGCGCGGCGCTCCGCCAGAGCGGCCTCGACAGTTGGCATGCTCGAGGCGGGGACGTACACGATTGCCTGTTGGGCGCGCAGCGTGCTGGCCGCGAGCGCCAATCCGTCGAGAACCAGATGCGGAGCCCGCAACAGCAGTAATGCGTCCTTGCGGCTGGCGGGTTCGCCTTCGGCACCGTTGGCCACCACGACCGGGCGGCGGCGTGAGGCCCCCGCAACCGCCCGCCACTTGGCCGCCACGGGGAACCATGCCCCACCGTGGCCCACCAGCCCGCTTGCCTCGAGCTCTTCGATCAGCCGGTTCGGCTGGTGATGGAGCCCGCCCCATCGGTCGAGATGGGTTTCCAGCCCTGGGTCGGGCGCGCTTCCGCCCACGAGCCCGTGCAGCAGACGGGTGGTGGCCCGCGGCGCCCTGGCGGCGCTTTGACGGAGGGTCAGGCTCATTGCGCCGGACTTCCCGAGAGCTGGCCGGTGAGTGTGCCGGCGCCCGGTTTCAGCGACAGGTTCATGGTCAGGTTGAGGGAGCCGGTCGGGCCGGTCACGAATGCACCGACCGTGGACCCGTCGAGGGCCGTCACTTGCCCGCTCAGCTGGCCGAAGGTCACCTCGCTGCGGTGGAGGGCGACACCGCCGTTGACGGCAGGGCCGATGATGCGCACCACGAGGGGCACGGTCGTGTCGGCGGGCCGCAGGCTGAGGGTGACCTCGGCGTCGCCGTCACCATTGGGGGGTGAGGTGGCGACCGTTCCCGACACGGTCGTCTCGAAGGGGGCGCTCGGGATGCCCGAGGCAGGTGAAGCGGAGGTAGAGGGAGTGGTCGACGCCGACGCCGACGCCGAGGAGTACGAGGCCGAGGCGGAACCAGATAGCTGGGCCAACAGGGCAGTGGAGGTACCGGCCCGGCGGGACCACCCGGGCCGGAGCGGACCGGCGGCAGCGAAGGCCGTGATCACAATGAGTACCGCAGCGCCAGCGACGGCGCCGCCGAGCCGCCAAGTCACCGAGCGCGCCCTCCCGGCCGCCAAGCGCCACGCAACTGCGGCGGCGACAGTGGCCGTGCAGAGGACGAACACGAGCATCGCCCCGGGAAGCCGGGCGTCGGAGCCTGAGCCCAGGCCGTGGAGAACGGCGATCGGCCAGCAGGCATAGGCCAGCCAATGGACCCCCCGCCAGGCAGCCACGCCGATGCGGCGGCGGAGCGCGCTGGTGATCGCGACGGCAAGGAGCAGGTCGAACGCCACGGCCCCGAGCCCCACCCAGATCGGGCGGTAGGGGGAGCGGAACGGGATGACCGCGTCGGCCAGTCCAATCGGGACGTAGCCGTCCCCCACCGTGGTGACGACGTGCACGCCGATCAGGGCGATGCAGAACAGCGACAGATTCCGGTGCACTGATTGGGAGAGGAAGCGGGGCCAGCGGTCGCCCGTCCATCCCACCGACGCGACGGTCCCGAGCACGACCGTTGCGGACAGCAGGATGAGCGAGACGAGACCGGTGGCGCGCGTCAGATACCACAGGGCCGTCGAGCCGTGGCCGATGGTGGCCAGCAGGCTGGACGTCATCGGGAGCTCAACTCCGGCGCGGAAAGAGCCGGCCCCGGGATCGGCCAGCCTGCGGTGTAGACGACCGTCCCGTCGAGCCGCACCAGCCGCGCTGGGAGCCCGTGGTCTTCCAGCCAGTCGACCGCGCGCTCGCCGAGCACAATCGCTGCCGTGGACGCCGCGTTCGCCTGCACGCAGGTTGCCGCCGCCGCCGAGACCGTCCGCCAGCATGGCGCCGCAGACAACCCGGTGGCCGGATCCACAATGTGATGGACCTCGTGTGACCCGAGTCGCCAGTGGCGGACTCCGACGCCCGACGAGGCGAGCCCGCCCGACGATATGGCGATGGCCTCGGCCGGGACGGGGGAGGTGCAGGTGTCTGCGATGCCGATGTCGAAACCCCCGACGGGAGCCGGGCCGGCCGCGGACGCATCGCCGCCGAGCGAGACGAGCACGCCACACCCGAGCCGGCTGTGGATGGTCGCCGCCGCTCGGTCTGCCGCCAGCGCTTTGGCTGTCGCGCCGAGGTCGAGGGAGGTGTCCGCCGGGAGCCGGACGGCGCGTCGGCCCCGGTCGACCGAGACGGAGCGCCAGCCCGGCACGGCTCGCTCCGGCGGGAGTTCGCCGTCGAGGCCAAGAAGGACGTCGGCGAAATCGCGGTCGTAACCCAGAAGGTTCATGGCTGCACCGACGGTGGGGTCGACCAACCCATCCGTCGCCTCGGCCATAGCGAGCGCCACGTCGATCGCCTCGAAGAGATCGTGACTGACCACGACCTCAGAACCTGCGGCAGCGTTGAGCCGGCTCAGCTCCGAGTCGCTCCGGAACCGGCTGGCCACAAGGTCGATGCGCTCGAGTTCTTCTTCGAGCATTTCCGATGCCGCGAAGAGTGCTCCGGCGTCGGTGACGAGCTCTGCGATGGAGCCGAGGGCTCGGGTCCGATAGACGTGTTGGCTGTGGGCGGGGGCGTCGGCCTCCGCCATCAAGTCGATCCGCTGGTGACCGGCGGAGGCGACGAGGCAGCCGTTGGCGGGTTCGACGGCGGGTTGAGAGAGCTCGAGGAGCTTGAGGCGCCTGCGCCCTGGCCGGTGTTGCCCGCGGGCACGGTAGAGGTGGTCGCCCCGGTGCTCGCGCCCGCGTGGTGCCCCGGCAGAGCTTTGGCGACATAGATGCCCAGCGCCGCAACTGCGGCGATGGTGGCGACGGCGATGGACCCGGTGATGCTGGACAGCCGGTTCAGCGCGCCGTCGCGGCGCAGGGATGCTGCACGGCGCTGCTGCGCCGGGCCGGGTTGCCGGAGAGGGGCCATGGGAGCAGGGTACGGACGCACCCTGACGCCTACATGAAGAGTGAGGGTCTCAGGCTAAGGATTCGCTAAGTGTGTCACCGGTCTCGTTGGCCTTTCCTTTGCGCGCCGGTACCTTTCGCCAGGAGATCTCCAGACGAGCGCCTCCCAGTTCGGCGACCCCGATTGCCCATTGGCCCTGTGTGGAGCGGACGACGGAGTCGGCGATGGCAAGACCGAGGCCGGTGCCTGCCACCTGGTCGGTGGCCCGGTGGAACCGGTCGAACACGGCGTCCCTCTGGTCCTCTGGGATCCCCGGACCGGAGTCGTCGACGCGCAGATCGACCCGGGTGCCCCAGTCGCGCACACTGACCTCGACGCGGCCCCCTTCGCCCGCGAATTTGCACGCGTTGTCAACGAGGACTCCCGCCAAGCGGTCGATGAGGTCCGGCTGCACCTGCACGGTGAACGGGCCGTTGCCGACTCTCTGCATGGAAAGATCGACCCCGTGCGCCGTCGCCAGTGCACCGAAACGCTCCACACAGCTCTCGACCACTTCGCCGACGTCCGCCAGATCGGCGTCGCCTGGCCGTGCTTGCTCATTATCTGCCCTGGCCAGCCAGAGCAGGTCTTCCACGATCCGGCGCAGCCGGGTACTCTCCCGACCCACCCGTTCGAACGCCTCCCGGTAGGCCGTCGGGTCGCGGGGCCGATCCAGTGCCAGGCCCACCTCGGCTTCGATGACCGAAATGGGCGTGCGCAGCTCATGCGAGGCATCGGCGGTGAATTCGGCCTGGCGGCGACGCACGAGCTCCGACGGTGCAGAGGCCCGAAGACCCACCACCATCGCACCGGCGAACACGGCGACGGCCAGGATCACGCCGAAAACGAGCTCGGCGACCAACAGCGTCGACTGCACGTTCGACGTGGCGGCCGTGCTCTGGCCGGCCACCAGTACGGCATCGTGCGTCCGCAACGTGTCGAACCGGAACGTCGAGCTGCCGATGTGGAGCGTGACCGGGTCCGTTCCCCAGTGGCGGGCGGGCAGAGGCGGCACCGTCGACGTCAAGGCGGTCACTGTCCCCGAGGGGGCGATCGACCACAGGAATAGCGGTGCATCGTCGAGGTCGGTGTCGTCGCTCGGCGCGCTCGATCCGTGCAAGGCGAGCGTCTGCTGCCGCGCGTCCTCGAGCCGATCGGCCAGGCGATGGTCGGTCGTGCTGATCAGGTGGTTGGTGACGATCAAGTTCAAGACGATGGCGGCGATGACGTAGAACACCATGACGACCAGCGTGGCAACCGCGGCGACGCGCACGGCATGCCGTCGGTGCCCCCGGCTCGTTTTCACGTCTCGACCATCCGGTACCCGGTGCCGCGCACGGTCTCGATGCGCGCCCTGCTCGTGCCCAACTTGGCACGCAACCGGCCGACGTGGACGTCAATGGTGTTGGATCCGACGGCATCGGCCTCGTCGTTCCAGACTTGGGTGGCGATCAAGCGCCGTGTCAAAACACTCGGGGACCGGCGAAGCAGGAGCTCGACCAGCGACGACTCGATTGCCGTCAAGGCGACCGGGGCTCCGGACGCGGTGACCTCCCGGGTGGCCGGATCGAACCGGAGGTCGGCGCACTCCAGCACCGATCCCGCTACGAGCGGAGGTCGGCGTTGAAGGGCATGGACACGGGCAACCAGCTCGTTGAAGTCGAACGGCTTGACCAGGTAGTCGTCGGCACCTCCGTTGAGTCCCGTGACGCGGTCCGACGGAGCGTCGCGGGCCGTAAGCATGAGGATGGGTGTGCGGTCGCCGCGGTTCCTCGCCTCGGCAACCACCTCGATCCCCGTGCGCTCGGGCATGCGCCAGTCGAGCACCGCCACGTCGTACTCGTACGCACGAAGGTGTCGGAGCGCCGCCGTGCCGTCGGCCACAGCGTCAACGACGTAGCCGTTCTCTCTCAGGCCGCGCTCGAGGACGGACCTCAACGCCGGATCGTCCTCCGCCACCAAGACTCTCATTGTCCCGACGAACCGACGTGTGACATGGGCTTCAGGCTAGGGGTTCGACTGCCCAGCTTGCGCTCGGCCGTTGTCATCGTTTCTTCAGGTTCACGCCATACGCTGTCTCGATCGTGATTCACTCGATTGACGGGTCGCAGGGACGCGCGCACCTCATCACCCCCTCGCTGTGAGTCGCGGCCGCGGCCAGTACACGCCGAGTGCCAGGACACGCGCGCAAGCCCGCATCAAGCGGCTCACGAGGGCCATTATCATCTTTGCCGGCGGCGCCACGGCCTTCATCGGGGTCACGGTGGCGAAGGAGCATCCGGGCGGATCCACCGGAGCAAAACCACCCTCCACGCTGACCACGACCACTCAACCCGGGTCTCCGGATCAGGTTTCGACCACAACGACCCCGACACCCACCACCACCACAACGGCGCCCTCATCCGGTGGGTCGAGCTCAGCCGCACCCTCTGCACCAACGACCACGCCTCCAACGAGCGTGCCGACAACGACTCCGATAACGAGCCCCCCGACGACCACCACGACCCAGCCGGTCGTCACTTCGGGCGCGACATCGAGGTAGAGGTTCGCCACTGCCGGCTCCTGCGTGCACAATGCGACCGTTCTTTGGGAGCGGGGGCTCAAAGCACGACTCACCTCGTGATCCCAATCTCACCAACGAAACTCAACGGCGAGGACGGTCAGGGACAAGACCACCAGCACCTCGAGCACGATGACCAGCACGTCAAGCAAAGGGCCATGGAGGCGTCGATGGGTCTTCCACCATGGGGTCTTCCCCGAAGCTCTCAATCTCCGACCTCGCCAGTTGCCGACATCGGTCTGGTCAGCTTCTTGACTGCGCGCCCGTAGCTGTGGATGCAGGATGCACCACGGTGACCTGACCAGGCTGTCCATGCTGACCCTCTGAAATCCACGGACCCACCTTGGGTGCCACAGCGACAGCGAGTAAGACCCCGATGCACAGCGAACCGACGAGCGTCCATTGGCGCTTGCCGGCGCCGCGGACTTGACCCCGGGTCCGCCAATAGAAATCCTTCGGTGCCAACTGCATGGTCTCGACAAAATGACCGAGCACGTGGATCGCCATTGCTCCGAGCCACAATATGAACGTCGCCTTGTGCACCAGGAGCAGCTCCTGGCGCATGCTCGACGGGCCGAGTAGGAGTGCGATTCCGCTACCCAGTACCGCGAGCGTCAGCACGACGACGATGGGCCCCAGAAGTCGAAGCAACACGGGCGGCGGCCCCTTTCGCCTGTACTCCGGCGACCCAAGGTAGTACCGCGCAAAGCGCCAACTGGTGGAGCCGACCTTCAGCAGAACCGGCGGGACCAAGATCATTCCGATCACAACATGGAGTGTCAGATGTGCGCCTACACGCAGGATTGTGTAGCCCTCTGCTGCGAGCAACAGGAGTAGGACAAGGGCCGTCATCCCCGTCAGCCGGGCGTTCGCCTCGACTCCGTCATCGGTGTCGTCATCGTCGACCGCAGCGGGCTGATGGCGTGGATGCGTCACCGCGGCCCCCCAGGCCGTCACCGATGATCGAGGGAACTCGGCACGTCGGCCACCCCCCGAGGCTCCACGGACGGATGAACTTGTCAGCCATCTGACCTCGGGCGATTCGGAACTCGCCGGCTCGCCAGTTCGATCACGCGCTTTGTGGCCGGTGGGTCTGGAGTCTCCCTGAGCCACTAGCTCAACACCCAGACACCGGCCTCGGTTGTTCGTGTCCAGTTCGTAGACCACGGAGGGCATGAAGGGCGCTGACAATCACTGGGCCCAAAGCCACCCGGTAAACGTACGGAGTGATCCTGACGGCAACATGAAGGAGTGAGACAGATGCACTCGGAGGGCAGGTGGAACTCACTTGTCATTACGGTCTCCAGCGCTGATTGCACGCCATCGCGCGTGGAGGACAATCGACCAGCTTGTGCAGAAGCGTGGTGGCTCTTTCCGTCAGTGCGACCGGTCAACACAGTTGTCCCAGGGTGATCGTTCTCTGATTGGGCAGCGCGTCCTGACTCACAGGTGCACCTGCACCAACGACAATGACCCCCCCTTTAGGATGACTCTCGCGTTATCCCTCATCACCAAGTCGTAGAGGCTTCGACATTCGCGACCTCGACAGGTACTGCACGCTCCGGGGCATTGCCGACGCCGATCAGAGCCAATGTTCCGGTACTTTCACTGGTCTGAGGATCGAGCAGCTGTTCAAGCCGCAGTATCAGGACATCGAAGAGATGCCGGTCGTCGTCCGCGTCTTCGGCCACCTCGCCATGAGCCGAAGCGGCACCACCCGAGAGCCGCTGTTCATCGGGAACGGTCTCTCGGACTCGGTCGGCGACGCGCTGGCCACGGACGTCAAAGAACTTGCGTACATCTCCCCGCACCGCGGTGTACCCGTCGAGCGCCACATCTACAACGGGCAAAACCATGACCTGGCCGGCATGCCGTTCTTTGACCAGGCTGAAGCCTTCGCCCAGCGGTGCCAGAAGCTGCCCTTCCAGATCGGCCGCGCTGACATCGGCCCGGGTATCACCATTGACCCCATCCCGGCACCAGCGTCATGAAGGAAGTGGCCCGTAAGTCCGCCCTGGCACGCTCTGGCGGCCCAGAGCGACGTCTGGTTCACTCGACATCGGCCCGTCGGTCGGTCTCGGCGTACCCGCGTGGGCCGAAGCGGCCTCCCCTGGCAGTGGTGCCCCCTTCCAATTCCGAGATGCGAAGGAGCGGCGCCGTGCGGTCGCGCCGGCCGGGCAAGTCACTGCGCCGGTTCGGGCTCATCCTCGGGGCCGGCGCCGTCGTCATCATTCTGGTGGCGACGCTGCACGGGGTGTTCGGGAACACGGACACGTTCCCGGTGCCGAGCGAGGCCACCCTCGCCCCCTTGAGCGTGCCCCAGCGCATCGTGGCGCTCGCCCAGAGCCAGATCGGCTACGCCACCAACCCCTCGAGCTCCTACTGCAACAAATACAGCGCCTACTGGAACGCCGGCATGGCTGCCTGCTCGGGCGGCGAGAAATCCGAGGAGTGGTGCGCCGACTTCGCCGCCTGGGCCTGGCAGAAGGCCGGAGTACCTTTCACCTACGGCTACGGCCCGGAAGAGATCAACGGCGGCGCCGTCAGCTTCTATGAGTGGGGCGTCGCCAACGGCGAGTGGCACCCCGCGGCGAGTGGCTATGTCGCTTCGCCCGGCGACGTGGCGATCTACGGTCTGTCGCTCGGGGCAGACCCGTCGGCCGTGCACGTGGCGATCGTCACCGACGACGCGCCTGGCCAGGCGGGCCCGGACGTGGTGAACGGCGACGGGGATAGGACCGGGTTCTCCGTCGTCGAGACCGGGACCGACCAGGCGATAGCCGACGCGGGTAACGGCGACTCCATCTTGGCCGGCTACGTGAGTCCGCCTTAGCCGTCCCGCCAAGCAGCGGTGACGATCTGTGGGATGCGTAAGCGAGCGGTGTGCGATCGGGTTCTTGACCACCCAGATTGGGAAGCGACGCCCACTGATACCGAGAACCCAGGAGCTCGTTCAGCGGCCGCCTGCAGGTCCCCAATAGATGTGGCCATGACTGAGGGCTTCTGCTTCCCCCCTGAGAACGAGAGCGCAGACCAGTGACAGGTTGGTCAGCGGAGCCACCAAACAGGGTCAGTGGAGTATCAGCTGCAGGCCATTGAATTGGCGACGGGGTGCGGGCAAAGAACGCCATGACGTGAGGTGTCGAAAGGTCCGTTTCGATTCAACCTCACAACGCAAATGAGTGGCGTGTAGTGGTGGACCAACCGACACGGCCTTCGATGTGCAACATCGCATCTGAACAGCGCTTATGCAGAGAAGTGCAGATCACACCGTTTTGCGCGACAAGCCACCGTGGGCATTACGAGTGAAGTGTTCTACCAACTGAGCTACTCGGGCGCTGCGCCCCAGGTTACAGCCCTGCGCCCGCCCCAAGCGCCCGACCAGCGGAAAGGCTTGCTTCGGGCGGGGTGCCGGGGCAGGCTGGACCCTCAATGGATGACGAACAGCCGCAGACAGCAACGTCCGGCTCGCTCTCGATCGTCCGGGCGGCGGCAGTCCTCATCATCTTCGTCGTGGCGGTGGCGGTGCTCGTGTCGGTCGGGACGCGACCAAGCGTGAGCACCACCGCGCCGACCACGACACCGACCACGGCCGCCGCGGGTGGTGCGACCACCACGACGGCGGCGGGCGGCGGTGCGGCCGCCTCGACGACGACCACCACGGCAGCCCATACGACCACCACCAAGGCGGGGCACAAGGGGAAGGCGACCACCACGACCACCACGGCGCCCCCGAGCGCCACCAGCGTCGTGGTCGCCAACGGAACGAGCGTCAACGGGCTGGCCGCCCACTACAGCACGCTCATCGGCGCCGGCGGCTGGACCATGAAGACACCGATTGACGCCGCCACCTCGGTGCCCACCTCGGCCGTCTACTACGTCGCGGGCCAGCAGCAGCAGGCGGGGTCCATCGCCACAGGCATCGGCATCAAGCCGGCCCAGGTGCTGCCGCTCAGCGCGTCGACACCGGTCACCGGCGTCACGGGCGTCGACGTCGTGGTGGTCATCGGCGCTGACCTGGCTTCGGCCACGACCACCACCACCTGACGTTGACCGCGGCGGGCGATGCCGCGGCGCGCCTGCCGGAGCTGCTGCGCCCGCTGGCGGCCGCACCGGCGCGCAGCGCACTGTTCCTCGATTTCGACGGGACGTTGTCGGCTGTCGTCACGGACCCGCGCCAGGCGCGGCCGCTCCCCGGCGTGCCGCCTCTTGTGGCCGAGCTCGCCGTCTCGTTCTCGCTGGTGGCCGTGATCTCGGGCCGGCCCACCGCGTTCCTGGCCGAGGTCCTGGGCACGCCGCTGGGCGTCACGCTGGCCGGCCTCTACGGCCTGGAGCGCGCCCTGCAGGGGCCCGCGCACGACACCTGGGCCTCCGTCATCGACGAGGTGGTGGCCGAGGCCATGGCGACGGCGCCGGCGGGCGTCTACGTCGAGCCCAAGGGCCTGACCGTGACGCTGCACTTTCGCCGTGCGCTCGAGCACAAGGACTGGGTGGTGGACTTCGCCGAACGCCAGCACGCCACGCGCGGCCTCACGGTGGTGCAGGGCCGGCTCGAGCGCGAGCTGCGGCCCGCGCTCGACGTGGACAAGGGGACGGTGGTCCGCAGCCTCGTGGCCGAGCACGACGAGCAGGCTGAGCCGTTGCTGGGGGCCGCCGCCTTCGGGGACGACGTCGGCGATCTGCCCGCCTTCGCCGCCCTCGCGGCGCTGCGCGACACCGGAGGCCCGCTGCGCACCGTGGTGCGGGTGGCCGCCGTCGACACCGAGAGCCCGCCCGCCGTGGCTGCCGCCGCGGACCTGTCGGTGCCCGGTGCCACCGGCGCCGTGGCGTTGCTGCGCGATCTGGCTGACGCAGCCGTCGCTCAGCGCTGAGCGGCGGCCAGCTGGTCGGCCCACCAGTCGGCCGCCGTGCGCCCTCGCACGGCTGCCCGCAGCGCGGTCGCGCGCGCGGCCCGCTCAGGACCGTCCATGGTGAGCGCGGCGTGCAACTCGTCGGCCGTGCCGGCGACGTCGAAGGGATTGACCCCGAGGGCGCCGGTCCCGGCCAGGGCCAGCTCCTCCCAGGCCCCTGCCAGATGGGACAGGACCAGGACACCATCGGCAGCGTTGAGGAGCGGGCCCTCCTTGGCGACCAGGTTGAGGCCGTCGCGCACCGGGTTGACCAGCAGCACGTCCGAGAGGGTCAGCGCGGCGAGCGAGCGGGCCCGGTCGTCTTGGACCGAGAGCACAATGGGCGTCCAGTCGTCTGTCCCGAGGGCATGGTTGATGCGCGCCGTCGTGTGCTCGACGTCGGCGGCGTAGGCGAGATACTCGGCCAGGCCCTGCCGGCTGGGATAGGCGAACGCGACATGCACCACCTGGCCGAGCCACTCGGGATACATGGTCAGGAGCTCCTCGAAGGCGAGCATCCCCCGCACGATGTTCTTCGACGGCTCCATGCGGTCGGTCCGGGCGATGATGCGGCGACCACCCACCTCGCCCCGCAGCGTCGCCGCCGCCTCGACACATTCGGGCGAGGCCGCTTCCTCCTCGAGCACGCCGGCGTCGGGACCGAGCGGCGCGACGAAGGTCGCGGGCGCGACTCGCCCGGCCGCGGCATAACAGGCCCGGAACGCGGCCTCCCACTGGTGGCAGTGGAAGCCGCAGGCCGCGTAGCCCGCCATGCCGTCGAGCAGTTCGGCCACCACGGCGTCGGGCAGCACGCCG
>Ga0182024_10010022_pt1 | contig 19422 bp, 13 predicted proteins | sample P32metaG_FD_120480 | JGI IMG/M metagenome (GOLD analysis project Ga0182024, IMG submission 120480) | Permafrost microbial communities from Stordalen Mire, Sweden - P3-2 metaG (Illumina Assembly) | ecosystem: Environmental > Terrestrial > Soil > Wetlands > Permafrost | place: Sweden: Stordalen... | reverse complement strand
CACACTTGGGTGGCCCGGACTACTTGTTGTCCGGGTGCGCGAAGCGCACAGGAAGCGAATCCCCAATATCCGGCTACTCCTGGGTTCTTTATTAAGTTCTAAGGCCTGCCTATGCACAACATTCTCTCACTCGATGGCGGTGGCACGCGGGGCGTATTCTCCATTCAAATCCTGGCCCGGATGGAAGCGCTGCTTCGGCAGAAGTATGGCAAGCCCGACCTGGTTCTCTCCGATCACTTTGATTTCATTGGCGGAACCAGCACCGGCGCCATCATCGCTGCGCTCCTTTCCTGGGGCGCTTCGGTGGAAACGCTCGAAAACTTTTATCTCGATCAATCGCGCAAGGTCTTCGGGCAAAAGACCTGGTTGAACCGCTTCCGCTTCAAGTTTCATGCCCACGAATTGAACCAGCTTTTGCGAAGCCATTTTTCCGAGAATGGAAAACCTGCTCTGTTGGGAACCGCCAAACTCAAAACCCTCTTTCTCTGCGTCATGCGCAACGCCAGCACCGGAGCGCCCTGGATCATCAGCAACAGCCCCCACGCCAAATACAACCAGGGGCATCTGGCCGATAATAATCTCAAGATACCGCTCTACCAACTCATCCGTGCCAGCACTGCGGCCCCCGTTTTTTTTCAGCCGGAGGAAATCGAGGCGGGCGGCCAAAGCTGGATGTTTCTCGATGGCGCGATCACGCCCTATAACAATCCGGCCTTCATCATGTACCTCACGGCCACCCAGGAATGCTTTGGCAATAACTGGAAGGACGGCGTTGATCACATGCGGATCGTGTCCGTCGGCACGGGACGCAAACGCGTCCGCTTTGCCAAGCTCCGCGCCGCCCAGATCAACGTTGGCGACCAGCTTGCCCACGCCCTGCTCGCGCTCATCGATTCCAACAACCAGCACCAGGATTTGCTCTGCCGCGCATTCGGGCGTTGCCAGTGGGGCGAACCCATCGACACCGAAGTCGGCGACATGATCGCGAAGGAATTCAAGGAATCCGATCACCGCCGCTTTCTCTATAGCCGCTATAACCACAATCTCACCGCCGACGAAATGAAGGAAGCGGAACCCATCCCTGACTACTTCTCCGTCGACAGCCTCAACGGAATTCCCTTCTGGCAAAAACTCGGCCGCTCCTTCGCCGAAAAAAGCGTCCACATCGAACACCTCGCCTAAAAGCTTTCCCCTCGTTCCCAAACTCCATTTGGGAACGCACTTGCAGAGGCAATTCTATTGCCGATCCCGTGGCGATCCCTTAAGGCAGCAATGGAGTTGAGCCGACAATCCCGTTCTCAAATAGAGTTCTAGGGCGAAACCACCACGATCACGCGAAACCCGAAGAAATCATAACGATCACCAGGATCAGATTGAGAGCGAGACGACGAGATCATAAAAAATGGATTACTAGAGTTCCAACCAGACCCGCGCAAGACCCGAGAGTCCTTTCCGCTATCAAACTTATCTTCACACCACTGGAACACGTCGCCGCCCATGTCGTAGAGCCCATAGCCGTTGGCCGCAAAGCTTCCCACCGGGCTGGTGCGAGGATAGCCATCGGTATAGCCGTCAATTGTTTTAGAGTCATCCGGCCATTTATCATCGCGGGCTTCGCTTCCTGCAAAATTACCTGAGCCTTGTGGAGGCGGCCATTGCGTTCCCCACGGATACACATCCGTGATCTTTCCGTCCTTGCTGGCAGGCGTTCCATCCGCGCTCTCATTCAAGCCGACCGCCTTGCTCCATTCCGCGTCGTTTGGCAACCGGTAACTTTGGTTCGGCCCCAGTTTTCCTTCCGCCTGCTCCTTTTTCGTCAGCCAGTCGCAAAACGCATGAGCATCGTTCCAATTCACGCCGACGACCGGGCTGTCGTCGGTCTGCGTAAAGCCCGGACTCTTCCAGGTATCGCCTCGTTGATCCCACCCTAAGTCGCCCAGAATGGGCCCAGGCTTTCCCACCGAGTACATTCCCGACGTGGCGTCATAACCCGTGGCGTCCACGAACGCCTTGAAGTCTTCCACCCGCACATCCCAAACACCAAACAAGATGCTATCCGTGCCTGCGGGCACAAACTTCATTCCCAGGCTGTTCGTCCACGCCTGCCCGGCAACAGGCACACTAGGCGCGCTCGGCGCGACTGGCGGCGGCGCTGGTACCGGAGTGGATACGGGCGTGCTCGGCGCGGCCGTGGAATCCGTCACGGGCGTCGTTGCCTGATCCGATGCAACCGTCGCGGACGGCTTTGAGTGGCGTAAACTCAATAAATAAATCCCGCCTATAAGGAGCACAACAATGACGGCTGCGATGGCGCCCCAGACGGGCCAGCCTTTGCGCGGCGGCGGCGGCCCGCCGGAAGCGACCGCCGGTTCCGCCGCGGGCTCCTGGGACCGGACGGTGACCGTTGCCGCCCTCAACCCCAGTCGCTCCGCCACTTCCGCCATGCTCTGCGGGCGCTGCGCCTCATTCTTCTCCAGGCACGCGGCGACGGTCTGCTCCCATTCCGCCGGAACTTCCTCCCCCGCCAGGCCGAGTTGCCCGCGACGTTCTTTGATCGGGTCGGGCGTGATCGATTCCAACTGGTGCTGGACATTGCCGGAATAAAAGGGCGGCTTGCCGGAGAGCAAATCATAGAGCGTCGCGCCGACGGCGTAGACATCGTCGGTCACTTTCTGGGGCCGGCCCTGCGCCTGTTGCGGGCTCATGTAGGCCAGCGTGCCGCTCGATCCGCCCCGCATGGTCACGCGGCTGACCGAATCGCTGACGCTGCGCGCGATGCCGAAGTCGGCGATCTTGAGATCACCCACGCGATTGATCATCAGGTTGGCCGGCTTCAGGTCTCGGTGCACCACCTTCGCCTTGGTATGGGCGTATTCGAGTGCGTCGCATAGGTGGGCTGTCCAACCCGACAGCATGTCCACTTCAAAATGGCTGTTTGGTTGATCGACCTTGTAGGCCGAAAGCGTGTCGCCCTCGACATATTCCATCGAAATGGCCGCCCACATTCTGTCCTGCACGAAGTCGTGGATGCGCACGATATGCGTGTGGGTCAGTTCCAAGCTGCGGCGCGTTTCGCGCTTGAGGTCCGAGATAGCCTCCTTATCGAGCGTGATCAACTCCGGCAGGAACTTCAGCGCGATCTCGCGTTCAAGCTGCTCGTCGTGAGCCTTCCAGACCACCCCCATGCCGCCCCGGCCCAGCACACCCAGTAGGACATAGCGATTAAAGAGCCGCTGCCCCTCGATGAATCCGCGCACGGTCGCGCCCATCCCGAGATCGTCTTCCACCGGATAGAGCTCATCGGCCATGAACCATTAATTGGCAAAAGCCGTGCCAAAACAATTCTTTTCTGCCGGACCCACTTCCAAACGATAGTGGGTGAAAAAGGGATACGCATCTTTCCCAAAACGGCAGCCCTAAATCCCTTCGATCGGCAAAAGAGCCTAAAAATGCAGGCTCCCTTGTCTATTTAAGCCAGGCGCGTTTATTCCCCGGCCAGCGCCGGAGCCAAACTTTCCCGCGACGTGCCGACACTATGGAAGGTCGCATCCTTCGGGATGATCTCGCGGTCGCAGAAGTCGCCGAAGCCTTCGCCCTCGTTGCGCTCGACCGCATAGCGCTTGATGATTGGCGTCAGCAGCGTCACGGCATCGTCGATGGTGATGCTCGGCGAGACGAGGCGGTTGAGCCGCGTGCCGTTGTACTTCGCGCCGAGATAGAGCGCGTACTTGTTCGGCGCTTTGCCGACGAACCCGATCTCCGCGAGATAGGGGCGCGCGCAGCCGTTGGGGCAGCCGGTGACGCGCAGGCTGATCGCGTCGTCGCGCAGACCCGCCTCGTCGAGCACGGCTTCAAATTTTTCGAGGATGTCGGGCAGAACCCGTTCGCTTTCGGCCAGCGCCAGGCCGCAGGTCGGCAACGCCACGCAGGAGAGCGCGTTGAGCCGCAATCCCGAGCGCTTGTTTTCCTCACTCAGCCCGTGCTTGGCGAGGATGGCATTGATGAGTGGTTTTTGCTCGGAGGTCACGCCGGCGATGCTGAGATTTTGCGACGGGGTCAGCCGAAAATCGCCCGTATGAATTTCGGCGATCTCGCGCAGCGCCGTCTTCATCGCCCAGCCAGGCAGGTCCTTGATCCGGCCGCTCAGGATGTGCAGCCCGTAGAACCAGCGGCCATCGACGCCTTTGTGCCAGCCGTGCGGGTCTTCAATCGTCGTGAAATGGAAGGGCCGTGCCGCTTCGAACGCGATACCCGACCGCTTTTCCACCTCAGCCTTGAACCAGGCCACGCCGCGATCCTCGATGGTATATTTCAGGCGCGCATGTTTGCGATTAGTCCGGTCGCCGTAATCGCGTTGCGTGGTCAGCACCGCCTCGCCGATGGCGTTGACCTTGTCCGCAGGGATGAAGCCGAGAAGATCGGCGAGACGCGGGAAAGTTTCCTCATTGCCGTGGCTCATGCCGAGTCCGCCTCCCACCGTGACGTTGTAGCCGACGAGCTTTTCCTTTTCCGTGATGGCGATGAAGCCGAGGTCCTGCGAGAAGACATCAACGTCGTTGGAGGGAGGCACGACAAAGCCGACCTTGAATTTGCGAGGGAGATAGGTCGCGCCGTACATCGGCTCGACTTCAGGTTCACCCCCGGCGACGAGTTCATCGTCGAGCCAGATTTCGTGATAGGCGTGGGTCTTGGGCAGCGCGAACTCGCTCCAGGCCCGGGCGTGGTCGTAGACCTGCTGAAGCACCGCGCTCCGCTCGGGATTCGGTGGCGCCATCACGTTGCGGTTCACGTCGCCACAGGCCGCGATGGAGTCAAGCAGCACCTGGTTCATGCCCTTGATGAGCCGCTTGATGTCGCCCTTGAGTATGCCGTGAAACTGAAAGGTCTGGCGCGTGGTCAGGCGCAGGGAAGGGGAGGCGACCTCGTCGGCAAGCCGGTCCAGCACCAGCCACTGCTGCGGAGTCGCCTTGCCGCCGGGCAATCGCACGCGGAGCATGAACGAGAAGGCCTTTTCCTTACCGGCCTTCTTTAGCGCGAGACGCTGATCGCGATCGTCCTGCAAATAAAGGCCGTGGAATTTGGTGAGCTGGGCGTTGGCTTCGGAGATCGCACCGGTCGACGTGTCGGCCAGGTCCTGGGCAATGGTGCCGCGCAGATGATGCGATGCGGCTTTGATGCCCTCGTTGGGGTTGAGCGGCTTGGAGGCTGGAGTTTCAGAACTCATAAGGAATGAATAATTAGAGCAACAATTGAGTGCAGTCCGGGTTGAGGATAGCGAGGTTCGTTTCCTCGTAAATCACCAACGAAAGGGAAGGGGCATGATGTAGTAGGAATGAGGCGGAGTCAATAAGTGTCTATAGGCTAACTATGGAATAAAAGGCTTGGCAATACATCCGGAGAGGGTGATGCTGCCGTCCGAAAAACCGACGGATATGAGAGATATGTACCAAGAAAACGACAAAATCATGCTTTTGGAAACGGGCGAAGTTCTGACCGTGATCATCGATTTCAGCAATGAGATGGAGTGCGGCATCGTCGTGAAAGAGAAAATCGGACGAAACTTAATGGCCTCTGAGGTTCGACCGGCTGGTCACACCCGGCAGCGTGCCGATGCCGGCCGAGGGGTGATTCCTCCTGACCCTCCTCCTCCGCCTCCCGTTGAGGGCAATTTCTAGCTCCTGCGCAGCACCGAAAAAGCCTGAAGGTTTTGGGACGGCGGGACGTCCAACTTACAGGATGCAAAAAGTTCTTTTCACTGTGGGTCAACGGTTGAATTTTCCGTGGAAAGGTTGCCTGATCCTGACGGCATGTGCGCTGGCGCTTCTGGTCGCGCCGTTGCGTGGGCAGGATGACAATGGCGCGCCTCCTCCGCCCGATAATAGCGCACCGGCGCCTGATGATACCAACGATGCAAATGGCGCGTCCGCGCCCGGTGACAGCGCTTCGTTTCAGACTTTTTACGATTCCCTGGGAAGCCAGGGCACATGGATCCAAAGCAGCGATTACGGCTACGTCTGGCAGCCGGAGATCACGGATCCTGACTGGGCGCCCTACACGGAGGGCCATTGGGTTTACACCGATGACGGCTGGACCTGGGTCTCCGATGAACCGTGGGGTTGGGCCACTTATCATTACGGGCGCTGGGTCAATCTCGACGGAACCGGATGGTGCTGGGTGCCCGGATACACGTGGGCCCCGGCCTGGGTGAGCTGGCGTTACGGCGATGGCTATTGCGGATGGGCTCCGTTGCCACCCGATAGTTTTGTGGGCATCGATTACGATGGCGACGGCTTTGCCATCGGCATCGGTTTTCATATCGGCGGGGATTGCGACGGCTTTTATGGCATCGGCGCGGGTTGGTACAATTTTCTGCCGGTGAGTTGTCTGGGGTATGGGAGTTACCACGGCTATTACCGCAACCGCGGCGACAACTATGCGCTTATTAATCACACGACGAATGTCACCAACATCAACGTCACGAGGCATGGAGCGAACGCGGCAGTCACCACGGGCGGCCCCATGCTGGCCCAGGTCAACGCCGTTTCCCAAACGCCCGTTCAGAGGGTGAGTCTGGTCCGCACCAATCAACCGGGCGGAGGTGGTACTTTATCGGGTACTTCCCTGGCGCTCTACGCGCCGCATGTGAATTCCGGCACGACAGCGCAACCCTCCCGCGTGGCGGGGTCGATCGAGAGGGCGACGATCAATCGCGGCACCGACATCATGCAACCGCTTGCGGTGAATTCGCGTCTGGCGCCGTCTCCCGCCACGGAAGCCCAGGTGCAACAGGCGCGCGTCGCTCAGGATCACGCGCCCGCGAGCGCGAAAGTTGTCACGGACAGCGAGTCGGTAAGGCCGGTTCTCCAAGCGCCGTTGACCTCTTTAAAGCCGATAACGAGGCAGGAGATTCCGTCGTCCACGTTCGACACAACTCCGCATACGACCTTCTCCACGGAACGCGCCCCCTCGACTCCCGTCGTCACCCCGACGGTGCGGACCTATCCTCAGACCAGCGAAGAAGGAGGCACTCCCTCCCACGTTTATTATCCCCCGGGCACGGTTTATCCATCGAGTCCCTCAACCTATCAACCGCATTCCACCGCAACAGGCACGGGCGGCGGATCGGAGTCTCATTCCTACGTGCAGCCTGCTGCTCACCAAAGCACAGGTGGGAATTCCGGCGGTGGACAGGAGAACCGAGGCTCAGGCGGCAACAGTGGTGCGGGCAGCGGCGGGTATCATGGCGGTGGGGCCAATGGAGGAAATTATCAGCAGCAGGGCCATTGAGGTCCCTCCAATAAACTGCCGTGCGCGGCACTCTAGCCTTCACATGGATTGGGTGTATGATGGTAAGCTAAACTCAGCAACATGTCCCAAACCCATACACGCATTTTTCTTATCCGGCATGGTGCCACGATCCTGAGCGCCGAAGACCGATTCGCCGGCGCAACGGATGTTCCTCTTTCCGATGAGGGCCGTCGGCAGGCGAGCCGACTGGCAGCCCGTTTGCAGGAGGAGCCAATCACTGCGATCTATGCCTCACCGCTGGGTCGGACGATCGAGACGGCGCAAATTTTGGCGGAGCCGCATCGGCTGGAGGTGCAACAGAGGGAAGGACTGCGGGAAATTTCCCACGGCCATTGGGAGCAGATGACCCGCGAGGAAGTCGATAAAAAATACCCGCGAGAGGCGGAAGAATGGGACAAGGATCCCTATACGTTTGCCCCTGCCGGTGGAGAGAGCGGCCTGGCCGTGACGGCGCGCGCGTTGCCCGCGCTGATCGAATTGGTGCGGGCCCATCCGGGCGGAAACATTTTGGTCGTTTCCCACAAGGCGACGATCCGGCTGTTGCTCAGTTCGCTGCTTGGATTCGATCCGCGCCGATACCGTGATAATCTCGACCAGAGCCCCGCCGCGTTGAACATCGTCGACTTTAAGGATCCGACGCGTGCGCGACTGACGCTGTTCAACGATACCTCGCACTATGCCGAGGCTGGCCTGGCCATTCCAGCCGTTCCCGCGGCGCGCCTTTCCAAGTGGTGGAGCGATTCGACGCTTAAGCAGGCGATCTAAAGCGGGTTCAGATGACGGACAACCATTAGGTGAAAGCTCGTCTTTGTCGGCACGTCTCGTTTAGTCTATGGGCCTATGAACGTTTCGGCCTGGACATGGATCAGGGGGCACAAGTGGAAGCTGCTGCTTGCCGGAATGGTGTTGTTGCTGATGATCAGTCCGATTCCTGGAGTCTATGACCAGCAGGATAACGTAATCACTCCACTGACGACCGTGATTTTCCTCGCCGCCATTTTTGGGACGGCAAAACGGAAGTGGACGATTTGGTTGCTGACTTCCTTCACGCTGATCTGGCTCGTCATCAGTATTGCGACACCCGGCAGCGGACTTTTTGCCGGGCTGAGCCTGCTGGCGCCGTTGCTTTTTATGTTTCTTCTCGTGACGATTTTCATTCTGCTCGCCCGATGGCTTGTCCAGGCTGAGCACATCAACTCGGAAGTATTATGCGCGGCGATCTGCGGTTATCTGGTGCTCGGAATGCTGTGGACAGGTTTTTATGCCGCCCTGGAGAACATCAGGGCTCTCAATCACCATCCCGACGGATTCGTTTCCTCCATCAAGCCTAGGATGGCGGTCAGCGACTTGCTTTACTTCAGTTACGCCACGCTGACCACGACCGGCTACGGGGATATTATTCCGCGAGGTGCCGAGGTCCGCATGCTCGCCGTAATCGAGGCCATGGTGGGTGTCTTCTACAACACCATCGTGATCGCGCGGTTTGTCGCGTTGTACGGACTCAGAATTAGAACCGCGCCTTGAGGCCGCCGACCACGCTCTGGGCGAAATAATCGCTGGCTCCAACATCGGCAAAGTAGTTGAGATAAAGCGCCATCGAAGTGCTCAGCGTCGCGGTCAGGCCGACTCCGATAAGTGCGCTGTCCCGGCTCGGCGCTGCTGTCTGGATGGTGAAGGGGGTTGCGCTGAAATCATTGAACGAACTGGTAATGCCGGAGCTGCTGTCGAGATATTCGTGCTGCCACATGGCGGTGATGTTGGGCTGAAGGAGGACATCGCCGGTATTGGTCTGGAAAATAACGTGACCTCCCAAGCGGCTGCGGAGACTGTCCGCGCTTTGGCTGTCAACGGTCAGATCGGCTGGGGCCGCGCCCGATTCCGTGAATGAGTCGATATTCAAATGGGTGTAAGTGAGTCCGAGGGTCGGCCCGACGACCCAGTTCTTGGCCGGATGAAAATCATACCCAAAATCGAGGTCGCCCACATATTGCTGGCCGCTGGGATGACTCGTTGCCTCGCTGTTCAGGAAGGCGATATCCCGGCTGTTGGAGTAAGTATTGTAGCCGAAGGACGCGAGGCCGTTGACGTAGAAGCCGTGATCGAAGTAGGTGGCAAAGAGGCCGGGCGAGTAGCTGTCGACCGACATTTTGCTGCCGTAGGAATCGGTCGTTGCGTCTGTGTGGTTGAAATCGAAGAGGACGCCTGCCGCCAGGTGAGAGGTCATCTTAAAGCCGACACCGGCGGTCACATCCCCCGCGGTGTAACTCGCCTTGGAGGAGGGCGAATTGGCCGTGTTCTGATTTTGATTCAAGTCAGCCAGGATGAGGTCGCCCCCGATGAACTCGCTCATGCGCGGTGTCTCCGAGCCGGAAGGTTTCTGATTGGCCATGTACGGATTCGGGCTGTCGGAAATGACCTGGGTGGAGGAGTCCCAAGTCGGCGTCGATTCGGGTGCGGGCGCGGACGAAGATGAAGGCGAAGAAGTGCTGCTGCCTCCCGGATAATAATTAACGCCGTTGGGCGCGGATTGATGGAAAGAGGGATCATCCGAGGCGAGAAGAGAATTGAGCGATTGACCCAAGCCGTTGTTGAACCCGGGACTGACGACGCTGATCGCGCTGGTATCGAGGCCTCCGTAGCCGGCGCGCAGATCGGCATCCACACCGTTCATCCGTTCCACCAGGAAGGTGGAATTTTCAAAGGCGATATTTCGCGCGTATTGCAGATTTTCCGGGGAAAGCTGATCGAGGGCCGAGGGAAAGAAGCTCGTGGCCTCTCCCAGAGTTATTTGATTGAAAAGCGTTGTGATGGGGTTGCCCGCCCCGCTATCGAGGCTTTGGGCGACTGCGATTTGATTCGGGGTTATGGCATAGGTGGTAACGGGTAGCTGGGTCGTGGTAATGGATACGGTGTCGCCACTGACCGCTTGCGATTGATCGTTCGATGGATACATGACTGCGCTGAAAAGAGCGGTGGCGTCGCTAGTCGCCAAGGTGCCGCTCACTCCTCCCGTGGCGTCGATCACGGTAAACGATTGCGACCCTACCGCAGTGGAACCGGAAACGTTGAGTGTGCTGCCCATCGCAAAGCTTGCCGTACCATTAATTTGGTAGAAATCCGAGGTGAGGCCACTCACGCGCACGTTTAATCCGCCTGTGGCTGTCTGAGTCAGGCTTCCGCTGGTGAAAGTGGCGTTGGGATTGGGAGTACCGGGTGCAACGATGGCAACCAGCGACGCGGTGGGGGCGATGATGCCGCTGTTCGAGACGGTGCCTGTGACGCTTGTCGTGTTGATCGGGGTGGTGGAGATGAACGTACCGCCCGCGCTGTTGATCAAGTTGCCGCCAACCAATCCGGAGATGATTATGCCGGCATTACTCGTTACATTGTGCGTGATGCCCGTGGTGGTGATCGTGCCGGTGTTGCTTGTCACGCTGCCAATGCCTGCCGCGCTGGTGACGTTGACCAGGCCACCGTAGTTGTTGACGGTGCCGGCAATGCCGCCGACGCCCGTGACGTTGAGCGTGCCGCCGGGGAGGAGGGAGCTGCCGACCGTCGCCGCGCCATCCAGATCATTGGCGTTAAGAGTGAAATTTTGGTTGACCGTGGTGAGGCCGGTATAGGTCGCATTTAGAATCGTGACCGTGCCGCTGGTGGGAACCACAAAGGAACCGTTGATGCCGGCAGGGAGAGCGCCTCCAACCGTGACTGAGCTTCCCGTGCCGTTATCGCTGATGTTGCCGAAGGTACCACCGTAGACTTGGAGGTTGCCCGGCTCTTTCGTGCCTACCGCGGGGGTGGCCCCAAGTACAATCGCGCCGGTGAAACTGCTTGCGTTCTTAATCGCTAAGGTATCGCCTGCCGTGTTGAAAATGACATTTAAATTGCCAGTGCCACTGATGGCTCCGGCGTAACCGAGACCGTTCATCGCCAGGGTCAGATTAGCAACGCCACCGGTTCCTATGTTGAGGGCGCTGGTGGTTGCAATATCGGCTCCACTGACGTCCAGAGTTCCAGTCTGTATCGAGGTTGAACCGGTATAGGAATTAGCGGTTGCGTTCGTAAAACTGAAAACGGTGGCGCCATTACCAATGAAAGCGATCCCGCCTCCGCCAGATAAGGGGTTGGCGAAAGTGACGGCGGTTAAACTGGACGCGCTGGCATTGATCGTGGACGTAGTGCCGTTGGCAAGCACGCCTCCACTAAAATTATCGGTGAAAGTTGTCGCCGCGCTAGCGGTAAACATGAGCGTGCCGCCGCCAAAGTTCAAGGCTCCGGTGCCTGTCAGGTTACCCGCAGCGATGTTGAGCGTGCCGCCATTCAGGTTCAGCGTGCCATTTGCCCCCAAGTGAAGCGCGTTATTGAAGTTGGCGGTGCCGCCGTTCATGTTATAGATACCGGTGCCGGTAACGCCGACGGTGAAGGCCGTGCTGTTGGCAACCGTGCTATTCCCGACGTTAAGGATTCCTCCCGTTTGGGTGAGGGTCCCGCTTGAACCAGCAGCGGCGCCTAGGGTAAATGTCACGTCGTCGGTCGCGTTGATGCCAATGTTCAGGGTTCCTCCCTGGAGTTTATAGACGCCGGTCCCACCGGCGGCTGCGCCTGTGCCCAAATCACCGACTTCTACAGAGGTATGTGTTCCCGCAATATTGACCGTGCCATTTTGAGTGATGGTTCCCGAGCCTCCCCTGGTCCCAGTCGCAGCGCTCGGATCCGTCGTGCCTAATTCCAGATTGATGGGAGTCGCCGAGCCGGAAGAACCAAGATTAAAGACGCTTGTGCTGTCGATTGTCAGCGAACCCGATGCTCCCGTTCCATCCAACGTTCCTGGGCCGCCGTTTGAACCCAGATAAATTGTATAGGAAGATGCCAGTGTGCCGGTTTGAAGGGTCGAGCCGTTGGTGACTTTCCATATTCCCGTGCCGCCATTGTAGCCGAGAACGAGGGTGCTTCCCAAGGTTACCGTGGAAGATGATTGCGTCACAGTGCCAGTAGCTGTGCCAGAAGTCGTATTGCCAACGGCCGTCGAGGAGTAGCCTACGTACATCTTCGTCGAAGTGCCCGACGCATCAAAAGTGAAAGTGCCGAGGTTAATGTTAAGCGTGCCCGTCCCACCTATGGTATTGGTTGCATTGCTTTCGAAGGCGAAGGGAATATTGTCGCCGATAACAATGGTGCCGCTGGTAACCGCGAGCGCCCCCGTCGTATTTAACGTAACGCCGCCATCAACCAGGAAGTCACCGGTGCTGGAGCCTGTTCCGGCAATGGCTAAAGGTGCTCCGGAAGTGTTATTGAAATTGACAGTTCCTCCCGTGAGAAAGGTGTTGGAAACGACGAACCCTTGTACCGTATTGCCTGTCGACGTCTGGTTAATGACCACCGGCGTTGCGGTTGCTAAGGTAAGAAAGTCATCTGCGATGGTGCCATTGTTGACATCCGCCTGAACAACCGCGATATCGTTAATGTTAGGGACGAATTGTGTGCCTGTGGCTCCAAATAGCAGGTTGGGAGGAACCGTGCTCCAATTCGCAGCTGTATTGAAATTGTTATCCGTTGCCGGACTTACGACCCCTACACTGGCCGCAGCGTTGGTTCCACCCACCCAATAAAGCGTCTGGGCGGATGCGAGAGGCGTGAAGGCAGTAATTGCGATCAGAAAAACAATACTTCGCAGAAAAAGTTTCATTTCGCGCGTAACCTACTGAAAATGGCCGACTAAGCCAAGATAAATTTGGCGGGAAGATAAATAGGGGCCAAGCTTAACTATTTCGTGCAGGAGCTTCCAAATAGTGGACAGCGTGATCGATTCAGTTTTCGTTCACTTCACGGCTGTCTATGTGTCCGCCTTCGCTTTGACCCACGCAACGATTTCGGACTGGTTGCCGCGAGCATCCCAGACTTTTTGCAGGAAATCGGCCGCGTCGACGTGATGCGTCTTGCAGAATTTCCGATCTCCGCCGCAGCCGTACATCAGGTCGGGAGGCATTTCGCCGCGCAGCTTTGCCTCCGCTTTGGGGATGAGTCGCGGCAACCAGGCGATACCATCGACTTCCGCGTCTTTCTGGGGAAGGTCATCCATGGAAATGCGATGCTGGGAAGGGGTCCCGTTTTGTTCCTTGAGAAAATAGTCCCGCCGCACGGAGGCGATTTTCAGCGCGGTTTCCAGCGTCGGTTCGCCGGCCTTGGCGAAGTCCTCCACAAAATCGAACAACTCCTGTTCGGTATGGCCGATCGAGGCCAAAAATTTCCGTCCTTTCTCATCGACCAGACCGTCGGCTTGGTGATGGCCTTTCCGATATTTTTCGACGGCGCTCTGGAAAAGCTTGGAAAATCGCTGTTCCCAGGTCGAGAAGGGCAGAGGTTGGGTTTTCTTTCCCGGCGGATCGGCGAAACTGGGACCGGTGGCGTCCATGGCGCGACGCCATTGATCCTGCACGCGGATATTGCCCAGTGTATCGGCCCAGGTCATGGCGGGCCATGCGGCCTCGCGATGGCCTTGTGCGATGTGGTGCGCCACGAGATCGGCTTCCAAAGCGTAGAGCGGGGCGGAGGAGACGGTGATCATCTCGGGCGCCTGCCCGTTTTTCAGGATGAGGATTTGGGCCTCGCCTCCATCGACGTTGGCCGTCCAGGGAGTGGGAAGGATCAGCGATCCCTCGGTGCCTTCGATGCGCAATTTGTTGTCCTGTTGGACTCGAAGCCCGCAGGAAAGCATGGCCACGATATCGCCGGGGAAAAGAAGCAGCGCCGCGGCGTATTCATCCACACCGCTTTCCGGCCCGATCTGGCCGGCGGCAAAGACCCGTTCCGGCTCGACCACGGCGCCCTGGTCCGCTCCGGCAATAAGGCGCGCCATGGACGTGCAATAACCGCCGACATCGAGAATCCCGCCGCCGCCCAGGGTTCGGTTGAAAAGCCGGCCCTCCAGGTCGTACGTGGCGCGGAATCCGAAACGGGCCGTGATAATGCGTACGTCGCCGATCGTGCCCGCGCGGAGCAGTTCGAGCATCCGGGCGATTTGCGGATGGCACCGGTACATGTAGGCCTCCATGAAGAAGACGCTGTTTTCCCACACCGCCTGCAACATTTCCACGGCCTCGTCGTGATGGACCCCGATGGGTTTCTCGCAAAGAATATGTTTCTTCGCCTGCGCGGCGCGCAGGGTCCATTCCCGATGGTGCGGATGAGGCGTGGCGATATAGACGACATCGACGTCGGAATTGGCCAGAAGCGCGTCGTAGGATCCGTGCGCATGGGGAATCTGGTAAAGCTTGGCAAATTCGTGCGCCTTGGATTCCGAGCGGCTGGCCGCGGCGACCAGTTCCCCGGTTTCCGAGCGAAGGACGCCGCGCGCAAATTTATGGGCGATGGCCCCGGAGCCGATAATTCCCCAGCGAAGTTTGGTCATGGTATGGAAAAACTTTTGAGTGCGCTAATAATTCAATGTCGCCCACGCCGTGGCAAGTGCAAGCGGATAGCGTGAGCATCCCTTCAGAGGTCTCTGCGAAAGCTTCTCTTTAAAATTCCGTCATCCTGAGCGGAGCGAATGCGAAGCATTCGCGCAGTCGAAGGACCTAGCCCCTTTTACCCAAAGTGTTGCAGGGCGGACCGAGCACCTTCTCTCCAGGTCGTCTCACCGCCTTCTCCTCGAAAAAAACCGCTATGGTAATACCTTCATTCCGTTATAGGCCATCAAGGTCCTTCGACTCCGGCTCGACACACCGCAACTGGAAAAGAAAACCTAACGCTCGCCTTCGCTCAGGATGACGGAGTTGAGAACAACACTTTGCGGAGGTATCCTTCATCGTAACCGCGCGATGTTATCCAGCCGGACGATGTTGTTGCTCAGGTCGTCGAGTTCTTTTTTTAGCGCCTTGCGATAGGCCAATTCCTCCTGGGCCCAAACTTGATCGAAGGCGTAAAGGTTGTTCATCGCCTGAAGGGTATCCATGTCCGTGTCAGCAACGCTTTCCAAATCAAAGAGCAGTTCTCTGGCGGCATCGAGCCGTTGATCCTGGTCGGCACCACTGGCCGTTTGCTGATAGGTATCGTTTGCTTCGCGAAGCTTGAGATTGTTAAGAAAGTATTGAGTGTCCGGGGCGCCCCGGTCCACGTTGTCATTTTGCCACCGGTGGCGTCTGCCGTTGAGATAAGAATCGAGGCAGCGGGTGTCCTGGTGGAAATGTTTGAGGAAAAGCGTTTCCGCGAGGAAACGTGCACCGTCGTAAGTTTCCCAGCCTTGAACGCCATTTAGCCGCAAACCAAAATAGGGGATGATGCCGGCCGAGCCGGGTGCGGGGTTGGCCGTCCAGGCCATGGCGAGAGTGTTCGAGACATCCACTTTTTTCTGGGCTGTGACCAAGGCCAGAACGGTCCCGCTTTTGACCTGGATGACGGGAGACCCGCTATTGCCTGGCCCCATCGCACTGTCAAAGTCGATTCGCTCCGGGCTCACTGCGATCACCTTCCCCGGCTTGCCGAGCAGCACATCGGTTTGCTGGCCGATATCCGGGATAATCAGCTGATCGCCCGCTTCGATGCTGGTGGCGGCATCGGTGGCAAGTGGCAGGTAGCTAAAGTGGTCATCATGGATGGTGAACATGGCCAGATCGCGATCAACCGCGCCCTTGAGCGAGAGAGGAATGATTTGTGTCCCCGAGTTCGTTAAGATCTTGACGTTGGGATTGGCCGCGAGGAGATGAAGATGCGTCACAACAGAACAGGTGCCATCCGGCGACCGCACCAGAAAGCCGGTCCCTGCGGCATTGTCTCCCTTGATTGTCACCACGGCGTTGATCTGCTCATTGGTCAGCACCGGAGGCGGCAGATCGGCAGGTGGGGCGACCGGTGTGACCGCCGAATCGGGAACCATGAAGAATGGCGTGTAGACGGTCAGCGCCTGGTCGGAGGCAACGGACGGTCCCAGTTCCATGACCTGTAGATGCCACGAGATCGTGGACTCCGGGGACGGAGAAGAACTGTCGGTTTCGGCGGGTGGCTGGACGGCGGCCGGCGTGTTAGTCGTGGCAGTTGGTGCGTTGGTGCCCGGGGCTGGCGCTGCATTCGTGGTTGGGGCGGGAGAGGCGACCGTTCCATCGCTGATTGTAAGATAATATTGGCCGCCCAACGGCACGAAGAGAGAACCTCTCAGCACACCCGCTGCGCCCGCGACAATCGTCCCATCCACGGACATCACCGCGACGCTGACCACCTGACGCGCGTTCCAACGCACTTCCCACCGATCCTGAACCTTGAACAGCCCCGTCGTCGTGGAGCCGCTCCCGCTGAATTCCTGCACAATATGGTCCTGTGCGGTAGCAGGCAGGAAGCTGGTTGCCGTTATCAAAAGGGGCCACAAAAAAAGCCAGCGCACGGAGAGTGCCTATCATCGTCGGCGAACAGCCGCAACAACAAACACCGTTACTTGACATCAACCTGGTGCCACATGAAAACGTTTTTCACTTTTTCGAAGATTGCCCCAGGTATGTTTAAGAATGTTTAAGCTAGACATCGCGATGTCTCTGCCCTTTTCTCATGAAGAATTTTTACGGAGAGGGGGTGAGCAAGCAATGATCAACAAAGTCATTTCAAACGCAAACATTGCGCTACGCCGCATGAAAAGCAGGAAGGGGCAGACCCTCGTGGAATACGCCCTGATCCTCGCCTTCATTTCCGTCGTCGCCATCTCGGTCTTGATTGCCCTGGGCAACCAGGTCAAGAGTGTGTTCACGACCATCACCAGCCAGATCGCGATCGCCGCAAGCAGCCACTAGCTCTCGCGCAGGCTCAGAAATTTGAGAAGTTCCATTCTCTCAAGTTTCTTCGGTTCTTTGTAGCGGCGGTCTATGACCGCCGAGGATGAACTCAAGCGGGTCGCTCGTGCGTTCGGCGGTCATAGACCGCCGCTACAAAAATCGTTCTTAGAGCGCCGTAATTTAAATGCCCACACGCCCGAGTGAAAGAAGGCGTTGAGGATTAAGCCGCGTCCTCGCCGCTACCGTAGGAGGCTTCCACACGCGCAGCCACATCGCGGTAACTCATATCGACTTCGTAAATCTTCTTCCACTGTTCGAGGGACTTATCGGGTTGCTTGATCACTTCGTAAGCCAGGCCGAGGTTATAAACAATTTCCTTTTTGACTTCGTCCATCGCCAATAATTCGCTTTCGGCCAGGGAGAGTTGCTTGACGGCAAAATCGAGCATGCCTCGTTTCATGAAGGCCAAGCCCATCAGATTGAGAGCTTGATAGCGCACGCTAGGTTGTTTGAGCGACTGTTGCAGTTCTTCCGTCGCGCGCTTGTACTGGCCGATCTTGTAGAGCGCCTCGCCCAGGTCGTAACGGAACTCGCCCTCGTTCGGCTGCGCCCGTACTCGTGCCTCGGCCTGGAACAGGCGCACGTCGTTGAGTTCCTTCTCCTTTTGTTCGATGGCCGCCTGGGTCTGCGCATGCAGTTCGGGGTCCGTCTGCTCGGCCAATTCGTTCCGTAACGCCTGCAATTCCTGCTCGGTCTTTTTCAGCCGGAGATCGCCGATAACTTTTTCCAGCGAGGAATCGACCCTGCCCCCCGCTTCGAAGGCATGTTCGTACCATTGAACGGCTGAGCCGTAGTCGTTCTTCTGGAGAAAAAGCATGGCGATCGCCTTGGAATGATTTGGATTAGTCGGCTCGGCCTCATGCTTTTGGTAGTTGAGGGCGATCTGCTCTTCGATCGCGTCGGACGATTTCACCACCTTGGCTTCCTGCTCCAACTGCTCCGATTCCGTTTTGCTCTTGAGAATCTCCCGGTAATCGGTGGCCGTGTCCCACTTGCCGACTCTGGACGCATTCGCGGCGCTGGCATTTTTCAAGCCGCTGAGTGCATCGCCGTCGCGCGGATCGATTTCAAGAATAAGCTCGTAGGTCTTCTCCGCCTTCGCGGCGTCCTTCGCTTCCATATAGGCTTCCGCCAGCGAATTGAGAATGGCTTTGTCGGTCGGTTTGCCGTCTTTCAGGGTTTCAAAGGCAAAACATTTGAACTCCGGATAACCGAGCGTCATGCCCGCTTCCCCGATCAGGGTGTTGGCTTTGAGGTTGTACGGATCCTGGGCCAGAATTTCCTCGGCTTGGATTAATTGTTCCTGCGGTGTTTTTTTGCCGGAGGAAAGTTTCATCATTCCGCCGGTTATTCTCATGCTCGTCATCTGGCGGGTGAAGCTGCCCATCGTCTTGTATTTCTGGATTTCAACCGCGCGCAAGAATCGCCGGCCTTCGAGAAAAAGAGGTTCGTCCTTGAGCGTGGCCTGCAACAAGGTGATCGCGTAATCGTAATTTTTTGACTGCGCGGCCGTCTTGGCCCGGTTGACCTGGTTACGACTTGTTGGGTTGAGATCCCGTTCCGACTTCAAACTCATGCGGATAAAGTAATCCTTCGGAAGTTCCGGTCAAAACAAATTGATTTCAAGGTGCAGTCGTCTAATACGTAATCGCGCTGAAAACCGGATACTTCTCCAGCTTTTCCCGACCGTGAAGAAAACCAAGTTCGACGAGGAAGGCCAGTTCGACAATTTCCCCGCCGCATCTCTCGACCAGCTTGGCCGCCGCTTCCGCCGTGCCGCCAGTGGCGAGGAGATCGTCGATGATCACGACGCGCTGGTGCTTTTCCACCCCGTCGATATGCATTTCGAGCGTGCCCTGGCCATACTCGAGTTCGTAGTCGTGCTGATGGCTCTGGTAAGGAAGCTTCCCTTTTTTGCGCACGATGGTGAGACCGATGCCGAGATAATGCGCCAGGGCCCCGCCGAAAATAAATCCGCGTGCGTCAATGGCCACGATTTTCTCCACGCTTTTGCGCTGGTAACGCTCGGCGAAGATCGTCACCGCCAGCCGGAACAACTGGCCGTTGGACAAAATTGGCGTGATGTCCTTGAAGACGATTCCCTTTTTCGGAAAGTCAGGCACGTCGCGGATGCTGGCCTTGAGGCGCTCCATGGCGCTTTTAAATGAGGTGCTCATGCCGGCTTGAGTTTGTCTTGTTTGTCGAGCGCCCGCTTGATTTTGCGCAGGGCGATGTTCTGGAGTTGTCGGATGCGCTCGCGGGTGACTTTGAACTTTCTGCCGACTTCTTCAAGGGTCAT
>Ga0182024_10010021_pt1 | contig 19425 bp, 18 predicted proteins | sample P32metaG_FD_120480 | JGI IMG/M metagenome (GOLD analysis project Ga0182024, IMG submission 120480) | Permafrost microbial communities from Stordalen Mire, Sweden - P3-2 metaG (Illumina Assembly) | ecosystem: Environmental > Terrestrial > Soil > Wetlands > Permafrost | place: Sweden: Stordalen... | reverse complement strand
GCCACCGCCGCGGCGCACGCCAGTGGGTGACCCGAGTAGGTGAGACCACCGGGGTAGACGAGGTCGTTGAACGTCGCCGAGATGGCTTCATTGATGACGACGCCGCCCAGCGGCACGTATCCGGAGTTGACGCCCTTGGCGAAGGCCACGAGGTCGGGCCTCACGTCGTGGTCTTGGTACGCGAACCACGCGCCGGTGCGCCCGAAGCCACACATCACCTCGTCGGCGATGTAGACCATTCCGTACCGATCGCAGATCTCGCGGACTCCCTTCAAGAAACCCTTCGGCGGCACCATGATGCCCGCCGTGCCGGGAACGGATTCGAGGATGATGGCGGCAAAGGCGGAGGGTCCCTCGAAGCGGATGGTGTTCTCCAAGCTCTCCAACGCGCGCTCGCACTCCTCTTGTTCGGTGGTGGCGTTGTAGACCGACCGATAGAGGAACGGACCGAAGAAGTGCACGACCTCAGACGATCCTCTGTCGTTCGGCCAACGTCGCGGATCGCCGGTCAAGTTGATGGACGTTGACGTAGCGCCGTGGTAGCTGCGATACGTCGCGAGAACCTTCTGCCGACCAGTGTGGAGTCGCGCCATTCGAACCGCGTGCTCGACCGCCTCAGCGCCAGCGTTAGTGAAAAAGACCTTGGCCGCCCCGTCGAAGGAGTGATCCAGAATGAGTTCAGCGGCGTGATAACGCGCCTCGTAGCCGTGTTGAGGAGCGATAGTGCAGAGAAGTCCGGCCTGTTCTTGGATGGCGCGCACCACTGACGGATGTTGGTGACCAATGTTGGTGTTGACCAGCTGCGAAGAGAAGTCCAGGTACGTGGTGCCGTCTTCGCTGGTGACGTAGACGCCCTGGGCGTCTTTGATCATGAGTGGATTGATGGTGGACTGGGCCGACCACGAGTGGAACACGGACGCCTTCTCACGTTCGATGGAAGTCAGTGCGGAGCGGTCGTTTGACATGTCTCAGTCCCTCTAATTTGCCGGTATCAGAACTTTAACGTACCGAGTTCTATGAACATTTGGGTGAAACGAACTCGCGAAATCAGCACTCGTCACCGCATCCTCGCTCCTAAGCGCAAGTCCTAGTTCCTTAGTAAGAGTCAGTTTCGCGCGGGCACTAACCGCGTAACACGACGTTCAGGGGTTCCTCGCCGCGCAGCATTCGGCCAATCTGTTCGTTGAGTAGGTTCGCCATACGTGGCAGCATTGCCGTTGACATGCCGCCGACGTGTGGCGAGATGAGCACGTTCGAGAGACTGAAGAGGGGATGACCCTCGGGCAACGGTTCAGGGTCCGTGACGTCCAGGGCCAGGCGAAGACGTCCGGATTTCGCGTGTTCGAGCAGAGCATTCGTGTCGGCCACCTTGCCGCGCGCGATATTCACGAGCAGGGTGTCGTCGCGCATTTGACGCAGGAACGCGTCGTCGATGAGGTGTGTCATTCTCTCGGTGAGCGGTACTGCGATGACGACGACGTCCGCCAACGCCAACAGATCGTGCAGTTCCTCGAAGCCGTGGATCGCACCGCGCTCGTCGGAGCGCCCCCTCAGTGCCACGCGCGTCACCGAAACCTCGAACGCTAGAAGTCGTGCTTCAATCGCCTTACCAACGCCGCCGTAACCCACAAGGAGTACGTTTCGATCGGCCAGGCTCTGGTGCCACGCCGGCACCCATCGACCTTCACGAGCGCCACGCACGAAATCCGGAATGCCGCGCTGCGACGCGAGGATCAGTGCCAACGTCAGTTCGGCAGTGGACGTCTCGTGAACCGAGCTCGCGTTTGCGTAGACGTGGTTTGGTGGCAGCACGTCCGCGACCCCGTCGTAGCCGACAGACTGGCTCTGCACGAGTCGAGTCTTCACGTTGGCGAGTTCGGCGAGTGACGTTACGGGGCTGAAGTACGGCGGCACGACGATGTCAATCTCGTCGACCGGCGCCGGTCCTGACATGTCCCACTGAATGATCTCGACGCCGGCGGGTACGTCGCCGAGCGCCGCGATTAAGCGGACGTCGGGTACGCTCACCAAGAGGCGTGGAGGATTCATCGTTCGTTTCTTCTCAATGCCTCAAGTGTAAGTTCGTCACACCGCGAGTTCACTCCTTCAAGATTTGGCGATTCGGTCATGGAAAGTTGAGCGTGGCTTTCTTCGTTCGCACGGAGGGACTCTCACCGGTTTTCCCGTCGACTCAGTCGTTACGTTCTCGAACGCGTGCTCGCCAACGAGGACCACGATTGAATCACTATCTAATAACAACCATTTGACAAATGTTGATGAAAGTGCAATAGTCCGTAGTGCAGGGGCCGAAGTGGGGAGCGCCATGGACGCCAGTGCAATGAGGCCTGAAGTAGACGAGTCAGTTCCCTTATCGCCGGCGCCAAGCCAGGCCACCGAGAGTTCAAACGCGTTCGCCCTTGCGTATCTACGTGAGCCGAGTTCCTCCTCGATTGCGATGATGCGCAACGCGTTCAAAGGTCTTCTCAACACTCTCAACTAGTTGTGTACGCCTCTCTCGACGGAACGAGAACTCTTCGGCGTCTACTGCGTCGTCGGCGGTGCGTCCTTCAGAACTGGGACGATGACGTCACGTTCCTCTCTGGACGCTAAGCGCAACGTGCCGACGCGTCGCCTACGACATCACCATCCTTCGAGAGAGCCAACCGCGACAGCGTCAGGCCCGGACGGGTCCTCGTTGCCGATCGGAATGATGACCCTCACGTGGGTGCCGGTCCCCGGGTCCGACTCGAGGACGACACTGCCGGCGTGGGCGACGACGATGCCGCGCACGATGGGTAGTCCGAGCCCCGCGCCGGACCGCGATCGACTGGCGTCCGCTTGCCAAAACCTGTCGAAAGCGCGGCCCGCTTGCTCTTTGGTCATGCCGGGTCCGGAATCGTCAATGTCGAGTAGCGCCGAGTCGCCGTCGGTGGAGAGTCGGACTTCAACCACCGCCTCGGCGGGCGTGTAGCGAAGAGCGTTGCTCACCAGATTGGCCACGACCTGACGCAGACGGTACGCGTCACCAAGGACGACGACGGGGTCCGTGATGTTGACCGTGATGGTGCGAAGAGGGTCCGTCGTCAACGCGTCCGCCACGACCTCGTGAATCAGCCGTTCGAGATCGACGGGCGCGCGGTCCATGGGTCGGCCTTCGTCGAGACGGGCCAGTAGCAAAAGTTCTTCGACGAGTTTGCCCATCTGGTTCCCGGACAGTCCAATGCGATGGATCGCTTCATCGCGTTCCTCGCCATTTCTCAGCTCGCCCTGTCGCCATAGTTCGGTGATACCGAGAATGACGGAGACGGGAGTACGAAGTTCGTGCGACGCGTCCGCGATGAACTGACGAAGACGCGCTTCAAGCGCGAGTTGCTCGTCGAGCATCAAGTTGAACGCTTGAGCTAACTTCCCGGCTTCGGTCTTTCGCTGTGCTCTTGTTACGCGTCGCGTCCGATCACCCGCGGTGATGGCGTCGGCCACCTCCGTGACCTCGGCAATGGGGCGAAGACCGAGCCTCGCGATCCAAAAGCCCGTGGCGACGACGACCGCGAGAACGATGAGTCCAGCGAAGAGGATGGCGAGGCGAAGAAAGCTCATCGTCGTGTCGACCTGGCCGAGGGAGACCGCCACGAGCACCTCGGTCTTCGAGTGCGGTACCGCTAAGAGGACGGCGCGCCACTGAAGGGAACCGGAGACCGATCCCACGGTGAAGATCTTTATTGGGTGGCCTTGGGTTGTGACGGCAGATGGAATTTGCGGTGACGTGCTCTGCGCGTCGAGCGGCGTCGAGATGACGCTGCGTTGTCCTTTCTTGACGACCGCGATGTAGAAGGCGCTGAAGCGATTCGCAGTGAAGGTCTTTGGCGACGTGACGAGCGAAGGAAACGTGGGCGACGCTGTCTGATCCAAGGTCCTGGCAACCGGCAGCGAGTTCTTTAGCTGTTGATCGACTTGTCGAAGTTCGGATTTCCCTACGGAGCTGACCAGCAAGACACCAAGCAGCAAGAGGACCGCGAGTAGGAGTGACGCCGCGAACGTGAGCCGGAGACGGAGGCTCACCTCGACGTCACGGTCGCTCAATTCGATAGCCGATACTTCGAATCGTTCGGATAATCGTCGGCGGCGACGTGTCGATCTTCTTTCGCAGTTGGGAGATGTACGATTCGACGATCGTGGGCTCACCTTCGAAGCTGTAGTCCCAAACGTGGTCGAGAATCTGCCAGCGGGTCAGAACCTTTCCAGCGTTCTTCACGAGGAAGAGTAGGAGTCGGTACTCCGTCGGCGAGAGGTCTACCAACGATCCACTCTTCGTCACCGAATGGGCGTCGTCGTCGATGACGACGTCGCCACACGACGTCACCTGAGGTGCGGAGGCTTTACCGATCCGTCGCAGTAATGACCGCACGCGGGCCGCGAGCTCTTCGACGCTGAATGGCTTCGTGAGGTAGTCGTCGGCGCCCATCGTCAGGCCTCTCACCTTGTCGCCGACCGAATCGACCGCGGTGAGAAAGATCACTGGGATGTTGACGCCCGCCTCGCGCAGTCGCTGGCAGACCTCGAAACCGCTGAGGTCCGGCAGCATCACGTCCAGGATTATGAGGTCAGGTGGGTCATCTTTCATGGCCAAGCGCAGCGCTTCGTGTCCATCTTTCGCGCGGGTGACCCTCGACCCCCCTAGTTGAAGGGTCGTAGCGATCACGTACGCGAGATTGTCGTCATCTTCAACGGACAGGATCTCGATGCTCACCGGCCCAGTGTGACAACTCATCATAAGATTTCCCTGAACATCCGCGGCCACATATCATAAGACTCGTTCGTTGGACCGGGTGCGGCCAACGATCGAGGGCGGCCGAGTCGCGGCGGACCCTCGGCGGGGCACCGGTGCGCATCCAGGAAACTATTAGGTCAGCCTCATCTGGCGTCCAGATTCGCTTTCCATACTGTTGCCATGACAAATGGGACTGAATCAGACAAACGACGTGGCAAGCATCGCTCCGCGTCGCTCGTAGTACTCGCTATCGCTCTTTCGGGCGTCGTGCTGGCAGCGTGCGGCGGTGGCGCCGCGACGTCGGCGCCACCGACCTCGACCAAGTCCACGACAACGACCACGACAGCGCCTAAGTCGTCATCTTCGTCCGCGTCGAGCACAGCCTTCACCACGTGCCTCAAGCAGCACGGCGTGACGGGCTCGGGCTTTGGGAGTGGCAAGAAGCCGTCGGGTTCCGCGACCGGTAGTCGTCCTGCGGGCGGCTTCGGAGGCAACTCCAAGACCAGCGCGGCGTTCAAAGCCTGCGCGAGCCTTCGCCCGGCTGGTTCCGGATTCGGTGGCGGCGGTGGCGCTGGCGTTGGCGCAGGAGTCAGTTCGACGCAACTCGCCGCGTTCCGCAACTGCATGACGCTGCACGGGGTGACCATAGCGAAGAAGACGGCGGGAAGCGCGCCGACGGCGAACTCATCCGTTACCTCAAGCCCGAAGTACAAGACGGCGTTGGCGGCGTGCAAGTCGCTCATTCCGACCCCCGCCAAGACGCCCGCGACGACCACCACAGGTGGTTGATCGACTCCGTGAGTCGACTCGCGCCATCAGCAACCACCCCTACGGAGAAACTGACATGAAAATCAAGAACCTCGCTCACCCGTCGCGTAAGCGCGTTGGCTACCTCGCCCTCGGGCTCGCGGTCGTTGTCGCCGCCGCGTTCGCCTTCTCCTCGATCTACAAATCTCCCGCGTCCTCGAGCACGGGTGTCGCACGGACGGTCAAAGTGACGACGGGTATCGTCCAGTCGAGCGTCTCGGCGTCGGGCAATCTCTCGACCGTGTCCAACGCCAACGAGGCCTTCGTCGCCGGCGGCACCCTGACGTCGCTCAACGTGGCCCTTGGTCAAAAGGTGACCGCCGGTCAGGTACTCGCCACCATTGATTCAACCCAACAGAGCGCGGCGCTTCAGTCGGCCGAGTCCACCCTCACGGTGGCGAAGATGAACTACACCAACGCTCAGACGTCGGCCCGGACGCTCGCGAAGACTCTCGCCACGGCGAAGGCGACCCTCGCGACTGACCAGAGGGGCGGCACCACGGTGCAGAAGGACCAGAATCAGTCCACACTCGATAACGCGCAACAGCAACTGACGAACGACCAGAATCAGTTGGTCTCGGATCAGACGTTGCTCGCCACCGATGAGACCAACCTCTCTGCGGCGCAGTCGACGTACTCATCCGACGTGTCGCTCGGGTGCCCGGCCTCTCCGGCGAGCACGGGTTCGTCTGGACCCTCGTCGGGCTCCGTCACACCCGCAGTCGGCGGAGCACCCTCAGTGGTCACCGACGGGGCTACGTCGATATCCACCACGACTGCCGTACTGAACGCCACCATTAACCCGAACGGATCGGCCACGACGTACTACTTCCAGTACGGTACGACCTCCTCGTACGGCGCGGCCACTGCGACTTCTAGCGTCCAGTCGAATTCGAACTCGACGCAGGTCTCCACCGAGATCACCGGACTCAGCCCCAACACCACCTACCTGTTTCAAGTGGTGGCCAACAGCTCTATGGGCAGCTCCTTGGGCACCGGTGTAACGCTGACGACCCCCGAGACGTCGTGTTTCACTTCCAATCAGACGATAACCACTGACGGGACGAAGGTCACCACCGATCAGAGCCAAATCTCCAAGGACCAATCGGCGATCACCGTTCAAGGTCTTTCGGTTCAGATCGCCCAGCAAGGCGCGAAGGCCTCACCCACCGCGGTCAGTTCGGACAAGTCATCGATCACCCAAGACGAGGCCGCTATAGCCCAGAGCAAGGTTGGCCTCGTGCAGAACCAGGCGTCCATCGCTCAAGACCAGGTCTCCATCGAGCAGGCGTCAAAGGCACTATCGGAGACTCAACTCGTGGCTCTCATCAGCGGCGACGTGACGGCCGTGAGTGGCTCGGTAGGTCAAACCGTGGGCGGCGGCGGTTCGTCGACGTCGAGTGGCGCGACTACGACATCCTCTTCATCAACAACGGGTTCAGGTTCGGGATCGAGCAGTTCTTCTCTCATCACCATCCAGGGCTTGCGCCAACTCCAGGTAGTGTCCAGCTTCGCTGAAGCCGACGCCATCAAGATCGCGGTGCACCAGACGGCGACGATTACGCTCGCCTCTCTGCCCAACACCGTGGTTCGTGGTGTCGTGACTGCCGTCGCGGCCGTGTCCACCATCGTGAACAACGTGGTCACGTACCCGGTCACGATCAGTCTGACCAACCCACCGGCAACGCTCAAGGACGGCATGACCGCGCAAGTCTCGGTGGTCGTCCAGACCGTGTCGAACGTACTGGAACTCCCGAGTGCGGCCATCACGACGACCGGAAGTCTCTCTACGGTTCAAGTTCAAGGCGCCAATGGCGTCAAGAAGACGACGCCGGTCACGCTGGGCCTCGTCGGTACCTCCTTCACGCAGATCACTAGCGGCGTCACGGAGGGTGAGACCATCGTCGAGCCCACGGCTTCCGTGAGTGCCGCGACGACTACGGGAGGCACCACTACCGGAGGTCTTGGCGGCGGAGGAGGTCGAGGATTCGGTGGAGGAGCACCGTGATCTTGACCCGTGGTGGTGCGTCGCGCGTCGCGTTCGACCCCGGGGCCCCGGCCTCGTTGGTCGAGGCGCCGATCATCGCACTGTCGAACATCGTCAAGAGCTACATGATGGGCGGCGTCGAGGTCCTCGCGACCCGCAGTGTCTCGCTCACCGTCGTCAGAGGGGAGTTCGTCGCGGTCATGGGTGCGTCAGGTTCGGGCAAGTCGACACTGATGAATATCATTGGCTGTCTCGACATTCCCACTAGCGGTCACTACTCCCTCGACGGCGTGAACATTCGAAACCTCGACGACCAAGCTCTCTCGCGAATCAGGAACACGAAGATCGGCTTCGTCTTTCAAGGGTTCAATCTGATTCCGCGGATGTCGGCACTGCAGAACGTGGAGTTGCCCATGGCCTACGCCGGGGTAAAGCCCAAGGAGCGTCGAGAGCGCGCCATCGTCGCGCTGCGCTTGGTGGGACTTGGATCGCGCCTCGAGCACTTCTCCAACGAACTGTCGGGTGGTCAACAGCAGCGTGTTTCGATCGCTCGGGCCATCAGTACGAATCCGGCACTCATCTTGGCCGACGAGCCGACCGGCAACCTCGACTCGAGGTCATCGAACGAGTTGATGGCGCTCTTCACCGACCTCCACCGACACGGCCGCACGATCGTGATGATCACGCACGAAAACGACATCGCCGAGTACGCCTCTCGCGTCGTTGAGTTACGTGACGGCTCCGTCATCAGAGACCAGCGCCAGCGCCCGCGCCTCCCGTCAGTGTCGTCAAACACTGTTACCTCGTCGCAAGACGGCGACGGATCCGAGGTCTGATGTCGAACATGTTCAGCAATCTCATTATGGCCGTGCGCGGCATCGGCTCGAACTGGCTACGAACCTTGCTCACGATGCTCGGCGTACTTATTGGCGTGGCGTCGGTGATCGTGTTGCTCGCGATCGGCACCGGTACGTCACGTTCGATCGAGAACTCCATCCAGGCTCTCGGGTCCAACACGTTGACGGTGTTTGGCAGCGGCGGCAGTGGTGCCTCGACTGGAACCCAGATTCGCAACACCAACCTCAACTCAGCGTCCGTTTCTCTGATCTCGAACGCTAACAACGCTCCCGACGTTCAATCGGTCTCGCCGGTGATTACTACCAGCGTGACGGCGACGAACGGATCGTCGACGTACACCACCTCAGTGATTGGTTCGACCCCTTCGTACCTCGTGGCGTCGAACTACACGGTGTCGGCCGGCCGGTCGATCTCGACGGCCGACGTGACCAGCCACTCCCAGGTCATCGACATCGGCGCGTCCGTGGCCAGCGGCCTCTTTCCCGTAGGATCGAACCCCCTCGGTCAACAGATCGAACTCGGGTCGGCCCGATTCACCATCGTGGGTCTTCTCGCGTCGAAGGGCTCCACGGGTCTCACCAACGCGGACGCCGTGGTGATCGCTCCCTACACGGCCGTCCAGGATCAACTGACCGGCGAATCGCAGTCGTTCTCCGAGCTGTTGATCCAAGGTAAGTCCGCGGCGACGCTCTCGCTGGCGCAGAGCGAGGTCCAGAGCATCCTCGCGGCACAGAACGACACCACGGTCGCGGCACTTCCCTTCAACGTGCTCAACCAAGCGAGTCTGATCACGACCGCCACGTCGAGTTCCAAGACCTTCACGGCCCTTCTGGGTTGGGTCGCCGCCGTGTCGCTGCTGGTGGGTGCGATCGGCGTGATGAACATCATGCTGGTCACTGTCACCGAGCGGACCCGAGAGATCGGCATTCGCAAGGCCATCGGGGCTCGCAAGTCGGTCGTCTTGACCCAGTTCCTCATCGAGTCAACCGTCATTTCGTTCATGGGCGGCGTCTTGGGGGCGGTCGCGGGCATCGTCGTCTCTCGCTTCACCATCGCGGGCGTCAAGCCCGTGTTGGCTTCGTACTCCATCCCCCTCGCCCTTGGTGTCGCGCTCAGCGTCGGCATCGTGGCGGGCTTCTACCCGGCGTACCGGGCGGCGTCACTTCGCCCGATTGACGCTCTTCGATACGAGTAAGTGAAAGGCAGTTCGACATGACAAGAGGATCGACGGACACCCCCGAGGGTGTTCACTCGGCCGGTGAGCTCGACGGTGGTGAACCAACGAGTTCGCCAGTCGACGTTACGGACCCGAACGTGATCAACAACAGCAACGAGGCGTTCGAGGTGTTGTTCGGCGGCGAAAGCGAAGAGTGGCCCGAGCAGTCCTCGTCGAAGGGCTTTCGCGCGTCGTGGACCGTCACGGTCCTCGTGGCTCTTTTGTTGATCGTTGGAGGACTCTCGTTGGGCGCGTTCTTGCAGCGCGGCCGGGGGTCCTCAGCAACGTCCACGGCGGCGGCCGGCGGCCGGTTCGCCGGCGGCGCCTTCGCGGGCGCGGCGGGTGCTGGCGGCGCGGCGGGCGCAGGTTCCGCTGCCGCGACGGGCACGTCGGGCACAGTGACCGACATCATTGGTAACACGCTGTACGTGACCAACGCCAGTGGCGCGCTCGTCGCGGTGAAGGTGACGTCGGCGACAACCATCGATCGAAACGCCTCGGCGTCGCTGTCCGCGCTGAAGCCCGGTGACACCGTAACGGTGTCGGGGCCCACGGCGAAGAACGGCTCCGTCCAGGCTGCGACGGTCAGCGCAACCGCCAAGGGCGTGACGTCAACCGGCGGCTTCGGTGGTGGGTTCGGCGGCGGTGGGGCCGGAGCGGGAGTGAGTGCGAGCACGAGTACCGGCAGTGGGTCGAGTGCGAGCGCCGGCGGTTGATCACGTAAATCCAGGTGTGGCGCCCGTCACCGTAGGGTTCTCGCTTGGCGGCGCGAACTCGCGGCGCGCGCTAACGATTATCGCGCCGGCCATGGTGCTCGGCTGGCTCGGCCTCTCGCAGGCGATTGCCGTCGTACGAGGCTGGGTCGTGTTTAATGCGAGTCCCAGTTGGACGGTGGCTTCAGAGATCACGCGCAGCGCCTTCTACACAGCGTTCGTTCTCGGCGCCGCGATCACCCTTTTATCGAGCAAGGTTCCCCAAGCACGTGACGGGCGCCGCGTGGCCCTCGTCGCCTCGCTTACCGCGACCTTCCTATTAGTGGGGCTCAGTTACGCGCCCGCCGGTCCGATTTTGTGGAGTGCGTCACGACACGTGGAGCAAGTTGGACTCGCCCTCACCGTGATCGGCGCGGCTCTCGCTCTCGCCTCGTTCCTGAGTCTGGGATCCAGCTTTTCGATCACGCCCGAGGCTCGCAACCTCGTGGTCACGGGTCCCTACCGACTGTTGCGTCATCCCATCTACTTTGCGGAGTTGATGATGATCCTCGGCGTCCTCGTTGGGTACGCACGGTTCACCACGCTCGTTGGCGCCCTAGGTGTTCTCGGACTTCAGATCTACCGGATCCAGGTGGAAGAGAGACTTCTACGCCGTAGCTTTCCCGCAAGTTTCGCGGACTTCACCACGCGCACGCCCTATCGACTCGTACCACTTCTCTGGTAAGAGTCGACTGTCGGAATCGCGATGAGGTGACAACCTGCGACGCGTCGCTTCGGTCACCACGCTGCGACGTGACGGTTCTGACGTTCTTTAGAGAAACGTGGCGTGACCGACCATGCCGGCGGCGACGGTGGCGTTGGTGACCTCGTCGATCAGCACGAAGCTGCCGGTGACACGATCCTCGCGGTAGTCGTCGACGACGAGCGCGTCGGCGGTGACCAACGTCGCGAGCCCGATCTGATTCGTGGTGAAGCACGTGGCGTCAACCACTTTGAGTGACTCGATGTCGATGAGTCCCTTGATCGCCTGGACGCGCACGGGGGTGGACTTCGTCGTGTGCTTCAGGCGGAGTCGCTGGCCGCCCACGCTGAAGGGCTGTTCGCCGAACCAGCAGATCGTCGCTTCGAACTCTTTCGTTACTGTCGGCAGGGGAGCGGTCGCGATGAGGTCGCCGCGCCCTGCGTCGGTTTCGTCGGCGAGGTCGAGATCCGCCGCGAGACCAACAGTCGCCTCAGGTCGAGGCACACCCCCAAAGTTGATGGCCCTGATCGTCGTCTGAACTCCCGCCGGCAACAAGGTGACCGCGTCGCCGACGTGAAAGGCCTCACCGCTCACCATGCCCGCGTACGTTCGTCCGCCGCCATTCTGGCGAAGGACCCACTGGACGGGAAGGCGCGCGCCTTGGGCGGTCTCCCACGATCCGGCCTCGGACGCCTCGAGGGCCTCGAGGACCGTGGGTCCCTCGTACCACGGCGTGTTGAGCGAGGCCTCGACGACGTTGTCGCCCAGCAGGGCCGACACGGGGATCGTGAGCGACGAAGAGAATCCCAACTCGCGCGACACCGTCGCGATCTGGTCTACGACGCGCTCGAAGGCGAGCTCGGACCAGTCAACCGCGTCCATCTTGTTGACCGCGACGATCACCGAACGCACGCCTAGCAGGGCCGCGATGCAGAGGTGGCGGCGCGTCTGTTCCTTCAGACCGGACGCGACGTCGAGGACGACGAGGGCGAGGTCGGCCGTGGAGGCGCCCGTCGCCATGTTCCTCGTGTACGTGACGTGACCGGGACAGTCGGCGATGATGAACTTGCGCGTTGGCGTCGTGGCGTAGCGGTACGCCACGTCGATCGTGATGCCCTGTTCTCGTTCGGCGCGCAGTCCGTCGGTGACGAAACTCAAGTCGAGATCGCCTATGCCGCGTTTCTCGGAAGCGGCGGCCACCGCGTCGAGCTGATCGTCAAAGAGTTGACGCGTGTCGACGAGAAGTCGACCAATCAACGTCGACTTGCCGTCGTCGACCGATCCGATCGTTGCGAGTCGCAGCAGGTCCTTGGTCGCAAGCTCCATTTAGAAGTAACCCTCGCGTTTGCGATCTTCCATCGCCGTCTCGGAGAACTTGTCGTCACCACGCGTCGCGCCACGTTCTGAGACGTTCGCGATCGCCACCTCTTCGATGATGGCGTCGAGGGTGTTGGCGTTCGAGATCACCGCACCCGTGCAGTTAGCGTCGCCAACGGTGCGAAAACGAACCATTTTTCGAACGACCTCTTCGTCGGGATTGGGTTCCACGAAGGCACCCACGGCGAGCCACATGCCGTCACGAGAGATGACGTCACGTTCGTGGGCGAAGTAGATCGAAGGGAGGTCCATCTTCTCTCGTCCGATGTACTGCCAGACGTCGAGTTCGGTCCAGTCCGAGAGTGGAAACGCTCGCACGTGTTCGCCGGGATTGACCTTGCCCTGGTAGAGCTGCCAGAGTTCGGGGCGTTGTTGGCGCGGGTCCCACTGACCGAACGCGTCACGGAAACTGAGGATGCGCTCTTTGGCGCGGGCCTTATCCTCGTCGCGTCGAGCGCCACCGAAGGCGGCGTCGAATTTGTTGTCGTTGATGGCGTCGAGGAGTGTCACCGTCTGGAGACGATTGCGCGATCCGAGGAGGCCCGGGTCGGCGACCTTACCTTGATCAATGGTGTCTTGGACCTTGGCAACGATGAGCCGCGCGCCCGCCACTTCCACGGCACGGTCGCGAAAGTCGAGTACTTCATCGAAGTTCTGGCCGGTGTCGATGTGCAACACGGGGAAGGGGAGCTGCTGCGGTGCGAAGGCCTTGGCCGCTAAGTGCAGGAGAACCGCGGAGTCCTTGCCTCCTGAAAACAGCAGTACCGGACGTTCGCACTCGGCCACGACCTCTCGAAGAATAAAGAGGGCGTGGGACTCAAGAACGTCGAGATGGTCGGTGGCGTGAGGGGTCTGCAAGGTCGTGGTCATGTTTCCGTCGAGTAATTGTATTCTAGTAATGCACTAGACAATTTAAGACTTCCATGAGAATGGCCCTGATGACACCGACTTCTGAACTCGTTGATGAACTTGAGGAAGTCAACGAACGCTTCGAGCGCTCGACGCCTCTCGATATCCTCAAGTGGACCTTCGAGCGATTTGGCGACGACGTCGCGATGGCCTGCTCTTTCGAGGACGTGGCGCTCTTGCACATGGTGCACGAACTACGTCCGGCGACGGAAATCATCTTCCTCGACACTGGGGGACACTTTCAAGAGACGCTGGACTTCACCGAGCGGATGACGAACGAGTGGTCGCTCAACGTGACGCGCACCGTCCCGGGTCCCGACGCCGCCGCGTCACCCTGTGGAACTGCGAACTGTTGCGAACTGCGAAAGGTTGAGCCACTGGGACGCGCGCTCAACGGCCGTTCGGCGTGGATCACGTCGGTGAAGCGCGTGGATGCGCCGTCGCGCACAACGATGAAAACCCTGATGTGGGATGAGAAATTTGACCTCGTAAAGGTCAATCCCTTGGCGACGTGGAGCGACGACGATGTCGAGTACTACCTAAAGAGTCACGACCTACCAGAGCACCCACTCTGGGCCGAGGGCTACGCGTCGATCGGATGCGCCGCGATGACACTCAAGCCACAAGTTGCCGGTGATCGACGTTCGGGTCGGTGGGCGGGACTCGACAAGGAAGAGTGCGGGCTCCACGACGCCTAATCATCCACCAATAAACCAGGCTTCAACAGTAAATTTGTGGCGATGTCACCGCGACGCTACCTGGAGCAGGTCGAATGCTGCTAATCGTGCTGGCCCTTTTTTGGGTCGCGCTGTTGGCACCTATCGCGATTCGTCGACTCCGAGACGGGGGCACCGAGAAGTCAATTCAGTCCTTTCACGCTGAACACGAGGTTCTGAGCCGTCAGGACTACTCCGTTGCCCCTGCCCATCGCCTCGACCAGCCCGATCAGGCGGCTCCCGCTGTTCATCTGTCGCAGCGCAAGCCCCGTCTCACCGTGGTTCACGCCGACGACACCTTTGGCACACTCGAATCGAGGTCGTCGTGGGATGACTGGAGCGACGACTACGAGTACGAGTACGAGTACGACGACACCGTGCGACCCATCACGACCTCTACTAATCGTTACGCGAAGGCCTACTCGTCACGGCCCGATGAGATTGCCGCGACGCCGAAGTTCGAGGCGCCGATACGACGTCGCACGATGAAGTCACGGCGTCGCATGATGTTCACGCGACTCGTTCTTGCCGCTGCCGTGTTGACCCTTGTGGCCTTCGTCACGGGTAACACACTGCTCTTCGATGTGGCGGCCCTCTCGATGATCGCGGTAGTGATCTACGTCGCGTTGGCTTTCTACTCCGTGAGTCAGGGTTACTTGGACGACTCCTCGTTGCCAATTCGTGTGCCCCAACGTCGCCAACTCGCCACCATCGAACCCCTCTACAGCCAAGGGTACGACCGTGCTGACGTGCAGTACGAGGACGAATTCGAATCAGAGTTTTACGAGCCCCAGACGGATCATCAGTGGGATCGCCAACCTCAGCGACGTCGGGCGTTGGGCTAAAGTAGAGACCTCTTCGGGGGTGTAGCTCAATTGGTAGAGCGCTACGTTCGCAATGTAGAGGCAGTGGGTTCGAATCCCATCACCTCCACCGAACAATACGATGCACGGGGCGTGCTTGGCGTTGCCACGACCGGCGATAAACGTATTCGCGAAATGCTCGACTACGTTGCCTCGGTGCGCCTAATTGGCTGCGCCCCGAACGACTCTTCACTTGCGCTCGCGACGTTCCGCTCCGTTGGGACGTTTCTCTCGACCAGAGCCGTGGCCCGCGTACACATTTCGTGGGCTACGACGGCTTCGCTGCGGCGAGCCACCGTCGAGACGTTGTCACCGTAACGCCCTGTTCTCCCGTGCCGAGCGTTCCCCAAAGCACTACGATCGCCCTTAAGTGGTCGATGTCCCAGGGCATCGACGTTCTGGCCCGTGAGGAGAAAGTCTGAAAACTCTAGCCACGCGATTGGATTATCAACTCTTACGTCGTAACGTTCGATCCACCAACGACACTCGACCGTTTCTACGACGCGGACCGGTTCTGACATGAGTGAGATGGACGACAACGCGCGCGAGTCGGAGAACGACATTCCACCTGGTCACTCCGCCGACGATCGCCCTCAGCATTTCGGAGCGAAACGAGCACGGCGTTCGACGAAAGAGATAGAGCGTTACCGCCACACGCGAACCTCGGCCGCGTGGGCGGGGATAGTGGTCGCCGTACTTTTCGGCGTGGCGTTGATCGATTTCATCGCACAGAACACGAATGACGTGCGGATTGAATTCTTCTCCGTTTCCGGACGATTGCCGATCGCCGTGGCGCTGCTCGCCGCGGCACTAGCGGGCGCGGTTGTCGTCCTCGCGGTGGGCGTTGGCCGTGTAGCGCAGCTTCGATTCAATATGCGCCGCCAACGGCTCGGGGCGAAAACGCAGAACGGTGCCGAGGTCGCGCGAGACGCGGTCGACGCTCCTAACGACAGCGAGGGCACGCCCGATCACGATTGAAAAGAGGTCGTCCGTAGCGTTTCCTTTCGATGCGGGTACCGAACGGGTCACCCTTCATTGTGCACGCGTTGGGCGGAATGTGAGAAAAATATCATCCGTTCTCGTGCGCCTGAGAAGAACCTCAGCCGCTTATTTACCCGATTCATCGCCGACAAGACACCAGTTACCAGTGTTTAGAAGGAAATCGAAAGGTGGCTCGTTGCTCACGTGAACTGAGTATCAAATTGTCACATGAATGAAATAAGAGTGCACTGTACAATTCTTACTTACAGACCGGTTTTCAACCTCGATGACTTTGAACTTAATTCGGTCCTGAGAGCAGTGTGTCGTATGCGTACCTTCCCCGCAGCAGATCGTCCCTCTTTTTCGCCACCAAACTTCTTTAAGTTTCGAGACTCTCGCAGCCCCGTCCATCTCTCTGGCGTTCGGTTGGGCCTTGGCGCGTTGGCCGCGACGCTCCTCAGTTTCGTAACGCTGATCGCCTTTACGAGTGATACCGCGGTGGCCGCCGCCACGCCCATCAATCTCGGTGCCGCGACGCCGTACGCGATCGTAGCGGGCTCGACCATTACCAACACCGGATCTTCCGTGATCGCCGGTGACATCGGACTGTCTCCGGGCACATCCATCACTGGCTTTCCGCCCGGTCTCGCTTCTGGTACCACCGGGGCCGCTGACGCGCCGTCGCTCTTGGCCCAGAACGCCTCAACTGCCGCCTATTTGGTCGCGGCTGGCGAGACTCCCTTCTCCACGGTGGCGGCGGGAACGCTCGGGGGCACGACATTGGTGCCGGGCGTTTACCAGTCGACAAGCGGTCTGGCCCTGAATGGGACCTTGACTCTTAACGGCGGCGGGAACGCCAACGCGGTCTTCGTCTTTCAAGCAGGATCCACGTTGACGACCGCGTCGGGCAGCTCGGTAGTTCTTGAAGGCGGCGCGCAAGCGTGCAACGTCTTCTGGACAGTTGGCAGTTCGGCGACGCTTGGAACGACGACGTCATTTGTCGGCACGATACTTGCGAAGGCGTCGATCTCGCTGAATAACGCGGCGAGCGTTCAAGGTCGACTGCTGGCCCAAACGGGCGCCGTCACTCTTATCGACAACACGATCAATGTTCCGACGTGTTCCGCGGCGACCGCAACGACGACGACGACGACCACGGCTACGACCGCAACCACGTTGCCCCCCACCACCGTCACCACCAAGCCCGCAAAGCACCGCACGACCACGACGCTCGCTAAGAGTGCGACGATTATTCCTGTCGGCGCACCGAAGACCGGTGAGGGCGGCACGGCGGGATCAGGATCATCACTCCTCGGATTCATTGGCCTCGGTGCTCTCGGCGTTGGTGTCGCGGCAACATCGCTCGCGGTGCGTTCTCGTCGCCGTCACGAATAGTGACGCTCCGATGATCGCGCGCAGGACGTGAGTGACCATAACGGGTACAAGCGTCGACCGTGGGTGTGGTGGAGCATTGCCGCGCTCGCGTTGAGCGTCGGTGCACTCTCTCTCGTGGCGGCGTTGCCAAGGAGTGATCCCAAGGTGGTCGTGTTAGCCCACGTCACCTCCAAGACTTCGACGAAGTCAATCGCGAAGCTTCCCGCCATCGCGAGATCGCGACCGATCAGGATTGCCATCGCCGCGATAGGGGTCAATACCACCGTCGGCACGCTCGGTCTACAACCCGATCACGAGGTCATGGTGCCAACCAATACTCGGGTGGTTGGTTGGTACAAGGATGGACCGCCCCCCGGACAGATCGGCTCGGCCGTCATTCTCGGCCACGTCGACTCGACTCAGGGTCCGGGCGTCTTCTTCGATTTGAAGTTGCTGAAGGCCGGCGATCGCGTCACTCTGGTCTTGGCGAACGGAACGGTGACGAAGTTTGCCGTGACCAAGGTCGTGCAGTACTCCAAGACATCGTTTCCCGATCGATTGGTCTACGGATCGAACGGCACTCGTTCGCTACAACTCGTCACGTGCGGCGGGGCGTTCGATCACGCCACGGGACACTATGAGTCCAACATCGTGGTCTTCAGCCACCTCGTGAGCGTTTCGTCACCGAAGGTTGCCGTGCGGTCCTAAACAGTGTTCGCAAGCCGACGTCGACGTGTCCTGCACAGTGGCGGAGGAAACATCACGCGAAGCGTCCAATCCGTCACCCTAGGATGAGGGCCACGTCCATGGCAGCCCCCGATCTCGACGACGCGCGAAAGCGCTACCACTTCGCTCTCCCCCCCGAGGACTACCAACGCCTCCCCTTCTACGCAGCGCTGCTGCACGAACTCGAGCGCGACACGCTCGCGCTCGAACTCCTCGCCTCCGTACGGCTGGAACAACGTAACCCGATGCTGGTGCTAGCGACGTTGCAACTCGCCGCCCTTCGAGGTCACTCAGTGCTCGGACCGATCTACGACACGGCGCGCCACGGTCACATCGAGGACCCCGAAGGCGCAGCCCTTCGTGTGCTCGACGTGGTGCACGAAACACCCGAGCTCGTGCGTGGCGAACTGTGGCGTTCGACGCAGACCAACGAGCCGGGACGTAGCGCGATTCTGCAGGTCCTCATCGCAAACCTGGTCGCGGATTCGATCGAGGAGATAAGCGTCATCGAGGTCGGAACGTCGGCGGGCATCAATCTTTGCTTTGACCAGTTCCCGGTGCGCTCGAGAGATGACGGTAACCCGTTGACGTTGATCTGTGAGGACTTGACCCCGATCGACCGCTCGAGGAAGATGCCGTCGATAAAATCTCGCGTCGGTATCGATCCCAATCCGCTCGACCTTTCGAACGAGGATGACCGCCTTTGGCTGAAGGCCTGTCTCTGGCCCGAGGAACGCCGCCGTCACGAACGCCTTGACGCGATCGTGGCAGTGCGTGCTTCGTGGCCCAGTGTCATTGAACTCACTGGCAGCGCGCTCGAGCGTCTCGACGACGCTTTCAATCTCAGCGACGCCGACACGTTGACGGTTGTCATCAACACGTGGGTCGCGTTCTACTTCACGCCCGATGAACAGCGCGCGTACTTCAACGAGCTCACGCGACGTTGTCGTCAGAACAACGTCGCGTGGATCTCCATCGAGTCGACGATGGTGACGTGGCCGGGCGTCAACGTCGACGAAGAGGCGCACCACCGTGGTGCGTCGCAGATCGTCGTGACGAATCCGGGGTCCTCGCCGACGCATTGGGGTTGGTGTCACGCGCACGGACGTTGGCTCGAGCAAACTACATCCTCGTAGTTCCCTACGAGGGGTCGTTTCGACCCGCGGCGGTGCGCAAAAAACGTGGCGACATCGGTCGCGACGCGAGCCACTCCTGTGGGAAAGATGCGACTAAGTGGTTGGTATCTCACGACCCCAGGTCAAAACTGGTGCATAAGTATCTCAATTCTGGGTATAAGTATTTGATTTCCCCTTGCGACCTTGGTGAGGGCCAGAATCTCTGGCAGAGTGTCTCTCGTAGTTCACGTAGTACCTGCCAACGATTCTTCG
>Ga0182024_10010020_pt1 | contig 19427 bp, 25 predicted proteins | sample P32metaG_FD_120480 | JGI IMG/M metagenome (GOLD analysis project Ga0182024, IMG submission 120480) | Permafrost microbial communities from Stordalen Mire, Sweden - P3-2 metaG (Illumina Assembly) | ecosystem: Environmental > Terrestrial > Soil > Wetlands > Permafrost | place: Sweden: Stordalen... | reverse complement strand
GCGGGCGAGCGCGGTATGCAGGACGCGATGGGCGTGCCCGACCGTGCGGGCTGACAGCGGCTTGCCATCCTTGCCGCCGCATCTCAACAGCGCGGCATGCCAGTCGGCGATCTGTGCCGGCCGGAGCTTCTGCAGGATCGTGCCGCCGAGGTGCGGGATGATTTGCTGCTCGGCGAGCTGGCTATAGCGCTCCCGCGTCTTGCCGGCGAGCGCGTCGGCACCGTCGAGCCATGCGCGGACGTATTCGCCGACCGTGATCTTGGACGGGTCGACCGCGATCCCGGCGTCAACCTCAGCCAGCAACCGGGTCAACTCGACCTGTGCCGCTTTCTTGGTGCCCTTCACAGTCGCATACCGCGTGCGGCGCGCGCCGGTGGTCGGATCGGGCTCGCCGCCCTCGTATTTCAGGCGCCAGCTATGGGCGCCGCGGCGCGTGATGTTGCCGGTCATTGGTTGATCTCCTCTGGGGCGGGAACGATCCATCCGTCGTCCTGGCCTTGCCACGCTCGAAGCCTATGCGACGTCTCGCCGATCCTGTTGCGCACTGCCACGGCGATGCCAAACGAGCCCTCTAGGATTTTCAAAAGGGTCCACCGCACCATGGCCACGGCGAGTTGGCCGGCGTTAGGAGCCGGCTTGCCCAAGGGGCGATAGGCCTCGATGGTTTGCTGGGCGGCGATGGCCACTTCGGCGAAAGCATTAGGGTCATCGACCCAGTCCGGTTTTGCCTTGATCGCCGTAAGGGTGTCGCGCATCGCCTCACCCATTGTCAGAAGAAGCCCGACGAGCTGCGGATCGCGATAGGTGAAGTCGAAGAACTCATCGAGCAGACTCCCCATGTGCGTGGCCCTCTCTAGCAGCAGTTCAATTTCTTGCGTGATGCTGCGCCCGGTTGCCTCGGCCCGCCCAACCAGCTGATCGCGCAATTCTGGGGTGACCCGTATTCCCATTGGGATACGTCGGCGCTCGGTTATGGGCAAACCGCGGCGCCCCGATGTCTTGCCATCTTTCATAACGTGAAACCCTGTCCCGTAATGTCTCGTATATGTGGTTGTAGACGACGCTTGTGCCGCGCGCAACGATATCGTACTGTCTTTAACCATATAGACATGCTGATTGTGTGGGAGGCAATTTCATGAATGAGACGAAAGCGGCGCCGGCGGCCGATGCCCTGCCGTTGGTTCTCGATGTCCCAGTGGCCGGCAAACTGGCCGGACTGAGCCGATCTCGGTCCTATGCGGCAGCGAAGGACGGCTCCATGCCAACCATCGAAATTGCCGGTCGCAAGAAGGTACCGACCAAACGCTGGTTAGCGAGGCTGAACGGGGAGGCGGCGTAGGAATGGCCGCGCCCGTATCGGATGCTCGACGGGAAGCCCACCTGACGATGGCCGACGCCGCGGCGCCGACGCCCGGGGCGGCGGAACACCCCGACGAGATAGCGATCTACGCCGGCCGGCAGCGTATCGGCTATGTGATCAAACGGGCATCGGAGGAATGGTTCGCCGCAAATGACGATGACCAACCGCTCGGGCGCTTCCCGAGCCGAAAGGCCGCGGTCGATGCGATCCTCGCGGCAGCCGCGCGGCAGGTTGTTCGATGACCGAAAATCTGGGCGGCAGCCCGGCCGTTACTTGTGACGCCCGGCGCGGCGGGAGTGCGAAGCGCCAGGCGCGGTATCGGGCGAGGTTGCGGCAGCGCAATCTAATTCCAACGACATCGATGGTCCCGATTGGCGCGGTTCCTGATCTGCAAGAAATCGCCGAAGCCCTGCAGGGCGCGCCGCATTTGCGCCCCGGGCCGTTGCGGGATCCGATCAGCGGCAAGCTCGTCTCGGTGAAAACGGCACGCCGCGCGGCGGCGCGGCAGTAGCGATGGAAACGACTTCGCGGATCACGCCGCTGCGCGAGCCCGATCTCGACCGGGTGCCACAACCGCCGTCCAACACCGAGGCCGAGCAGGCGCTGCTCGGTGCGATCCTGATCAACAACACCGCCTATGGGCGGGTCGCTGAGTTTCTCGCGCCGGAGCATTTCGGCAACGCGGTGCACGGCCGGATCTATGCCGCTACGGCCAAGCTGATCGAACGTGATCAGATTGCCAACCCGATCACGCTGAAGAACTTGTTCGACCAGGACGGCGCGCTCGCCGAGATCGGCGGCGCGCAATATCTAGTGCGGCTCGCCGAAGCGGCGGTGACGATCATCAACGCCGAGTGTTACGGCCGCACGATCCTCGATCTCCACCTGCGGCGCGAGCTGATCACGATCGGGCAGGACGTTGTCACCGACGCGTTCTCTCACGACCTCGACGATCCCGCCCAGGGGCAGATCGAGCGTGCCGAACAACGGCTGATCAAAATCGCCGACATGGGTCGCTCGCCCCGCGCCCGCACGCTGGTCGACCCCACAGCGCTACACGATGCCAAGGTTCCGGAACGCCGGTGGATCGTGCCCGACTGGATACCTGATGGCGTTGTGACCGGGCTCTACGGATCGGGAGGACTCGGCAAGACGCTCGCTGCGCAACAGCTCCTGACCGCGAGCGCCATCGGCAAATCTTGGCTTGGGCTTCCCGTCGTGTACATGCGGTCGCTGGGCGTCTTCTGCGAGGATAGCGTCGACGAGCTACACCGGCGGCAAGCCAACATCAACCGACTGTACGAGGTCAACTTCGCCGATCTGGCCGCGATGCGGTGGATGCCCAGCCTCGGGTACGACAACCTGCTGATGACCTTCGACCACGGCGAGCCAAAGCTGACCGCCTTCTTCGGTCGCGTAGTGCGTGAGGCGCGAGCATTTGGTGCGCAACTCGCCGTAATAGACACCGTCGCCGACTGCTTCGGCGGCAATGAGAATGACCGCGGGCAGGTCCGCCAGTTTGTTCAAGCCTGCCTCGGAAGGCTGGCGCGCGAGATAGATGGCGCCGTCCTGGCGCTGGCGCATCCGTCGCGATCGGGGCAGAACGATCGGACCGGGCAAAGCGGCTCGACCGCATGGGATGCGACCTTCCGATCGCGGCTATATCTGTCGGAGCCATCGGCCGAGGGGGGCGATCCGCCCGACCCCGACGCGCGCATCCTGACAAGGGTCAAAGCGAATTACGCGCCCCGCGCCGAGACCGTCCCGCTGCGGTGGAAAGAGGGCGTCTTCATCACGCATCAGCAAGCCACCGGCATCATCGGGGCGATCGAGCGCCGTGCAGCGGAACGGGTGTTTCTCGATCTGGTCGACAGGCTTTTGTCCGAGGGCCAAGCACTGTCATCGAACGCCCGAGCCGGGAATTATGCCCCTCGGCTCTTTGCGCAACGCCCTGATCGCGAGGGCTATCGCCGCGCCGATTTTGAGCGCGCGATGCAGGTGTTGTTCGCCGAGAAGCGTGTCGCGAATGTCCTGTACGGCAGGCGGAGCGACGAGCGGTACCGGATCGAGCGCGTGCCGGAGGGCAACCCATGAGCCGGCTGCGGCGGTCGTGCGGCGGTTGCGGCGGTCGCCTGCAAGTCATTGAAATTGGCTGTGCGGCGGTCGTGCGGCGGTGGGGTGCGGCGGTCGCCTGCAAGCCATTGAAATTGGCTGTGCGGCGGTGGGGTGCGGTCAACCCCCCATACCCCCCCACGCGCATACGCGCGCGCGAGGGCGGCGCGAAGCGCGATGGGCAAAGGCGAAGACCCAGTGAGCGATGCCCTCTCGACAACCTTCCGCGTCGGCTGCCGCTACCGGTGCACGATCACCATACCGGTGGCATCGCTGACGGCCGGCAGAGCGATTATCGGTACTCATTGGCAGCCGCATGCACCAACCCGGGTGACGAAGGCGGAGATTGCCGACTATCGCCGCGGGCGGGATGCTCTCCTCACCGAGGCCGCCCGGCTGATTGGCGGTGGCGTAGCGGTGATCGAGCTATGACGATCCGTCGTCTCACCATCGGTGGATCAGCACGCCGCGTCGACCTTGCCGCGCGGGTCGCACGTCTGCCCTCCCGAAGGTCGAGGCGGGCGGCAAGGATCGGGTGCCGGTCGACCCCGCCGGCTGGCCGGTGGTGGGGGGGTAGTCCAAAGTCCTGAGCCATTGAGGCCAATGAGCGCCATGTGGATTCGTATGCAGAATGCCAAGTTAGCAACAGGGGATATCCTTGCCGCGACCTCCCGGGACTAAGCCGCAACCGACCTATCTGAAGCTGATCAAGGGCACCCGCAAGAGCAGGATCAATAAAGCCGAGCCCATGCCGGCGCCTGCCTTGCCCGCCGCCCCCGATCATCTCAACGATGAGGCGAAGGTCGAGTGGAAGCGCGTCGCTGAAGACCTTTTCCGGCTGGGCGTCCTGACGGAAATCGACCGGGTCGTCCTTGCCGCCTATTGCCAGGCCTACGGGCGGTGGAGCAGGGCCGAGGCGGTGCTCGCCGAGATGGCGAAGCGTGACGAGCTGACTGGCGGGCTGATGGTGAGGACGATCAGCGGCAACGCGATCCAGAACCCGATGGTCGGGATCGCGAACAAGGCGATGGCGGACATGGTGCGCTATGCAACCGAGCTGGGCATGACGCCGAGCGCGCGCACCCGCATCCATGCCGACCCGCGGCAGCTTGGCTTCGACTTTGACCCGGCAGCGAAATACCTCGCCTGACCCGGTAACCGCCTATGCCAGGGCGGTTGTGCGCTCGATATCCCGGCCGGGCCGCATGTGTGGAACAGCTGTACAGGCACCTGCGGGATCTCAAGGAGGGCCCGAAACGCGGTCTGAAATGGGATCTCGACGCGGTGACGCGGATCCTCGGGTTCTTCCCGGACGTCCTCAAGCTCGCCGGCGGCCAGTTCGAGGGCCGGGTCTTCATCCTCGCGCCGTCGCAGCAATTCATCCTCGGCTCGCTCTTCGGCTGGAAGCGCTCGGACGGCATGCGGCGCTATCGCCGGGCCTATATCGAGCAGGCCAAAGGGAACGGCAAATATTACATTATTGACGTTGTGAACCTCGATCAGGCGCTCGAATGGGCGGCTCGCTGTCCGGCGACCGGGTACGGCGCCGTCGAGGTGCGCCCGTGCGTGCCGATGGGATGACCTCGCAAGACGGTCTTGCGATGGGAGGCGGGCGGCGGGCGGCGGGAGCGCGCCGCCCGCCTCGGTTACGGCCGGCTGCTCGCCTATCTTGCCGACCGATCGCGCGACGTGGCGGCAGCAGAGGACCCGCTTGCCGACGCATTGCGCGCCGCGGTCGAAGCATGGCCGCGGACTGGCGTCCCGGATCGCCCTGAGGCTTGGCTACTCGTCGCGGCGCGGCGGCGGCTGACCGATGTGGAGCGACATGCCCAGATTGCGGCGCTGGCCAGCGACGCTCTGAGCCTGCTCGCCGAGGAGCGCGCCGCCGGGAAGGCGCCGGCGTTTCCTGACGAGCGCCTCGGCTTGCTGTTTGCCTGCGCCCATCCGGCGCTCAATGCGTCGGCGCACACGCCGCTGATGCTGCAAACTGTGCTTGGCCTTGATGCGGCGCGGATCGCGTCGGCCTTTGTTGTCACCCCGACGGCCATGGGCCAGCGTTTGGTGCGGGCCAAGGCCGCGATCCGGGAGGCTAGAGCGGGATCGGGTTTAGCTGAATCGCCGGGAGGGTTCCCAAGGCACCGCCTGGGACGATGTTGACGGTGCCGACCGACGATGTGGTCATCGGCGCCGCGCGCTCGGTGAGGAAAACGTGCCGCGCCTCCGGTTGCTCGCGCTTGAGCCGGCGAAGATCGCGGATCTCGCCGCCGCCATGCCTTCGCGATGCTCTCGACCCTGACCAGCCAATCGTTGATATTCCGGGTGCGCCAATTAGGGGAGATTCGGGCAATTAAAGCCGATTGCGCCGCGCCGCCTCGCGGGTCACCTCGATCGCGGCGCCGGCCTCCGCCTCCTCGCGCATCTGATGCACTTTGCGCGCCGCCGGGCGGGCGAAGCAGCGCTGCAGCCAGGACGCGAAATGCGGGCTCGCAGAGAGGTCCATTGCCAGCGACCGCAAGGCGACCGCAGCCACGTTGAGGTCAGCGACGGTGAACTCGTCACCGAGCAGGTAGGGGTGCTTGGTGAGCGTCGCATCGAGCACGCGAAATGGCGCCGCCAGCAGCTCGATCGCTGCCGCGGCGATCTTCGGGTCGCGCTCCCCAGGCGGTAATCGTTGGGCATGGAAGGACCAGACATTGGTCGCCCGCTCGATTTCGTTGGCTGCCCATAGGGTCCATTGCGTCACCTTGGCCTCGCCGTGCGCCGTCGCCGGGTAGAGCGTGCCGGTGGCGTGCTTTTTGGCGAGGTAGATGTTGATCGCCAGCGACTCCCACAGAATGAAGCCGTCATCGTCGATCGCCGGCAGCCGGCCATTCGGGTTGACCCTCAGGTAATCGGGTTGGCGCGCGCCGGCAGGGCCGGTCTCGATCGGGATATGTTCATAATCGAGGCCGAGTTCGTTCGCCATCCACAGCACGCGAAACGCGCGCGTGCGGGCGATGCCGTAAATCTTCAGGCGCGCCATCGATTTGCTCCCTTGTTTGAGCCGGGTGCCGGGGCTGAAGCGCCGGCACCCTTTCAAATTTGATCCGTCCTCATCGGCATTAGGCATGCAATCCAGCCCGGTCGTAGTAATTAATTCGAGTTCGGCCGAGGCATTGATCGGGCGTGTCCCTCGCTGTCGCGAGGGCCGGGTGCTACTCGCCCTGCAAAAACAGCGGGGCTCCCCGCGCCACCTGAAAAAGCTGTCGCGGCCATCCGGTAACGCCCCCTCACGCATCGTCTCTCGGCCCGCGGACGCGGCCCCTGCTTAGGGGCGCTGCCCCTCGGCGCGCCGCAAGCGCCTTCCGCCCAAAACGACAGACGCCGTTTCGCCAAGGAAGGGGCGAAGACGGCGTTGCGTTTCGGTTCCCCGCGAAGGCGCTTGCCGCTTGCACACCCCGGTCTCGCCGACGGGCAAGGGTTCATCAGCGATGAACCCCAAGCCCAAAGGAAAGGCGAAGACCATGAGCGAAGCGAAACTCAGCAAGGACGAGCTGCGGCAGTTCACCGGCAGCGAGCAGTGGTACCGGCACGGCCTCGTGCGCAACGTGCTCTTCACCGACGGCGCGAAATACGTCGCCGACCAGGGCGGCGCTTATTGGCTGCTCGACGAGATTGCCTTGGCGCAGCGCGGGCAGCCGCGCATCACCGCCGAGGAATTTCAGGTGTGGAAACTGGAGGGTGAAGGCGGACAAGACCGCCACCCTCACCTGCGACGACGGCAACGGCAACGTCGTTGCGAGCAAGGCCATTCCCTACACCGACTTTCCGCTCGACGAGATCGAGCTGTGGTTCACCAACAACACGATCTACCTGCCGAGCGAGCACTGACCATGACCGGGCGCGCTCCTCGCTTCATCGACATCGATGGAAAACGCTACTTGTGGCGCGACCTTGTGAAGCTGCGGCAGGAGCAGCGCGAGGCGGCCCAGCGGGGCGAACAGCCCGCGTTGTTCGAGCTTCGCGAGGATTGCCGCCCGCCGACCGAACGCACGGCAGCGGGCCGCTATCTGGAGCCGTCGCTGTTCGCGCCGACCCAATGATTTTCACCGCCAAAGCAACCCCCAACCGACAGGAGACGACCATGAATATATAGGCCATCCCTCTGACGCAGCTTGTTCCCTCGGCGGAAAACGTGCGCAAGACCGGCGCGAAGGACGGCATCGAGGCCTTGGCCGCGAGCGTCGCCGTGCACGGCTTGCTGCAAAACCTACAAGTGCGCCCGGCCAAGGACGGCAGTTACGAAGTCGTGGCCGGAGGCCGCCGCCTCGCCGCGCTCAAATTGCTGGCGAAGCAGAAGCAGATCGCGGCGGATTATCCGGTGCCGTGCCGGGTGCTCGACGGCGAGGATGCGGCCGAGATCAGCCTCGCCGAAAACGAGATGCGGCTGCCGATGCACCCCGCCGACCAGTTCGACGCGTTCAAGAAGCTCGCTGACGCGGGCAAAGGCCCGGAGGAGATCGCCGCCCGGTTCGGCACCACGGCGAAGATCGTCGCGCAACGCCTCAAGCTGGCCGTGGTCAGCCCGAAACTGATCGCGCTCTACCGCAAGGACGAGATGACGCTCGATTGCCTGATGGCGTTCACGGTCTCTGACCAGCACAAGCAGCAGGAAAAGGTGTGGGCCTCGCTGCCGGATTGGGCGCGGGAGCGGCCCGGCCAGATCAGGGACACGCTGACCGAGAAGCACATCGCCGCCGGCGGCAAGCTGGCGCAATTCGTCGGCATCGAGGCGTACGAGGCGGCGGGCGGCGCGGTGCTGCGTGACCTGTTCGACGACGACAATTCGGGCTGGCTCACCGACGCTGCGCTGGTCAACAAGCTGGCATCGGAGAAGCTCGACAAGATCGCCGAGGCCTTGCGCGGCGAGGGCTGGAAATGGGTCGAGATCATCCCCGACCTGTCATGGGAAGCGACCAAGGGCTTCGGAAGGGCCAACGCCGAACGATCGCCGCCGAATGCCGAGCAGCAGCGCGAGATCGACGCGCTGACGGCGGAAGGCAACGCGATCATCGGCGAGCACGGCGAGGAGCCGGAAGACGAGGCCGTTCTCGACGGCTTCTATGAAATTCAGGAGCGGATCGCCGACCTGTCCGAAGGCGAGGCAACCTGGCCCGACGCGGCAAGAGCAATTGCCGGGGCCGTGGTCGGCATGGGGCATGACGGCGTGGCGGAAATCCGGCGCGGCCTCATCAGGCCGGAAGACAAGGCGACGGCGCGCAAGGCCGACAAGGTGAGGAACGCGGCCGACACTGGCGGGAACGGCAAAGCCGCTCCCTCCGGCCTCTCCGCCGCGCTGATCGAGGATTTGACGGCGCACCGCACCGCCGCGTTGCAAGCGGTGCTGGCCGACAATCCGAAGGTCGCCCTTGCCGCCGTGGTTCACGCGCTAGCGCTCGGCGTGCTCTACAGCGCGGCGAGAACCGGCAGCGTGGTGCGGATCGCCCCGAGCGTGGCCTATCTCGACCGCAGCGCCGAGGGTATCGAAGAAGGGAAGGCCCGTCAGCAATTGGCGGCGACGACCAAGGCGTTGCGCAAGCGGTTGCCGAAGGACGCCGAGAATTTGTGGGGCTGGCTGATCGACCAAGATCAGAAAACGCTGCTCGCGATCCTTGCCGTGTGCGCCGGTCACACCATCGATGCCGTCGAGAAGAAGCACGGCAGCTTCGAGGCCCCACCCTCGACGCAGCACGCCCGCGAGCTTGCCGCCGCGCTGAAGCTCGACATGGCGGAATACTGGCAGCCGACAGCGGCGGGGTATTTCGGGCGGGTGTCGAAGCAGCAGATGCTCGACGCCGTGGCCGAGGCCGCGACGCGGCAGGCGGCGAATAACCTTGGCAAGCTCAAGAAGAACGAGCTTGCCAAGGAAGCCGAGCAGCAGCTCAAGGGCACCGGCTGGCTTCCGGCGATCCTGCGGCCGGCCTGACAGCGGCGGCAGACTGGCTCCGGCTTCCACAGCCGGGGCCAGCGTCGCGCTCGACCGTCTGGCCGGGAGCGGCAACAGCTCGCCAAAGGTAAAGGCCGTCCAGTAGGACGGCCTTTACCTTTGTCTGCTGGCGGACCCACAACCGCCGCTCGTCGTGGCTGGCGCATCCGGCCGGTTATGCCCCGAAGCCGATCCCCGTGATCACCCTCGCGAACGGCGAGGTAGGATGGCGAACTGCCCTTCGCCCATGCAAGAGACTGCCAAATTGAGCACGGCAAAGCGGAGTCGGGCCTCTTGAACAGCGGTGACGACGCCCCAAATCAGTCGCCGCCGGGCGCCGCATTGGGCTCGGCGACGATCGTTTCCCATGTTGCTCACAGGAGGACGTGGCAATGACTGTCGAAGAAATTGCTCTCCCGTACTGCGAAGCTCGCCGCACGCCGCCTTCCCAGAAATGGACGGCCGGCGACGATAAATTTATCCCGGAGCAGGGGTTCCAGCCGGAAACGGCGATCGGGCCAATCGATCTCGTCGAACCAATACGCTGGCCGCGGGTGTTTCCCGGTCTCTAACGCTAGGCGGGCGGCTCCGCGCACCGCTGGCCGCTAAACATCCGGTAATCTTCCGCGACTCCGTTGCGTGCCAGCTGCCTGCTGTCGAACTCAAATTCGCAGGAGGACCACTATGGCAATATTGTATGCCGATCCGTTCGACACGCTGCTCAACTTTCAGCAAGCGTTAGACGCATTTCGATCGAGCGGCTGGCTCGGTGCCAGTCCGAGCGGTCGTGGTGCCTACCCGCCGCTCAACGTGTTCCGTCAAGGCGATGATCTGCTCGTCGTTGCCGAGATTCCCGGCACTAGCAAGTCGGACCTGCAAATCCAGGTCAAGGGCAACACGCTGCGGATTGCCGGCACGAAGTCGGTCCACTATGGCGAGAAGGCGAGCCTACACCGCCGCGAACGGTCGACCGGCAGCTTCGATCGGGCAATCACACTGCCGGTCGAAATCGATGCCGATCGCGTCAAGGCTGAGTACCACGACGGTGTCCTGGCCTTGTCGCTGCCACGCGCAGAACGGGACAAGCCCCGATCGATCAGCATCGCGTGAGGACCCCGATATCGCATCGTGGCGAATTTGAAAGGAGGTTTTGATGGCTAAGTCGCAAGCACTTGAAGTGCAGGAGAAGAAGGAGGTCGTCTCGCAAGGCGAGCAAACCGTTCCCGCTCGCCATTACATTCCGCTCACCGACATCTACGAGACTGAAGACGCCCTAACTGTGGTGATGGAGATCCCCGGCGTCGAGAAGGAAAATGTCACCGTCGCGCTGGAGAACGGTATCTTGCGTATCGACTGCCGCCTGGACTTTTCGAAGTATGGCGGTCTGGAACCGCTCTATACCGAATACAACGTTGGGCATTTCGCCCGCTCGTTCTCACTGTCGAACAAGATCGACCAGCAGCAGATCAACGCACAGCTCGACGATGGCGTGCTGACCTTGACTCTCAAAAAGGCGAAGGAGGCGGCCCCGAGGCAAATCGTGATCAATTGAGCCGCGTCTACTCTGCGACCGGCGGGGGCGGCAAACCTGTCCGGCCCCCGCCGGTCCTGGCGGTTCCCCATAACAACTTCGCCCCACGCGAAGGGCAGCTTAGGGTCGAGCCCTGCCGCCTGCCCGTGGAAGGACGAACGGCCGGAGTGGACGCGCAAACCTGGCGTTCAGGGCGGGCGGCGCGAACTGCCGCACGGGGTGGTCAGCTGTCCTTCGCCGCAGCCCAAGACAGCAGCGGGGTTGCGCCAATTGCTGCCGTTCGTAGGTCCGCGATGGAACCGTGGCGCTCGCCCCGCAACCGCCATTGCCGGCTCGAGCGCCACCCAGGAGGACTCGCTCCATGCGGTGGTGGCCGGCTAGCGCAGGCGCGGGCCCGGGTCCAACCCCAGGTATGCCCGGCCGCCGATCGGGTACCACTCCGGCGCCAAGGTCACCGTCTGGCCAACCGTTTGGAGGTCGCGCCAGCATTCGGCCAAGCGGCTCTCCCGCTTGAACGAGGTGCTGCCGCCGTAACGGTACATCAGGTCCATCGCCGCGCGCGCGCTGTCGGCGGCATATGTCGATGCCAGCCGGCAGCGGGCGCGCTGCTCCAGCGTGGTACTCTCGCCGGCCGCGACGGTGTTCCACAGCTCGGTGATCATCGCGGTACGATAGGCGCGCCCGGCGTTGAGGATCGCGTCGGCCCGCCCGACCGCATCCTGCACCTGCGGGTTGTCGCACAGCATGAATGTGCGGCCGCGTGGCGTCTTGCCGCCGGCGAGCTCAATCAGCGCGTTGATGCCGGCGCGCGCGATGCCGGTAATGACCGCGCTGTGGTGCGGCCCGATCCAGCATTGCGTCGGCAGCTGGTAGGTGACCCCGGGCCAGCGCTCCCACTGGTTATCGAGCGGTGCGCCGGCATGAAACATGGTGCGCCGCTCGGGCAGGAAGAGATTGTCGACCGTCCAGTCGAAACTTCCGGTACCGCGTAGCCCGGTCACGTCCCAGCTTCCCGACACGATCTCGACCTCGGCGCGCGAGAAGTAGCCTCGCCAGTATGCCGGCTTGCCGTCGGCTCCCGAACGGGGCTTGCCATTATCAAGGATTTGGAAGCTTCCCAGCATCCACGTGGCTTCGGGTGAGCCGCTGCCAAAGCTCCAACGCCCGGTGACGCGATAGCCGCCCTCGGTCGGGATTGCCTGCCCGCCACCCTGCAACGCGGTGCCCGCGACAACGGTGCTGGCCCCTTGCGCATAGAGTTCGTGCACGCCCACGTCCGGCAGACCAAGGCTCACAAGCTGAACCACGCCGTTATTGGCGAGGTTCCAGCCGACCGAGCCGCAGCCCTCGGCCATCAACTCGACGACGCGCAGATAGGTGAGGGGGTCCGCGTGGAGCCCGCCCAACGAATGGGGGATCATCAGCCGATAGAAACCGGCTTCCTTCATCCGATCCACTAGAGTTTGCGGGAAGCGCTGCTCCTGTTCGATCTGCTTCTGATATTGGCGGGCCTCTGATTGCATCAGGACCGCCGCCTGCACCACGGGTTGTGCATCGACGTCTGTCGGTAAGCGGTTCTGTTCGGCCATGTCCATTGATTCCTCTCGTTACCGCCCAGGTCGTCCAGCCTCGGCGTACCAGCCACCGCGCATCACGTCGGTTCCTCGGTGCGGCGGCGGCAACAGTCCGCCCGCCCGTTCGCGATCATAAGACCAGACCGGCGCAGATTTCACCCCTTCGCTGCCATTCGGCCTCGCGCAGGACCCGGCCTCGACAGACGGTTGCCGGGGGGCACAAGATGGTTTATGCGCGGCGGCCACGGCTCCCGCGCCAACGGTATCGGCGCGAACTGAGGGAGACCAAGGCGGATGAGCGGGGAGCCCAAAGCAAACGTATTTGACGTGGTGTTCGAAGCGGAAGGACGCAACACCGCAAAATACCGCAACGACGTCGCGGTGCACATGCGCGGCGCGGCGCCCGTCAGCGTCGACCTGCCAACCGACGAAGGGCCTTATCACGGCGGCGACGGCACCGCGCCCTATCCGCTGGCGTATTTCACCAGCGGCCTGACCGCCTGCATCATGACGCAACTGCGGGCCTTTTCCCGCCGGATGCGGATCGATGTGACGACCATCTCGGTGGATGCGCGGATGCACTGGAAGGCGCACCAGCGAACCGAAGTGCCCTATGAAAGCGAGGCCGTCGCGTTCACCCTGGACATCGATCTGGGCGGAAGCGCGACGCAAGCCGACAAGCGTCGCCTGATCGACGCAGCCTCGAAGGGTTGCTTCATCGAGGTGGCATTGAAACCCGGCATCATGCGCCACCGGCTCAAGGTGGGCGCCGATTGGATTGACATCTAAAGAGGCTGCGCCATGGCGAAAACACCTCTGGTTCCAATCCCGGATTTTGCGGATCTGAGCCCCACCTTTCAGGAACTCTCCCGTCAGGGCCGGGAACGGCTTGGCGTGCAGGTCAACAGCGTGCATGCCTTTTCGCATTTCCGAGGATTTGGGTGCGGCGGCCCGGCGGTTTTTCACAGAGGCGATGACGCTCGGGATCCTGTCGCGGGAATTCCGGCTGCTGATCCGGCTGGCGGTTTCCAACACCAACCAATGCCGCTACTGCCGCGCGCACCAAACCCACCAGCTGCATGGGCTTGGTGTGCCCGAGCGCAAGATCCTGGCGATCAGCCGCGATGATGATCCCGCGTTGGATGAGCGCGAACGCGCGGCGGTCCGTTTCGCGCAGGCGATGACGTTCGACGCGGGCTCTATCCCGAGCGCGGTTCAGGCGGATTTCGTGCGCCTGTTCACGCCGAGGGAACGGGTCGAGATAGCGATCGTCGCCACCACGATGGGGGTGCTCAACAAGTGTAACGACGCGCTCGGCGTGCCGCTGGAGTCGGCGTTCGAGGAGCTGGTTTCGTAAGGCGGGGGAAGCAGCCGGCCGATTCCCTCGTCGGCCCGCCTCCCGCACGTCCCCGGCCGCTCACCTGACAGTTTCGCGCTTTCTGCGCGGCCAGCTTGCCGAGATCATGAAAGGAAACGAAAATGCCCGACGACCCGATGATGCAAGTCCGGCAGATGACCGAGAAGATGCTGGGCAAGACCTTATATGTCGTGCACACGGTCCCCGCCGGACCGGCGGAACAGATCATGGCGCTGCTGCCCGCCCATCTGGAACATCAGATCCGCCTGGAAAAGGCTGGAATCATGTTTGGCGCGGGCCCGATGACGAACGAGGATGGATCGCCCGGCGGCGGCCTGATTGTCATCCGCGCCGATTCGTTCGAAGCCGCCCGGGCAATCGTCGACGAAGATCCGCTGCACAAATCGGGGCTCCGGACCTACACGATACGCCGCTGGACCGTGAACGAAGGGAGTTACATGGTAAGGGTGAATTATTCCGATCAGTCCGTCACGATCGACTAAAACGGTCATCCGGGGCTGGCCCACGCTGCCGGCGACCATCGCTGCGGCGACCATCGCGCGATAGCTAAAAGGGGAGACGACATGACGCGGTTGACGAGCCTGCTGCCGGCCCAGGCCCAGCGCCTGGCCGAGCTGGAATGCCCCGATTTCACCACCAGACCCTGGGTCACCGGACCGGCGCTCGCCCAGCGGCGGGTCACGATCGTGTCGTCGGCCGGCCTCGTCGTGCGCGGCGAGAATCCGTTTCGCGGGCGCGATCCCGACTATCGGGCCATCCCGTCGGACACCAAGCCGGACGAATTATTGATCAGTCATATCTCGATCAACTTCGACCGCACCGGGTTTCAGGAAGATCGGAACGTGGTCTTCCCGCTCGACCGGTTGAACGAACTTGCCGCCGATGGCGTGATCGGCTCGGTGGCGCGGACCCATTATTCGTTCATGGGCGCCACCGATCCGGTCGAGATGGAATTGCACGCCCGCGAACTGGCCGGCCGTCTAAAACAGGACCAAGTCGACGCCGTCATCCTCTCTCCCGTTTGACCGCTCTGCACGCGCGCCGTGAGCGCGCTGGGGCATTATCTCGAGGAAGAGGGGATCGCGACGGTTGCGATCAGCCTTATTCGACCGCAGACTGAAAACGCCAAGCCGCCGCGGGCGCTTTGGGTTCCGTTCGAGTTGGGGCGGCCGTTCGGCCCGCCGAATGATCCCGCGTTCCAGAAGCGGGTAATCCTCGCGGCCTTGCGGCTGCTTGAACGCGAGATCGGGCCGGTTGTCATCGAGGATTTCCCGGATGATGATCCGCGCGCGCAACCGGACCCCGCCTGGCGTCCGCCGCAGGTCCCCATGGCAACCGCCGACGGCACGGCCGAGACGCCGGCGGCGCGACTGGAGGCGGAGATCCCGATGTTGCAGGGGGCGCACGACCGATGGCTCGCGCAGCATGGCCGCACCACGGTCGGGTTAAGTGCTATGCCGATCGTCGACTGCGGCCGCTATGTCGCCGACTGGGTCCGCGGGAAAGCGCCGTCAAGCCCGCGTGAAGGGTTTTCGGCTGTCTTGATCCTCCGCTTCGCGGTCGACGATCTGAAGGCCTATTACCTGGAGGCGGCCGCGGCGGGTTCCGGCAAGCCATCGAGCCGGCAGCTCGGCGACTGGTTCTGGAACGAGACCGCCGCCGGCGCCGCGATCGTCGCGCTGCGGGCGATCGGCCTGGCCAGCGCAGACGAGCGCCTGAAGGCCGTACTCGGCAATTTCATGGTGCCGGCCGCTCGCGTGGCGATGATGAGCTGAACCTGGAGCGCGTCCGATGGACGGGATCAAAGTGCTGGCCTTCGATACCGGGGGCACGATCCTCGATTGGCATTCGGGGATCGCCCGGGCGCTCGCCGAGACTGGTACCCTACGCGGCGTCGAGTGCGATTGGCACGCGATCGCCAACGATTACCGGCGCCGCTCGTTGCGTCGGATGCTTGACGCCGTCGAGCCAGACTTCAACATCGACGATGTTCATCGCGAAATGCTCGACGAGGTTCTGGAGAGAGCCGGCGTCAGTACCTTTTTGAACGAAGATCGCCGAGCGATCGCGGCGCGTTGGCACGAGCTCGATGCCTGGCCGGATTTTGTGCCCGCACTCTCGCGCCTGCGGCAACGCTATGTTTGCGTGTCCTTCACGATCCTGACCTTGTCATTGGTGATCGATGTTTCGCGTCGGAATGGCATCACCTGGGATGCCGTGATCCCGTGCGAGATGCTGCGCGTCTACAAACCGCGGCCTGAGGCTTACCAACGCGCGGCGAAGCTCGTCGGCGTGTCACCCGGCGAGATTCTGATGGTCGCGTGCCATAATTTCGACCTCAATGCAGCCCGAGCCGTGGGATACCGGACCGCCTTCGTCCGGCGCCCGGATGAATGGGGCCCATCGGGTCCGCCCGACCCCAATCCAGACCCGGCAACCGATCTCGTGGTCGAAGGATTTGTCGAGCTTGCCGAGCAGCTGCAAGGGTGAGCCGGCGAGCCTCCCGTGGTGCCCCCGGGTCCGCCCAAGGCACGGAGATGACAATGGCCGAGACGATTGCTATCGAGCGGATCGATCACATCGGCATTCGGGTGCGCAATCTCGACCGCTCCCTGGCCTTTTACCGGGTGCTCGGCTTCGACCTGGCGCGCCGGGCCGAGGGCGACGATGTCGCGATCATTCGCAACGAGCGCGGCGTGGAGCTTAACCTCGTGTTCAACGCCGATGCCGGCGATCCGGCGGCCGACATCCTGATGGACGTCTCGGACAAATTCCCGGGCTTCACTCACATCGCGCTGCGCGTCGCGTCGATCCCGGCAACAATCGCCGCGCTGCAGGCAAACGATATCGCGATCACCCAGGGACCGGTGAGCTTCGGCGAAAGCGGGCACGTCTCGGTGTTCGTGCGCGACCCCGATCGCAACGTCATCGAGCTGCGCGGCCGCGACCAGGGCATCGTCGAGGGCGTCACCCGTTACGTGCCGTGAGGGGGCAGCGCCGACCGTCTCGATACGACACCGGCCGGGTGCCGGCGCCGGCGTTTTGACCATGCCGATTTCGCAGGAGCAGTCTGCACTGTTGGCGGTTTGGCCGTGGTTTGCGCTGCGGCACACTCCGCCCCCTTTATCGCCACCGGAGACTTACCGCTTCGATGAACGCCGGCCTCTCATCTCGCCAAACCCGTCTCATCCTGATCGGCGCCGCGGTGCTGCTCAGCCTCGGCATGGGGATGCGCCGAAGCCTCGGCCTGTTCCTGTCGCCGGTAACCCGCGACCTGGCGGTCACCGCCGCCGATTTCACCCTCGCGGTAGCGATCCAGAATATCGTATGGGGGATCTCGCAGGCGCCGGTCGGCATGCTGGCCGACCGTTTCGGGCTGCGCGTCACGATCATGGCCGGCGCCGGGATCTATGTCGTCGGGCTCGGCGTCTTCGCGGCGGCGGGCGGCGCCGGTGCGCTGTTCCTGTCGGGCGCCCTCATCGGGGTGGCGCTGTCGTGCACCGCGTCTTCATTGGGGCTGACCGCCAGCGCGCGCGCCGTCTCCGAACGGCGGCGTAGCATGACGCTCGGCATGGTGTCGGCGGCTGGCTCGATCGGCACGCTGACGGTGCCGCTGGCGACGCAAGCCCTGTTGGAATATCACCCATGGCAGATCGGCGCGCTGTTTTTCGTCGTACTGGCGGCGGCGATGTTGCCGGCCGGTTACTGGGCGGGCGGCGCCGATCTTATCCCCAAGCAGGGCAACGCGCGCACGACGTCGCGCGAGGTAATCGGCCAGGCGGCGCGTAGTCGCCCCTTTATCGTGATGTCATGCGCCTACTTCGTGTGCGGTCTCAACCTCATCTTCCTGACGACGCATTTGCCAACGTATCTCGCGATCTGCGGCCAGGAGCCGATGCTCGGTGCCGTGGCGCTCGCCGTGATCGGCGGCATGAACGGGGTCGGCTCGCTGACCGCCGGCTGGCTTGGCGGGCGCTACCCGAAGCATATCCTGCTGGGTCTGCTCTACATTCTGCGCGCTTTCGTATTCACCGCGTATTTCGCGGTGCCGCCGACCCCGACAACGACGTTGGTTTTCGCCGCGGCAATGGGCATGCTGTGGCTGAGCGTGGCGCCGCTGATCGGCGGCCTCGTCGCCGAGATGTTCGGCACCCGCTACATGGCGACACTGCTCGGTTTCTCATTTGTGATGCATCAGGCCGGCTCCTCGCTCGGCGCCTGGGGCGGCGGGCTGATTTTCGACGCGACGGGCTCTTACGATGGCGCCTGGAAGATCGGCGTGGTCGTCGGCTTCACCGCCGGGGTCATCCAGATTCTCGCTGGCGGGCCGAGTCGCCGGCCCGGCCCCACGATCGTCCCGCGCCTCGCCACGACATAACCCTTGCAGTCATGACGCATCGGTGAATGACTGCTAAGGGCGGAACCCCTCGGTTCTATCGCAGTCCTGGGAATGGCTTCAATCGGCGCGAACGCGGCGTTCAGGGCGACCTGAGTGAACCGGAGGGTCGGGGGATGGCCTGGACGGCGCCCGACGGCATCTACGTGCCAAGGTGAAGGCCTTTACCATCTCGGCAGCGTCGCCATGCTCGAAGATCTCGATGGTTCGCTCGTCGACCCGCCTATCGGGCGATGTTCCGCACCCATCATATCCGCAGCCCTGCTTGGTGCATCAGTGGCAAGACCGCCTCGCCGAAGAACTCGAGATCTGGCGCGAAGTCGAAGAACGCGACCTGTATCCCGTCGCAGCCGGCCCGCTTGAGCCCGACCAGCTTGTCAACCACGTGTTCGGGGCTGCCGGTGATCTGGATGTTGCCGCCGAGGGCGCGGTGCTTGTCGCCGTGCGCCTTCCAGGCGACCGCGTCGCCGCTGCGCTGATGCGACACGAAGCCTTCGACCGCGCCATGGTCGGCCGCATCGAGGATCGCCGCGTGGTATTGCCGCGCCTCGCGGTCGGTCTCGCGGCACACGATCATCGGGTTGATGATCGTGCGCAGTGCGCGGCCGCGCTCGGCCCCGGCGGCTTTTATGACGGCATTGTGCGCGGGGAGAGCGGCCAGCGCCGCGTCGATCTCGTGCCCGGCGGGGCTGGTGATGAAGACGAGGTCGGAATGCGCCGCGGCATAGTTGATGCCGGCCGGGGAGCCGGTCGCATTGACCAGAATCGGACGCCCGTACCGCGGCTTCGGCGTGATGAAGGCCTTCTCGAGGGACCAGAACTTGCCCCGCAGCGTCAGATCGTCGGTCTCGCCCCACAGCCGGTTGAGGATGTCGGTGAACTCTCCGGCCATCTCGTAACGCCGATCGTGCTCGATCTGTCGCCCGCCGAACATGCGCGCCTCGCTCGGCGCATAGCCAGTGACGACGTTGATCCCCCAGCGTCCGCCCGAGATATGGTCGATCGTCGCCCCGAACTTTGCGAGCTGCAGCGGATGCCACGGGCCGAACAGCACATGGATGGTCGAGATCAGCAGGATGCGGTCGGTGATCGCGCTGAGAGCGACTACCGT
>Ga0182024_10010019_pt1 | contig 19427 bp, 18 predicted proteins | sample P32metaG_FD_120480 | JGI IMG/M metagenome (GOLD analysis project Ga0182024, IMG submission 120480) | Permafrost microbial communities from Stordalen Mire, Sweden - P3-2 metaG (Illumina Assembly) | ecosystem: Environmental > Terrestrial > Soil > Wetlands > Permafrost | place: Sweden: Stordalen... | reverse complement strand
GACGCAGCTCGAGATCTCCTCGACTGAGCTGCGCCAGCTCATCTCCCAGGGACGCGATCCGCGCTATATCGTCCCGGAGGAAGTTCGCAGGATCATCCGCGAGACGAGATGCTATGCTGCCGAGCAGCGTTAACCGCGCGGGAGACCCTCAAGCTGAACAATATCAGCCGTAGCCGTTCGCGCCGCGCCCCGCGGCGCGCATCTGCATTGCAGAACATCGTGACTGCCGCACTCGAAGACATGAAGGCCGTCAACATCAAAAATCTCGATGTCAGGGGTCTCACCGACATCGCCGATACCATGATGGTCGCTTCGGGCAATTCCGACCGACACGTTCGATCCATCGCCGAGCACGTCGTAGAAAAAGCCAAGGCCGCCGGCTTTCGCCCCCTCGGCGTCGAAGGCTCGCGCGATGCGGAGTGGGTGTTGGTTGACCTGCAAGACATACTGGTTCATGTCATGCTGCCGCGCGTGCGCGAGTTCTACGGTTTGGAGAAGTTGTGGGAGTCGGCGCCGCCCGATGCGAAACGTTCGCGCTGACGAGGAAAGCCATGCGCATTCGCGTGATCGCAGTGGGATCGCGCACCCCAAGCTGGGTCCGTGAGAATTGCGAGGACTACGCCGCACGGCTGCGCTCGCGGTTGAAGCTGGACCTCGTGGAAATACCGTCAGGCGTCCGAGGCGCGCAGCGCGGCGCGCAACGGGCGATGCGCATTGAAGGGGCGCGATTGCTTGCCGCCCTGCGTCCCAAAGAGTTCGTGGTGGCGCTCGATGAGCATGGTGAAGAGTTTGCGACCCGCGAGCTTGCGTCTTGGCTTGAATCGCGGCTGCAGGCAGGGCGCGACCTTGCGTTCCTCATCGGCGGCGCTGACGGGCTCGCCACCGAGGTACTCGAGCGCGCGGACTTCAAATTGGCCTTATCACGCTTGACCTTGCCACATGCACTCGCGCGCGTGCTGCTGATGGAGCAGCTCTACCGCGCGCAAAGTGTGCTCGATCATCATCCCTATCATCGCGGCTGATCGACGATGCAAACGCCGCTACCCGTGCTCTGTCTCGCCTCGGCCTCGCCGCGCCGCCGCGCGCTCTTGCTGCAGATCGGCGTCGCGCACATTGCGCGCGGCGCGGACGTCGATGAAACGCCGCAGCCGGGAGAGACGCCGCGCGATTATGTTGTGCGCGTTGCGACTGCCAAGGCGCGCGCCATCCGGCGCGTGGATGCGGCGCTGCCGGTGCTCGGGGCAGACACCACCGTCGTCGTCGATGGGGCCATGTTTGGCAAGCCTGGCGGGCGCGCGCAGGGGCTTGCCATGCTCGCAAGCCTTTCGGGCCGGGTGCACGAGGTCCTAAGCGCAGTGGCGCTCGCCGATGCGCGCGGCGTCGCGATCGCCGTGAATGCGAGCACGGTGCGCTTTCGCACGCTCGCCGATGAGGAGTGTCGCGCCTATTGGGACAGTGGCGAGCCGCACGACAAGGCGGGCGGCTATGCGATCCAGGGGCTGGCAGCCGCCTACATCGAATCGCTGCAGGGCAGCTACTCCGGTGTGATGGGGCTGCCGTTATTTGAGACCGCCGCTCTGCTGCGCGCCGCCGGCGTGCCCCATGGGCCGCTGCTACGGTCATGAGCATCGAGATCTTCGTCAATGTCGCGCCGCGCGAAACGCGCGCGGCGCTTTTGGAAAACGGCGTGCTGCAGGAGATGTACCTCGAGCGCGTGAGCCGTCGTGGCCTTGTAGGCAATCTCTACAAGGGGAGCGTTTCACGTGTGCTGCCCGGCATGCAGGCTGCGTTCGTTGAGATCGGGCTCGCGCGCACGGCATTTTTGCACGCCGCGGACATCGCCTTCGAACGTCCCGAGGCAACGGTGGTCAATCTGCCGCAGGTGGAGGACATCCGCCGTCTGGTCGCCGAGGGCGATGACATCCTCGTGCAGGTGATCAAGGATCCCTTGGGCACCAAGGGCGCACGCCTCACGACCTTCGTCTCTCTGCCCTCGAAGTATCTCGTCTACATGCCACACGGCACGGGCGTCGGTGTGTCGAGCCGCATCGAGGAGGAGGGCGAGCGGCTGCGCTTGAAGACGCTCGTGAGTGCGATGCTGCCGCGCGCGCAGGACGGCGCCTACATTGTGCGCACGGCCGCGCAGTCGGCCTCGGCCGAACACTTGAGCGAGGACATGGCGTATCTGCAGAAGCTTTGGCAGCACGTGCGCGCGCATGGCGCCCAGGTGAATGCTGGGGAGATCGTCCATGAGGATTTGCCGCTGACACTGCGCATCCTGCGCGACGAGCTCGCACGCGGCGTCGATCGCGTGCTGGTCGATTCAAGCTCCGAGCACGCGCGCATGGTGCGCTTCGCGGAGAGCTTCATCCCCGGCGCGGCGCGCTGCATCGAGCTCTACCCCGGGCCGCGCCCCATCTTTGATCTGCACGGCATCGAGGAGGAGATCGGCCTCGCCCTGCAGCAGAAGGTGCTCCTGAAATCTGGCGGTCACCTTATGATCGATCAGACCGAGGCGATGACAACCATCGACGTCAACACGGGCGCCTACGTCGGCCGTCGCAATCTTGAAGAGACCATCTACCGCACCAATCTTGAAGCGGCGGTGGCGATCGCACGACAGCTGCGCGTGCGCAATTTGGGCGGCATCATCATCATCGATTTCATCGATATGCAGGACGAGCCGCATCGACGCGCAGTGCTCGCGGCGCTCGAGCGCGCGCTCGCGGGCGATCGTGCGGCGACCCAGGTGGTGAGCCTTTCGCACCTTGGCGTCGTCGAGATGACCCGCAAGCGCACGCGCGAGAGCCTGGAACACTTGCTTTGTGAACCGTGCCGAAGCTGTCAGGGGCGCGGCTTCATCAAGACGGCGCAGACCGTCTGCTACGAAATCTTTCGCGAGATACTGCGACAGAGCAGGCAGTTTGCGACCCGCGAGCTGCTGATACTGGCGCATCAGGACGTGGTGGAATGCCTGCTCGATGAAGAATCGGCCGCGATGGCAGAGCTTGAGGCTCAGGTCGCTCGCCCCATTCGATTGCAGGCCGAGGCACTCTACGGTGTGGATCAGTACGATGTGGTACTGATATAGGCCCATTAAGAGGTGGCGTGTGCCGCGCTGGTTCGCAGACTTAAGACATGGACGCTCGGTGCGCTATCTTGGCGGCGCCTTCCTCGCCAGCGCCGCTGTTGCGCTCCTCGCGGGGTTCATGGTCCTCGGCTACCAGCTCACCGCGGCCCGCGTCCCCGAGCACCGAGCGGCGCTCGAGCGGCTCGTGCGGGCGCAAACGGGCCTCGACCTGCGCTTCGAGGAACTGGGCCTGCGTTGGGGCTGGTATGGTCCGGAGGCTGTCTTCTCGCGGGTGGAGCTCGGGGAACCTGGGCGCGCGAACGTTCTTTTGCGCGCGCCCGAGCTCATTGTCGCCTTCGATGCGTGGCGCACCGTGCAAAGCGGGCGCTTGCAGGCGGGTCGCATTACCCTCGTCGCCCCCGACATCGACTTGCCGCGCTACCTGCCCGCCGCAGCCGCAGCACGCACGAGCGCTCCTGGCGCTCCTGCCGCAAGCACTGCCGCAATCCTCGAGCGGTGGCGCGGCGGGCGCATCGATTTTGAGGGCGGAACGGTGCATCTCGCGGATCCCAATGGCAATGCGGAAAGTTGGGCGCTGTCGATCCGGCGCGCTTCGCTGTCTCGCGCTCGCGATCAATGGCGAGCGCAGGCGTTTGTCCTTCTGCCGGAGCGCTTGGGCGCGACCGCGCGTATTGACCTCACCCTGCGCGGCGATTTGTCTGATGCGGCAAGGCTTACGGGGACGGTGCGCGTCGAGGGCGTGCGTTTGGTCTTCGCCGGCTGGCGCAATCTTCTGCAGGTTACGCCGGAGCTTGCGCGCCGCCTGCCTTGTGCAGGCGGCGGCGATGTGACTGTGCACGCGGATTTTGCCGCTGGCCGCCTTGAGAAGTCGGAAGGCTCGGTGCGCGCGGGCGGCGTCGAATTTGCCGATTCGCTCTCATCCGCTCACCCGCTACTCGTCGATCGGGTGCGCGGGGATTGGCGCTCGCGGCATGAAGGCTCGACCTGGCATACCGAAATCGACGCTTTCCAGGTGGGCCGCTCGCAAAGCGATGCCGCAGCCTCTGCGCACGTCGCCATCGATTGGGACGGCTTGCTTCTGAAGGCGCAAGCGACGCGCTTGCCACTCGAATCGCTCGCGGCCGCGATCGCGTGGGCAGCCCCGCAGCTCGACGTCGGCGGCGCAGAGATCGAAGGCACGGCGCGCGATGTCGTCGTTCATTGGGACGGCGCTCGCCCGGTCGGCGCGCGGCTCATGGTGAATGCGCGCCTCGAAGACATTGCGCTGTCGCCTGCATCGCACGCATTCGCTCTCACCGGCCTCACCGCGCAGGTGTCGGGCGATGAGCGCGCTTGGGGCGTCGAGCTCGAAGGTCGCGCCGCGCGCGTCGACTTGGCGCAGCTGCCGGGCGAGCCGCTGACTGACTTGCGCGTTGCGGCGCACCTTAACGTCAGCCGCAGCAACGCAGGCTGGCGCGTTGCGACCGACGAACTCACTATTGCCCAGCGCTCCGGGCGGCTGCGCCTGAGCGGCAGCGTGAACGCGCCGCATGCGGGCCGCGCGCCTGTCTTTCAGGTTCGCGGCGCACTTGTGGATGCCGATGTGGCCCTGCTGCAGAAGCTTTGGGGCGCGCAGCTGCAGGCGCGCTTCGGCGCTGCGGCTTCCCACGTGACGGGCGGGCGCATCGAGGATGCGCACTTCGTGCTCACCGCGGCGGGTTCATTGACAGGCGCGCTTGCACTTGCGAATGCCAGCGTGTCCGACGGGCGTGGGCTCGATGCGCAGGGCGTCGATGCGCGCATCGATTGGAACGATGCAGGCATCGACGCCGTCATTGCTCGCGGACATGCGGGCCCGTTGCAGTTGGGACCGATGCAGCTTGCGTGGCGCGCCGACGGCAAGAGTACGCTCCAAGTGGTTGGCCGAGCCACGGGCCGCCTCGAGAGCACGCTCGCTTGGGTGCACGATCATCCGCAGCTGCGCGAATACGTGCCCGAGGTGCGTGGCCTCGCCGCGCGCGGTGAGGCGCTGTTCGACTTCGATCTTGCGATCCCGCCGGAGGCTCTCGTGCGCGCGCGCAGCGCGCAACGCCTGATGCGTGCGCGCGTTGCAGTCTCGCTCGAAGAGGCGACGGTACTGATGGGTCCGGGCGTGCCGGCACTTGAGTCGGTGCGCGGGGCGCTCGCGTTTGACGGCGGGCATCTGCAGCGTTCGCTGCTGACCGCGCGCTGGCTTGGCGGCCCGGTGACGCTGCGTCTGTCGGAGCGGCCTGAGCGGCGCGCGGGCGCGTTCTCGGTCAAGGCGCAAGGGCTCATGGATGTGCGCGAGCTTGCGGCTCTGGGAACCGTCGCCGATCCGAGCGCGCTCGACGGCGATGCCGAGTGGAGCGGAGATTTCCTGCTCGAGCCGGAGTCGCCGTCGCATCCGGCGCAGTGGCAGGCGCGCCTCGATGCCACGCTGACCGGCGTTGCGAGCCGCCTGCCTGAACCGCTGACGAAAGCTGCCGGCGTCGCCGCGCCATTGCACGTCGATATCACCGGCTCGAGCGAGCGTGCCGAGCTGCATCTGGCGCTCGCCGATCGGTTGCACAGCGTGTTTGAGATCGTCGCCGCGGGGGATGATGCCTGGCGCGTCGAGCGGGGCAGCGTGCGCTTCGGCGGGACCGGCCCAGTCGCATTGGCCGCGGAGCGCGCGGTCGTTCTCTCCGGCAAGCTTGCGCGCCTCGAGCCTACTCCGTATCTCGCCGCGTGGAACCGGGCCGGGCGGGATCTCATGCTGCCGCGCGTCAGCGGCGGAGTTTTTGTCAGTGAGTTGTTGGCGGCAGGGGATGTCTATTCGGATGCGAACCTCCAGGTGCGTCGCTCCGGAGGCGCTCTTGCCCTACAGATTGAACCCTTCACCGCGGGTCAGCCGGGCACATGAAGGCCGCGGCGCTGCAGATGACATCGGGGCCGGATGTGCAAGCGAACCTGGCCGAGGCGCGGCTCCTCCTCGAGGAGGCGCATGCGGCCGACGCAAGTCTTGCCGTGCTGCCGGAGAACTTCGCTTTCATGGGCATGCACGATGCCGACAAGCGTGCGGTCGGCGAAGCTTACGGCAGCGGACCCATACAGGACTTCCTCGCCGAGACGGCGCAGCAGCTTAAGCTATGGGTGATTGCCGGCACGGTGCCCATCCGCGTCGCGGGCGATGCGCGCGTGGCGGCGGCGTCGCTCGTATACGACGCCGCGGGCGAGCGCGTGGCGCGCTACGACAAGATCCACCTCTTCGACGTTGAAATTCCCGAACGTGCGGAGAGCTATCGCGAATCGGCGAATATGGCCCCCGGTGAGACGCCGATGGTGGTCGACACGCCGATCGGCCGCGTGGGACTTGCGGTGTGCTACGACGTGCGCTTTCCGGAGCTTTTCCGCAATTTGAGCGCGCAAGGCGCACAGCTATTCGTCCTGCCGTCAGCCTTTACGGCGCCGACCGGACGGGCGCATTGGGAAACCCTGTTGCGCGCGCGTGCCATTGAAAACCTCTGTCATATGATCGCCCCCGCGCAGTCGGGCTTCCATCCGAACGGCCGCGAGACCTATGGCGACAGCATGATCGTCGACCACTGGGGGCGCGTTCTGGCGCGGCTGCCGCGCGGTCGCGGCTGCGTGAGCGCGGAGATCGACCTGATTCGCCAGGCGGAAGTGCGCAACAGCTTTCCTGCGTTGCTGCATCGCGTGTTGTAATCAAGCACTTGCCCGCTCCCACGTTAGGAAGCCCATGACCGATTCTCTCCCTGCGACCGACGCGCTCGGTATCGCGCGCGACCTCATTCTGCGTCCCGGCGGCCTTGACGATGCGCGCCTCGATCAGGTCTTCGGCGAGGTGCTGCGGCACCGCGTGGATTTCGCCGATCTTTACTTCCAGATCTCACGGGAAGAGTCGTGGGCGCTTGAGGACGGCATCGTCAAAGACGGCAGCGCGAGCATCGAGCAGGGGGTCGGAGTGCGGGCACTTGCCGGCGAGAAGACCGGCTTTGCCTATTCGGACGAGATCGTGTGGCCGGCGCTCGAGGAAGCCTCGCGCGCGGCGCGCGCGATTGCGCTAAAGGGCGGCGACCGATCCGTGCAGGCATGGCACTCGCAGGCGGGGCATCAGCTCTACCTGCCGGTCGATCCTGCCATGGCGCTCATCGATGAGCAGAAAGTCGCGTGGCTCGAGCGGGTCGACCGCGAGACGCGGCGCATTGATCCGCGCATCGTGCAGGTGATGGCGAGCATGGCGACGGTGCACGAGATCGTGTTGATCGCCACGAGCGACGGCAATCTTGCCGCGGACATCCGTCCGCTCGTGCGCTTCAATGTGTCGGTCATCGTCGAGCAGGACGGGCGGCGCGAACAGGGCTACTCGGGTGCCGGGGGACGTTATTCTTTGGCTGACCTCGTGTCGGGCGATCGGCCGCTGGCGTTGGGGCGCGAGGCCGCGCGCCAGGCCCTCGTCAATCTTGATGCCGTGCCGGCGCCTGCCGGCTCAACTACGGTCGTCCTCGGGCCGGGATGGCCGGGCGTACTCTTGCACGAGGCGATCGGTCATGGCCTGGAAGGCGATTTCAATCGCAAAGGCACCTCGGCGTTCGCGAACCGCATCGGCGAGCGCGTGGCAACCCCGGGCTGCACGGTCGTCGACGATGGCACGCTTTCCCAACGGCGCGGCTCGCTCAATATCGACGACGAGGGCACTGCCACGCAGTGCACGACCCTGATCGAAGACGGCGTGCTGTGCGGCTATCTGCAGGACAAAATGAACGCGCGCCTCATGGGCGTGCGCTCGACCGGCAATGGCCGGCGCGAATCGTTCGCTCATATGACGCTACCGCGAATGACAAACACCTATATGCGTGCCGGAGCGTACGCGCCCGAGGAGATCATTCGTTCGGTGGCGCGCGGCGTCTACGCCGTCAACTTCGGCGGCGGTCAGGTCGACATCACCTCGGGGAAATTTGTATTCTCGGCGAGCGAAGCCTATGCCATCGAAAACGGCCGGCTGGGCGCGCCGTTGAAGGGCGCGACGCTGATCGGCAACGGTCCCGATGTGCTCACACGCGTCACGATGGTCGGGAATGATTTGAAGCTCGACGATGGCGTCGGCACCTGCGGCAAGGAAGGTCAGAGCGTGCCGGTGGGAGTGGGCCAGCCCACGGTGCGCATTGACGGCTTGACCGTGGGAGGCACGGGCTGATCTGCAGCGTGCGGCACGCTGGCATAATCCTCAGCGTCGCAAAAGCCGCTGCGTGATTAAGTCACGCACGGCAAATTGACGACTATTGCGGCGCGAGCTGTGACGTCGGCCACGCCGGTGCCGGCCCCGGCATCGTAGTTTGGTTCAGCAGCACGCCCTGCGCACAACAAGGAATACCACGATGCACGCTGAGCCTTATCAGGCTGAAGAAACCTCTGAGATTGAGGTGCCGCCGGCTCTGCTCGCGGCGCTCAAGCCCAAAAATGGGGTGCAGCCGAAGGATCTTCACGTCGAGGGCTGGAAGCCGTCCCTGCTCGGGCGCTTCGCGGAGCTCTTGGTGCAAAAGCGTCGCTAGCGAGCGCTCGCGCTCCTTTAGACCTCTTCGATCGAGTGTGTGGCCGGCAGGGTGTCGCTGAAGGGGCTCCTGCTGCTGCGCGCACGCTCATCGACATAGATGAGTTCGTGCTTGCCGATGACCACAACGTCACCGTCGTTCAAGTGTTGGCGGCGCACGCGCTTGGCTTTGATGTAGATCCCGTTGGTGCTATTCAAATCCTCGATCACACAGGCCTGCGCACTCACGATGAGCTGGCAGTGATGGCGGCTCACAAAGCGGCTGTCGATCTGCAGGTCATTGTCGGCTGTGCGTCCCACGATGACGCGGCCAATGCGCAGCGACAGCTCCTGCACGGTGCGTCCCTCCGTTGACACCAGCACGCGTCCGAGCACCAGATGCGTGTCATCGTGGGCCGCGGCGGGCGGTGCGATCGTCTCGGACCGGCCGCGCACCAGGTGTGAGGCGCGCGTGGTGAAATCCACCCAGCGCAGCTCCTCGACAGCGGTTGTGAGGTCCTCGACGCCCACGAAGTCCCGGTCGGCATTGAAGGCGGCCATCATGGAGGTGTCGCAGAGCGTGTTGATGAGTCGCGGCACGCCGCCCGTGTAGCGATAGATCTCGCTGAAGGTCTCCTCCGCGAAGATCTCGCGGTCGGCGCCGCCGGCCACTTCAAGGCGGTGCTGGATATAGGCCCGCATGTCCTCGATCGACAGCGTGCCCAAGTGAAACCGCAGGCGTATGCGCTGGGCGAGCTGCACGAGTTCCGGCGCGTCGAGCTTATCGTTGAGCTCCGGCTGGCCGGCCAAGATGATGCGCAGCACTTTATCCTTGGTGGTTTCGACGCCCGAGAGCAGACGCACTTCCTCGAGCACCCGGAGCGAGAGGTTCTGCGCCTCGTCCACGATGAGGAGCACTTTCCTGCCGGCAGCGTATTGCTCCACCAGAAACTGGTTCAGAGTCGCAATGAGCTCGCCCTTCTTCATCTTGAATGGCGCAAACCCAAACTGCACCAGCACGGCCTGCAGAAAGTCGACCGCCGAAACTTGCGTCTGGTTGATCTGCGCGACGACGATGTCCGCCTCGACTTCGCGCAGGAACGACTCGATCAGAGTGGTCTTGCCCGAGCCCACCTCTCCGGTGATCACGACGAATCCGTCGGTGAACCAGATCGTCGACTCCATGTAAGCCTTGGCACGCGCGTGCTGCTTGCTCAAGTACAGGAACTGCGGATCCGGGCTTAGGCGGAAGGGCAGCTCTTTCAGTTTGAATAGATCAAGATACATGTGCGGGTTCTATTTTCCGGGGACGCAGCGGCCACGCCGGCACACCCGCACTGCGGGGCGTAGATGCGCAGGGGTCCCGCTGAGGCTCGATCTTAAGGGATGCGGGTGTTGGGGGCCAATGTGGCGAGCAAGCCACATGCCCATCGATCGCGCTCGGCGCGGGTCCGCGCGACGAACGTGCAGTGTCCGAGCTTGCGGCCCGGGCGCGGCGCCTTTGCGTAGTCGTGCAGGTGCAGGCCTTGTAATGCGAGCAGTTCGCTCGCGGGCGGCATCCGCCCGATGAGATTGACCATGGCCGAATAGCCGAGCGCGCGCGTCGAGCCGAGCGGCAGGCCGAGAATTGCGCGCAGGTGATTCTCGAACTGACTCGTGACCGCGCCCTCGATCGTCCAGTGACCCGAGTTATGAACGCGCGGCGCCAGCTCGTTTGCGACCAGGCGACCGCGCTGCACAAAGAACTCGATCGCGAGGATGCCGACGTAGCGAAAATGCTCCAGCACGCGGGACAGATAGCGGTTCGCAAGATGCTGCCAGGAGGACGGGCCATAGGGCGCGCGCGTCAGGCGCAAAATGCCTTGCGAGTGCACGTTACTGCTCAACGGATAGACGGCGACTTCCCCCGCAACGCCGCGCGCGCCGATGATTGACACCTCGTGCGTGAAGGCAATGTGCTCCTCGTAGAGTAGTGCCACTGCGCCCAGCTCGCGCCACGCGCGCTCGACGTCGGCGCTGCTCTGCAGTACGGCCTGGCCCTTGCCGTCGTAGCCCAGACGCCGCGTCTTCAGCACTCCCGGCAGTCCAATGTCGCGTACCGCGCGCTCTAATTGCCGGCGCGAGCCGACCGCGCGCCAGCGCGTAGTCGGGATCTGCAAGCGCTCAAACAGGCGCTTTTCGCTGACGCGATCCTGTGACGCCGCGAGCGCGGAAAGCGGCGGACAGATGCGCACGTGCTTCTTAAGCGCGCGCAAGGCTGCGACTGAGACATTTTCCCAATCAAAGGTGATGACTTCGCTGCGACGCGCAAGTGCTCTTAAAAGCCTGCGATCAGCAAACGAGCCGTGCAGGTGCGGCGCAAGCGCCGCGGCCGGGGGCCGGGCGGCGGGATCCAGGAACAGGAAGTCGACTCCCAAGGGATAGCCGGCCAAAGCGAGCATGCGGCCCAATTGGCCGGCACCCACGATGCCGACCGTCATATTCGGCTCGGGGTGCGCGGATCGGAGTTCTCGAGCACCGCTCTCGTTTGCCGTTCGCGATAGGCGTCGAGCGCCTCGCGAATCGGCGCATGTTTGTTGGCGAGAATGGCTGCGGCAGCAAGCGCTGCGTTCGTGGCTCCCGCGACGCCGATCGCAAAGGTGGCCACCGGCACGCCCGCCGGCATCTGCACGATCGACAAGAGCGAATCAAGACCGCTCAAGGACTTTGACTGCACCGGCACACCGAGCACCGGTAGAGAGGTCTTGGCCGCCGTCATGCCGGGCAGGTGCGCCGCGCCTCCGGCGCCTGCGATGATGACTTCCAGACCGCGCGCGCGCGCCGCCGCTGCATACTCGAACAGCAGATCCGGAGTGCGATGCGCGGAGACGACGCGCACCTCGTAGGCAATCGACAATGCGTCGAGCGTCGTCGCAGCCGCCTGCATCGTCTCCCAATCCGACGCCGAACCCATGATGATGCCGACGAGCGGTTTCATCGTGGCATTGTAGCCTGTCGTGTCCGGCGCGTAACGACGCGGCGCGCGGGCGCTCTTATTGGTGCGCGCCGCGAGCGCGGCGTGGATGGGCGCCGGATCAATCTCGCGCATGAGCTTGCCGATGTATTGGCGCTGGCGCGCGCCTGCCGCGCGAGAGCGAATGCGCCGCGCCTCGCGGATCGCTGCAGTCAAGGCTTCAGGCAAATCGAGCGCTTGCAGATCCGCGTCTTTAAGCAGCACCAGCTCCTCGCCCAATTTCTGGGCGGCGAGCGCTGCACGCTTGCGGGCGCTCTTGCTCGGGCGGTCGTCGGGCGGCGGTTGCATGGCGTGGTCGCACGAAAGTCGCAGTTCGCGACTGCTACAATTGTGCCTGATGCACGCCGCCGTCGACGAATCCCGCATTCCCGAGCTCGAGGAGATCGTGCGCCTGGCGCTCGGGGAGGCCCGGCGGCGCGGAGCCGCCGAATGCGAGGTCGATGCGAGCCTGAATCAGGGGATCGCCGCGAGCGTGCGCCTGGGCGAGGTCGACACGGTCGAGTATCAGCGCGACCGGGGTCTGGGGATCACGGTCTACTTCGGCAAGAGGAAGGGCTCCGCGAGCACCGCGGATCTTGCGCCGGCTGCGGTGCGCGACATGGTGGAGAAAGCCTGCTCGATCGCGCGCTACACGGCCGAGGATGACTGCGCAGGCTTGCCCGATGCGGGAACCCTCGCGCGCAACATTCCCGACCTTGACTTGGATCACCCGTGGAGGCTCGCGCCCGATGAGGCCATCGAGCTTGCGCTCGCCTGCGAGGCGGCGGGTCTGGCGGTTGATGCGCGTCTGACAAATTCCGAAGGCGCGAGCGTCACCAGTCAGCGCGATCTGCGCGTGCACGGCAACTCGCTCGGCTTTCTCGCAGGCTTCGGCAGCACGAGCCACAGTGTGAGCTGTGTACTCCTGGCCGAGCAAGATGAGGACATGCAGCGCGACTACTGGTATTCCACCGCGCGCGATCATGAGGATTTGGAAGACATCGAATCAATCGGGCGCCGCGCCGCAGAGCGGGCGGTGGCACGCTTGCACGCGCGCAAGCTCACGACCCGGCACGCCGCGGTGTTATTTGCGCCCGAGATGGCCCGCGGGCTTTTCGCGCACTTCCTGGGCGCCATTCGCGGCTCGAGCCAATACCGGAAGTCCTCTTTCCTCTTGGGCGCGGCGGGTGAGGCCATTTTCCCGAGCTTTCTGCAAATGCAGGAGCGGCCGCACATCAGAAAGGGCTTGGCGAGCAGCCCCTTCGACGACGAGGGTGTGGCGACGTGCGACCGCGATCTGGTGCGCGCGGGGGTGTTGCAAGGCTACGTGCTGGGCAGTTACTCGGCGCGCAAGCTCGGACTTAAGACCACTGGCAACGCCGGTGGCGTGCACAATCTCCTCGTCTCCTCGTCGCTCGTCGCGCCCACCTTCGAGGAGCTCCTCGCGCGCATGCGCACGGGCTTGCTCGTGACGGAGCTCATGGGCCAGGGCGTCAACGGCGTGACCGGCGACTACTCGCGCGGCGCTCGCGGCTTCTGGGTCGAGGACGGCAACATTGCATTCCCAGTGCACGAGGTCACGATTGCCGGCAATCTGCGCACGATGTACCAGCAGATCCTTGCCGTAGGCGCGGATGTCGATCAGCGCGGGGGCCTACACACGGGGTCCGTCCTCGTTCAAGACATGACTATCGCCGGCGACTAGGAGCGGCAGCGTCGCGGACTCCTTCGCCAGGCCCTCGAGGGTCTCATCCGCACAGGCCGCACGCCAAGCGCCTTCCAGGCGCGCACTCAAGGCGTCAACCGCAGGTACCCGCGTATCGCGGGCGATGAAGTCGCCGCTGCGCTGATTGCGCGCGAGCGTGAGGATCTCCTGCACGCCAATCGCGCCCGGCTCGCGAGTGAGAGTGCATTCATCGTCGGCCGACAGCTTCAATAAGCCGCCGGCCTCGAGCGCGCAGGCGACGCGCGTGACGGCGATGCCCGGCAGGCCGAACTCGGCCGCCAAGCGCGGCACGCTCCATTTCGGAGTGCCTTCGAGGCGCGCCCGGCCGACGCAATACATGAGCTTCAAGGCGAGGTGCTCGATCTCCACATTCGAAAGCCGCAGCTCCCGCAGGCCCAAGCGCAGGTAGCTCGGATTTTGAATGTAGAACGACAATTGCGCGCCGGCGAGCAGGATCAGCCACCCGAAGTATGTCCAGAGCAAAGCGGCGACGATGAACGCGAAGCCTGCGTACACGATCGTGAGCCGGGTTGAGAGGACGACCATGTTGGTGAAAACCTTGCCGACCGCCGCCCACACGACTCCGGCGGTCAAGGCGCCGATGAGCGCGGGCCGCAGATGCACGCGGGTGTTCGGAATGAACATGTAGAGCACGATGAAAAAAGCGGTGACCATGACGTACGGCGCAAGATCGATCCCCACGCCGCGCATGCGCTGCAGCGGCGCGACGCTGATGAGCTCGTGTACCGGCAGGGTGCCGAGGGCGGCGTGCGAGAGGGCGAGAAAGCCCACCATCAAAATGGGACCGATGATCAAGAGGCTGACATACTCCGTGACGCGCCGCGCGAGGCTCCGCGCATGCTCCACGCGCCACACGAAATTGAAGCTGTCCTCCACTTTCTTGATCGTGCCGACGAGCGTCCACAAGAGCACCGCAAGCCCCACCGTGCCCACGATCCGGTTGCTCACGCGGCCGACGAAGTGCATCACGCGCGTGGTGATCTCGGCGGCGCCGGGATTGCCCATCGGACGGAAAAACTCGTAGACGATGGGCTGCAGGTCGCGGCTCACCCCGAAGGCTGCAAGGATCGCAAAGCTGATCGCGAGCAGCGGGATGAGCGACAGCAGCGTCGTGTAGACGAGTCCCATCGCGCGCAGATTGATCTCGCCGCCCAGAAGGTCGCGGATGACTGCATAGGGATAGCGCAGCACGCGCACGCTGGCGGCGAGAAACCCCGCACCGTTGGAGCGTGGACCGAAAAACAGCCGGTCGAAGATGTCCCAGGTTCGAAGCCACATGGCATCATGATCCTCGAATTGCCATGCAGAAGCTAAGCGGCTGACATTCTATCCATGCACCTGCGCGCCGAATTCCCCGAGCGCATCGTCTGCCTGACCGAGGAGACGACCGAAACGCTCTACCTGCTCGGCGAGGACCGGCGCATCGTCGGGATTTCGGGCTTCACCGTACGGCCCGCGCGCGCGCGCCGCGAGAAGCCGAAGGTGTCAGCCTTCACCAGCGCCAATATCGAGCGCATCGTGGAGCTCAAGCCCGACCTCGTGCTGGGTTTTTCCGACCTGCAGGCTGATATTGCCGCTGCGCTCATCCGCGCCGGCATCGAAGTGCATGTGTTCAATCACCGCACGGTCGGGCAGATCCTGCGCATGATCGGCGTGCTGGGCGGCATGATCGGCTGCGAAGCGAAGGCGGCGGCGCTGATCGAGGAGCTCGCGGCGGGGCTTGCCGCAGTGTCGGCGCGGGCGGCGGCTTTGGCGCGCCGCCCACGCGTGTACTTCGAGGAGTGGGACACTCCGCAGATCAGTGCTATTGCCTGGGTGTCCGAGCTCATCGGCATTGCCGGCGGCGAGGACTGCTTTGCCGAGCTCGCGGGCGAGTCGCTCGGCAGGAACCGCATCATCGCCGATCCTCTGGAAGTGCCGCGGCGTGCGCCGGATATTATTCTTGGCTCCTGGTGCGGCAAGAAATTCAGGCCCGAGCGCGTGGCCGCACGGCCGGGCTGGGCCGAGATTCCTGCCGTGCGCGCGGGCTACGTTCGCGAGATCAAGTCCGCGATCATTCTGCAGCCAGGGCCCGCCGCGCTCACCGCGGGCGTGCGCGCGCTGCAGGAAGTCATCGAGGAGTGGGCGCTTCCCAAGGGTGAGGTCCCATAGAAAATTGACCGCAGCTCTAGAAGTTCACGAGGCAGTCTTGCCCCCGTTGACGTGGACGATCTCCCCGGTTACGAAATCGGCTTTGCCCGATGCCAGAAATAAGATGGCCTGGGCAATCTCCTCGGGTCTTCCGAGGCGCTTGAGCGGTATGCCCTGAGTCATTGCAGTCTTTCGTTCGGCGCTGCCGGCGAAGCGATTGAGCAACTCTGTTTCCACGGGACCCGGTGCGACGGCGTTGACACGCACGCCGTAGGGCGCGCCTTCGAGGGCGGCCGACTTGGTCAGCCCTTCGACCGCGTGCTTGCTGGCAACGTACATCGACGCGCCTGCCGCGCCGCGGCTGCCCATCGTCGATGACAGGTTGATGATGCTGCCGCTCCTTTGGGCCGTCATCACACGCAGCTCGTGTTTGAGGCTGAGGATTGTCCCCAGCACGTTGGTGTCGAAGGTCGCGGCGTAACTGTCGGGTGACTGCTCCGTCAGGAGACCGGGCTGGCCCTCGGTGCCGGCGTTGTTTACCGCAACGTCGAGCCGGCCGAAGCGCTCGACAGCACGATCGATCAGGATGCGCACATCTTCTTCATGGCGAACATCGGTGCGCACGAACTCGGCTTCGGTGCCGAGTGCGCAAAGTTCGCTGACCAACGCCCGGCCCGCGTCGTCGCGCCGACCCGACACAATGACGCGGGCGCCTTCACGCGCAAACGCCAACGCGGTGGCGCGCCCGATTCCCGTCAATGCGCCGGTGATGAGAACGACGGCAGAGGTCATAGGATTTCCTTGGTTAGAGAGCCTCGCAGCGCAGGTGCGAGGGTTGTGGCGTTGAGCGGTCTATAGCGTCAGGTCGCCGGTTTGCTAGAGTCCACGTTGCTCGCGAATGAGTTCGTACGCCTCGATGATCTGCTGCGTGCGCTCCTTCGCATGCTCAATCATGGAGTCGGGCAGGCCGTTGGCCTTGAGCTTGTCGGGATGATGGCGACTCAATTGCCGCCGGTAGGCCTTCACGACCTCCTCGTCGTTCGCCGTCGCTGGGGTCTCAAGTACGCGGTAGGCCTCGCCCAACTGCTGCGCCGCATCCCGCGTGGGCTCGCGCGTGAAGCTGCCGCGGCGGATGCGCAGCGCAGCCTCAATGTGTGCAAGCTCGATGCGCGAGATGCCCAATTGATAGGCCACGCGCACCAGGAGCGCGCTCACCGGGCCGCCCAGATCGTTGCCGGCGATGGCGGCGCGAACCTGCATCTCAAGGAAGATATGCAGAAGGTCAGGCCGTCCCGCGCAGGCCTGGCGCAGGAGCGTGAGATCGCTGTCGAGATCGAAGCCCGGATGTTTGCCGGCTGTGAAGCACTCGATGGCGACGCGCACCTGTGCGGCATTGAGGTTCAACTGGCTCATGACGGCGCGCGCGGCGGCAATCTCGCGCTCCGACACCCGCCCGTCGGACTTTGCAAGGTGGCCCATGACGCGGAAGGTGATGCGGAAAAACTGCTCGCCGATGTCCTCGGCCGGGAGTGCCGGCGGTTCGCGTGCAGATTCATCGAGCTGATGGCCGAGAAGAACGCCCAGGAGCGCGCCGAACGGCCCGAGGGCCATCATTCCAAGCACTCCACCCACAACTTTGCCCGTCCAGCGCTGCATGCTTGCTATAGTACCTCGGGCTTAGTTCCACTCTTGCGTACACCGCTACCCCCCATGCCGCCGCCGACGATCCACCGGACCGACCTGCGTGGCCTTGAGAAGATTTACGCGGGCAAGGTGCGCGATCTCTACAGCGTGGATGCGCAGTTTGTGCTGATGGTCACGACGGATCGGCTGTCCGCGTTCGACGTGGTGCTGCCGGATCCCATTCCGGACAAGGGCCGGGTATTGAATGCCATCTCAAATTTCTGGTTCGCGAAGACCCGCCACCTTGTGCCGAACCATTTGAGCGGCCGGACGCTTGCAAGCGCCGTGCGGGATCCGGAAGACGCGGCGCTCCTCGAGGGGCGCGCCGTCATCGTAAGAAGATTGCGGGCGCTGCCGATTGAGGCGGTGGTGCGCGGTTATCTGATCGGGTCGGGCTGGAAGGACTACGTGCGAACGGGAAGCGTGTGCGGGATCGCATTGCCCAAGGGCCTTAAGCTTGCGCAGCGCCTGCCCGCGCCGCTTTTCACACCCGCGAGCAAGGCCGCATCGGGCGCGCACGATGAGAACATTTCCTTCGAGGCCGTGGAGCGCCTGCTCGGCGCGGGCCTTGCCGCCAAAGTACGCGCCACGTCTCTTGCGCTCTACGAGTTCGCGGCCGACTACGCGCGCGAGCGCGGCATCATCATTGCGGATACCAAGTTCGAGTTCGGCCTGGATGAGGCGGGCGAACTGACGCTGATGGATGAAGTCTTGACTCCGGACTCGTCGCGCTTCTGGCCGGCGGACCGTTATGTCCCCGGGATAAGTCCGCCGAGCTTTGACAAGCAGTTTGTGCGCGATTATTTGGAGACCTTGCCTTGGGACAAGAAGGCGCCCGGCCCAAAGTTGCCCGCGGATATCATTGCCCGCACGAGCGAGAAATACCGCGAAGCGCTCGCTCGTTTGACTTAAGTATTGCTTAGCTCGGGAGGAATGCTCACGTGCAGCCGCTCTGGATTGCTCCTTCGATTCTGTCCGCCGACTTCGCCCGCTTGGGCGAGGAGGTCAAATCCGTGCTCGCCGCAGGCGCAGATCTCGTGCACTTCGATGTGATGGACAATCACTACGTGCCGAACCTGACCATCGGTCCGCTGGTGTGCGCGGCGTTGCGCAAGCACGGGATCACGGCACCGATCGACGTGCACCTCATGATCGAGCCAGTCGATCGCATCGTGCCCGACTTCGCCGAAGCGGGAGCCACCTACATTTCATTTCACCCGGAGGCCTCGCGCCACGTCGACCGCACCATCGAACTCATTCGCGAGCACGGCTGCAAGCCCGGGCTCGTATTCAATCCGGCCACGCCGCTCGAGTACCTCGACTACACGCTCCCGAAGCTCGACATGGTGCTCCTCATGTCGGTGAATCCGGGATTCGGGGGGCAGGAGTTCATCGCCGGTGCGCTCGGCAAGCTTGCCGAAGTGCGCCGCCGCATCGATGCGCTCGGCCGTCCCGTGCGGCTGGAAATCGACGGCGGCGTGAAAGTGGAGAATATCGGCGAGATCGCCCGTGCGGGCGCAGATACCTTTGTCGCGGGCTCCGCGATCTTTGGCAGCTCAGATTACGCGGCGACCATCCGCGCCATGCGCGAGCGCATCGCGCGCTAATCCTCCTCGTCGTCGTCCTCGTCATCATCGATGCGCACCGGGCGCTGGGCGGTGGGCTTGGTCGGCACGATGACCGGGCGCGTCTTCATCTTGGGTCGGGCGTTGAACACCACGATGGTTTTGCCGGTCGCCCGCAGGAGTCCCTGCTCCTCGAGCACCTTCAACACGCGGCCCGCCATTTCACGCGAACAGCCGACGAGGCGCGACAGCTCCTGACGGCTCACCTTGATCTGCATGCCTTCCGGGTGCGTCATCGCGTCCGGCTCATTGCACAGGTCCATGATGGCGTGGGCGACACGGCCGGTGACGTCGACGAAAGCCAAGTCGCCGAGCTTGCGGTTGGTGCGGTCAAGGCGGGTGGCAAGCTGCGTCGCAAGCTCAAAGATGAGCCCCGGACTCTCCGCGGCGATCTGCCGGAAGCGCGGGTAGGTCATCTCCGCAAGCTCGCACGGGTTGCGCGTGCGCACCCAGGCGCTCCGGGTGGGCTGCTCGTAGAAGAGGCCCATTTCCCCGAAGAACTGGCCGCGGTTTAAGTAGGCAAGCACCATCTCGTTGCCTTCCTCATCCTCGATCATGACTTCGACCGAGCCGCTGATGATGTAGTACAGCACGTCGGGAAGATCTCCCGCGTGGATCACGACCGTCTT
>Ga0182024_10010018_pt1 | contig 19428 bp, 15 predicted proteins | sample P32metaG_FD_120480 | JGI IMG/M metagenome (GOLD analysis project Ga0182024, IMG submission 120480) | Permafrost microbial communities from Stordalen Mire, Sweden - P3-2 metaG (Illumina Assembly) | ecosystem: Environmental > Terrestrial > Soil > Wetlands > Permafrost | place: Sweden: Stordalen... | reverse complement strand
TGCTAAGCCAGGCAAGTTTGAGATTTGCAACAAGGGCACTATTCTGCTGGATGAAATCGGAGAGATGCCGCCCAGCTTGCAAGCCAAGCTTTTGCACGTGCTGCAAGACCAGCAGTTTTCCCGTCTGGGCAGCCGCACCGTGCTGAAGGTGGATGTTCGCATCCTGGCCGCTACCAACATCAACATTCCGGAGGCACTGGCCAACAAGCGATTGCGCGAAGATCTTTACTATCGCTTGAACGCTTTCACCTTGCAGATTCCTCCGCTCCGCGAGCGCAAGGAAGAGATTCCCATCCTGCTCAAACACTTCATGTCGCGCATGTCTGAACAGTACGCGCGCGCTCCGTTGCCGTTTTCACCGGAGCTGATGCAAGCCTGCCTGGACTATCCGTGGCCGGGCAATCTGCGTGAGCTGAACAATTTCATTAAACGCTTTCTGGTACTCGGTGACGAGAAGCTAGCCATCAACGAACTGCGTCCCAAAGGGGACACCACTGGGGCGCATTTTGACCCCGCCACGCGCAGCGCTTCCGACTCCGGCGGAGGCCTGAAATCCGTGGCCCGCAGCGCAAAAGACGAAGCCGAAGCTGAGGCCATCAACCACGCTCTCGAGGCAACCAACTGGAATCGCAAACAGGCCGCGGCGCTGCTACAAATCAGTTATAAGGCTCTGCTCTACAAGATCCGCCAGTACGGTATCGCCCAGGCCAAGAGCCATAAGCTCTCAGCCGGAGCTAGCTGAAGCGTTTTTACAAGGCTTGGCCACGAATTTCGCGGATCATCACGGATGAAAAACAATCCGCGAAAATCGGCGAAAACACGTGACCCAGTTTTTTAGTCGGCTAAGGAGATTGGCGCCGTTCTTTCATGAATTACGGTGACTACCGCGAGTACATTCCCCTTGCCTGCTCGCCGGGAAATCTGCATAATAGGCCGCTCTCTCCCCTTCCCCCGGATTGAGGTGTGATGGTATCCCGTTTTCGCGCGCCCTATCGTCTTCTGCTGTTGCCCCTTTTGCTGACTTTTGCCGCGCCTTGGTCCACCGCCGCGGATTGGCCTCCTATTGCGCCGGAAGAACAGGCGATGACCAGCATTCCGGAACAACCCGGCGCACCCGCAGTTATCCTCAGCCGGGAGGAGACGGACAACGATCTGCTGCACTTCCATTCCACGTACGTTCGAATCAAGGTCTTCACCGAAGCAGGCCGCGAATATGCGAATGTCCAGATTCCCTACGACCGCCATGGCGGGACCATCGGGGGAGTTGCCGGAAGAACGGTGCATGCCGATGGCTCGGTCGTCCCATTTGAAGGCAAGCCCCTGGACAAAATTATTGTGAAGCAACACGACCTGCGCTATCAGGTAAAGTCTTTCACCCTCCCGGATGTGCAAGTCGGCAGCATCATTGAATATCGCTATAGTTTCCGTTATTCGGATACGATTTTGATCCAACCCAATTGGACCATGCAGCAGGACCTCTTTCAGAAGAAAGCAACCTTTAAGAACACGCCTTATGACTTCAAGCGCTCGAACATGAGTGTAATTCTGGGGAACGGGCAACTCGCATCTGGCGTGAACTGGACATCGTATATGCCCAAAGACCACCAGCCGCAGATGCGTACCACCCCGATGTCGTATTGGGTAGACCTGCAAATGAACAATATTCCGGCGTTTGTCGAAGAGCCGTTCCAGCAGCCAGCCAATACGTTGAAATGGCGGGTAAATTTCTATTACACCTCTCACACCAAAATGGAAGACTTCTGGAAGGATGCCGGCAAGAGCTGGAACAAACGGGTTGAGAATTTCATGGGCCGAAAGAATGGCGTGCCGGAAGCAGTGGCACAGACAGTGGCTGCCGGCGATCCCCCGGAACAAAAAGTGCGCAAGATTTATGAGTATGTTTCCCAACTGGAGAACCAAAGCTATATTCCATCCCGTGCCCAGCAGGAGGAGCATGCGCTGGGACTAAAGCCCGACCATGGTGCGGAGGACGTTCTGCGCCAGCGCAGCGGCGATCACGACGACCTGGCCCGCTTATTCATTGCGATGGTACGTGCCGCCGGCATTCCCGCGGGGCTTATGTGGGTGCCAGATCGGACGGAAAACTTCTTCGACGAGCAATACTTGGATACAGACCAGTTCGACGCGGAGATCGCCGTCGTACAACTCAATGGCAAAGACGTTTTTCTCGATCCCGGAAGCAAGTTTTGTCCTTACGGGGTCATTGATTGGCGCTATTCCGCCGTACGTGGCTTGCGCCAGAGTGCCGACAAAGGCACGGAGTTTGCCAACGCTCCTCTCTCCTCATACGACCAGGGGATGATCCAACGGGCCGCTCACTTGAATTTGAACGAGCAAGGCGCTCTCGAGGGCAAAGTCATCGTGGGATTCTTTGGATTGGAGGCGGTGCAGCGCCGCCGCGAGGCTGGGAAAACCGATCCCGAAGGCCAGAAGAAGTTACTGGAAGACGAAATGAAAAGTTGGCTCCCGGGAAACAGCGAAGTCACATTGACCAAGATCCCCCAATGGGACAAACCTGAAAAGGCCTTGGTAGCGGAGTTCCAGATTAGCTGTCCTTATGCGGTGAGCGCGGGGAAACGCTGGATCATTTCTCCCCATGTGTTTCAAGTCAACCAGAAAGCTCAATTCCCCGCGGCCCAACGGGTGAACCCGGTTTACTTCTACTACCCCTCGCATGAGATCGATGAAGTCCACATTGCGTTGCCGCCGAACATGGAAGTCGAGAGCCTCCCTTCGGACGACTTGATTAAGCTCGATTACGCGATCTATCAGACTCAACAAAAGCAGGAGTCCCCCACCACAATCTTTTCTCTGCGCAACCTCATCATGGGACAGGTGGCATTTCCCGCCACCGACTACAAAACGGTAAAAGATTTCTACGACAAGATTAAAGCTGGAGACGAGCAGCAGGTCATCCTGAAAGCGGCGGCACATGCTGCGGGGAACTAGGAAAACGATTTGGTTGGCGCTGGCCTCCCTCGCGCTGTTCACCCAGCTTTCGTGGGCCGGCGCAAATGTTCCTGACTGGGTGCGTCAAGCGGCCAGTCAACCCCTCCCGAAATATGAGCCGGATACCAACGCGGTTGTGCTATTGGATCAAACTGATTTCACGGTCACGGCCCCGGGCGAATACCTGGAACACAGCCGTCATGTAGTGAAGATTCTCCGCCACGAAGGACGCGATGAAGGCGAATTCGCTGTCCATCTCGAGCAAAAAGAGAAACTGCTTTCCATTCATGCCTGGACCATTAATGCCACTGGTCACGAATATGAATTGAAAGATAACGCGAAGGATTTTATCGAGTCCAGCGCCTTCTTCGGCTTCGATTTATACAACGATATTCGCGTCCGAAGGGCTCAAGCACCAGCCGCAGATCCTGGATCAGTGATTGCGCTCGAGTACGAAGTAAGACGACACGCCTGGCTCAATCAGTTCGATTGGTCTTTTCAAGACGATATCCCCGTCCGTGAAGCTGATATGACTCTACAGCTCCCCGCGGGATGGGAGTACAAGACTTCCTCGGACGCCACAGTTTCGATCCAGCCGGTGAAGAACGGAGACAGCCGCTGGCTCTGGAGTATACGTGACGTTCCCGCCATCGAACACGAAGCGATGATGCCCGCTTTTCTAGCCCTCTCGGGGCGCTTGGAGATTGCCTACTTTGGTCCCGGCGGCGGCGAAGCAAAATCCGGATCTTGGGATGCCTTGGGCAGTTGGTACGCAGGCCTGACTGCGGGCCGCAGGAACCCAACTGCAGAAATATCGGAGAGGGCCCGCCAACTGACTGTTGGGACGACAAGTTTTGACGAGAAAGTAAAGGCGCTCACTGCCTTTCTGCAATCCGATGTGCGGTACGTGGAGATCCAGATTGGAATCGGAGGCTATCAGCCCCATCCGGCCGGCGAAATTTTCCGCGCCCGTTACGGCGATTGCAAGGACAAGGCCACGCTGCTAAGCAGCATGCTGCAGGAAGTGGGGATCAAGTCCAATTACGTTCTGATTGATACCGATCGGGGCGTCGTAAACCCTGCGCTGCCCTCCGCGTTTTTCGACCACGCCATTCTCGCCATCGAGCTGCCTTCCGGAACCAATGCCAGTGCGTACCACAGCGTGATCACTGCCAAAACGGGTAAGCGCTATCTAATTTTTGATCCTACCGACGAGGAGACTCCGGTCGGCGAGTTGCGGGCGCAATTGCAAAATACGTATGCGCTACTGGTAACGGATTCCGGCGGGGAGTTGATTCACACACCTTTGTTACCGCCGGACACTAATCTATTGACCCGTACCGGCCGTTTTACTCTGAGCTCGGACGGGATGCTGGCCGGCGAAGTCATGGAAGACAGAACTGGCGATCACGCATCGGCGACACGCTGGGACCTGGTTTCCGCTACTCAACAACAGCGTTTGCAAAAATTGGAACACCAGCTGGGCCGGTCGCTTCAAGGTTTCACATTGCAGAGCAGCGACATCCAGCACCTGGACCAAATCCGGCAGGACCTGATTTATCAGTTCAAGTTCAGTACACCGCAATACGCGCAGATTAGAGGACCGTTGATGCTGGTGCGGCCGCGCGTCCTCGGGGAAAAGAGCGCTCCAGTCGAACACGATCACAAGCCTCGACAGTATCCCATCGAGTTGGGGCGGACTTCGCGGGAGACCGACACTTACGAAATCGAAATCCCGCAAAACTACAAAGTGGATGACGTCCCTGACCCGGTCAAGATCGACGTGGGTTTCGCCAGCTATCAGAGCAAAGTGGAAGTGGAGGGGTCAGAAATCCGCTATTGGCGGGAATACATTGTGCGTGATTTGAGCGTGACTGCAGACCACGTTGCGGACTGGCGCAAATTGCAGGGCGTCATCGGGGCCGATGAGGCGGCCGCAGTGGTGCTCAAGCGCACGCCATAAAACCCGCCCAAACCAGTTTTTCTATTGCGCTTTTCTATTGCTGCTTTTCTATTGCTGCTTTTCTATTGAACAATCAGCGTGATCGGCGCCGTGCGCGTGATCGAGCCTGATGTGGCGTCCACATTGACGGTATACTTTCCGGCTGGTGTTCCGGTGGTAGTGGTTGTGCTGCTGCTGGATCCGCAACTTGCCTGGAACAAAACCAGCGCGAAGAATCCGGCCAGGACCACGCCCATCAATGCTCGCCGCCTGCGCGATGTCTTGCCCCCGATCCCCACACCCATCAAAGCCAGTCCGCTCACCGGGAACCACAGCGCATAGAGCGGCCCGCCGTTTCTCCATAAGCCCGTCGTCGTGGTGACGCGCGCTGTGGTGGTGATCTCCAGCACACGACTCTGCGGACCGTTGTTGAGATTCGTAATTGTGGGATTTGTAAAAGTACAGCCGCTTTCGGAGGGCAAGGAGCCGCAGCTCAAGGTGACGCTTTCTGGAATAGCTCCGGTTGGGGTCACCTGGATGTTGTAAATGGCCGGCACGCCTGCCGCAACCGTCAAAGATGTAGGGCTGCCCGGTGCCGGAGCAACAGAAAAGTCATTCACGGTCACGGACGCGCTGCTCGTGGGCCCTGTCGTCGGGGCGCTCACGTATCCGCTGTTGCTTAGTGCGCCGGCAACGGATGGGGTCAGAGTCACGGTCACAGCGGCAATCCCGCCAACGTCCAGGAGTCCGATGGCGCATGAGACACTCTGGTTCGCAATCGAACCACAACTTCCAGGGCTGACGGTCGCCGATCCAAAGGCGGCGTTGCTGGAACCCAGAAGGTCAGTGAAAACCACGCCACTGGTTGGATCCGTGGAATTGTTCGTAACGGTGTACTTGAACGTGACCGCGTTCCCGACTCCCACCGGAGTCGGAGTTCCGATTACCGTAGTGACCAGCCCAGTTGATACGGGGATCAGCTTGGTAACGAAGGCATCGCTGAGACCTTGTAGATTGGCTTGAAAAGGGTTCAGCTTGGGAAAATTCGCCGACGAGGTCTCGCCCGCCAGGTAGCTATTACTTTGGAAATCCTGCGCCACACCAGTTCCAATGTCGGTGCCCGAGCCGCCTAAATAGCTGCTGAAGGTGGTAGGAGTTGTTTCCGAGGTAGATGTAGTATCCAACCGGGAGTAGAACGCGTCGGAGGCGCCACCACCGAATCCCGATTGCAGGGCAGGTGCGGAATTCGGGAAGTCCGTTGATTTTGTCAGACCCGTAATTCGTGCCCCTCCGGTCGTGTCTGCCACAATGGCCAAGCCGGCATCATCTCCACTCCCGCCCAAGTAAGAAAAATAGCTTAAGGTGACGTCGCCGGGCGTGGTTCCCGTGGTGATCGGCTGGGCGAATTTGGCTACAAAGGCATCCGAGGCCGTCTCTGCTGGACAAGGAGAAGGAGGAGGATTTGGGGGATTCGGCGGTATATCCAGACACGCCTGAAAGGGAGGAATCGTGTCGGTCGTTGGGATTGTAATGTCACCGGAAGTGGTCGAACCAACGACATAGGCATTGTGGGCTGTATCCACAGCGATTCCATAAGCCACGTCCGTACCGCTTCCACCGAAATAGGTGGCATAGTTCAGGGCATAATCGGAACCACAATTGGAGTTCGTGGGGACCGCCAACTCCGCCAGCCAGGCATTTGTGCCGCCCATGCTGGTTATCTTCCCCTGATAAGCATTGTCCAACGGCATATCGGTATAGTTCGTGCCACCGGAAAGGTACGCGTTGCAATTGCTGTCCACGGCGATGCCGCCGCCGATCGCAGTTGGAGTCTCTCCTACGGTGACCGCAGTACCGCCCAGGTAGCTGGAATACAGCAGGCTGGCCGACCCAGCCACGGTCGGATCGAGCTTGGAGAAAAAGAGCTCAATCGTTCCCGGCGGAATAAAACCGGAAAGGGTCGACAAGGAATTCGGCGTGGTCGGAAAGTCGGCGGAGGTGGTTGTGCCGGTCACATAGATCCTGCCCATCGAATCAATGGCCACCCCGGAGGCAGTATCCACTCCGCTGCTCGCCAGATAAGTGGAGTACTTAAGGTTGGCGCCAGAGTCGAGCTTGCTAACAAAAACATGGTTGCCAGCCGTAAGCGTGGGGGTCAAACCATTGAAGGTGGGGAAATCTGGAGAATCAGTGGTTCCGGACACGAAAACGTTAAAACCGGCGTCTACGGCAACTCCCGCAGGGTAATCGATGTCGCTGCCGCCAAGATAAGTGGAAAACAGCAACGCGGAGGCCTGGGAGTTGAATTTCGCAATAAACACATTGGCGGTGCCCGTAAGGTTTCCGATATGGCCCGGCGCGGGCGGGAAATCGGTGGACTCCGTTGAACCTGCGATGTAAGCGTTCAGTCCCGAATCAACGGCAATCGCGGGACAGCCTGGAGTAAATGCAAGGCCGGTAATCGCTGAACAACTTTCGGCGCCCGAGCCTCCTAAATAGGTGGAGTAGCTGAGCTGAGGATCAATGACGAGCATCCGGCTGCGATCATAGGCACCCAACTCGAACCCCACCTGATCTTTCGCCCGCAGCACGAACTTTCCCGCGACTGGCCGCTGCTCCTGCCCAACTTGCTGATAAACCCGTGGCGCTTTCAATTCGACGTTTCCCGCGCCCGTTTCCAGCACCAGATTTCCGCTCCCATCGATCCGCAGCTTGTCGGGTCCCCGAAATCGCAGATTCACCTGCTTTGAATCAACCTCGGGCGCAACTTCGAAGTCATATTCCAATCGCCCCTGGTTGCCGTAGTACACCACGTCGATTCCGGGATACACGTTCTGGTAGCGGACGCGCGCAAACTGGGGAACGTTGCGATGCCATTTCTTAGGGTCGCTACCGATGAAATAATTGCTTTTGCCTGGCAACTCGTTGGCCCCAACGACAGCCACATTCCTATTGGCTCCATCCAGAGACATACTCAACGCGAAAGCGTTGCTGGCAGAAGACTGAATCCTCAGCACCGCTTCATCAGCCGTCAGGAAGAGTCCGTACCCGCTGCCGCGAGCCAGAAATTTCACTTTCGGGTCGGTTTGTCCCTGGTTTACTTCGAAAGCAAGAGGCAAATGGCTGTAGGCCGCCTGAATTTGCTGCCGCCTATCTGTCAATGTGGAAAAAGCCGTGGAAGAGGAATTCGAAACCAAAATGGGGGGTTGGCCGACTTGATTGCTGCTGGTAACACCCAGCTGCGCGCTGCGGGCGTCCAGTCGGAGAAGGACACCTCCGGCGACCGCCAGCAATGCGAGCCACAGCAAGCCGCGGCTTCGCAAAAACTCCCTACCCAACCCAAGGCGATTCAATCTCACTAGCTCCTCCGGATTTCCGATTTCATGGAGAAAAAGAAAAACGGCGCACGGACGGCATTTCCACTCGCCGCCGGCGCAGCGGTATGCGTAACGGTCACCAAAAAAAGGGCGAAAAAGTAAGTAACTACTTAAACATCTGACGGATAGCCTGTCAAGGTGCGAGCCTTCCCTTTGCGAGCCTTCCCTTTCGTCCTGGATTGGTCAGATGCGTGCTTCACCGACGCGAGATGCCGCTGGTCAAAGCAAAAAGTTTCACGGTCATCCCGGCTGCGATGCGCGCAACCCTTCGAATCGTCAAAGTGAGTCGCGAAATCAATTCGTGAAGAGCTTTCGCGTTCGCCACTTCCAGTTTCCGCCGGCAGGGTAACCCAATCAGCTCCTGGGATTTTGCCCTTGCAAATGGCTGATAATTAAGTTAATTCTTGCACTACCGCGTGTCTGCGTGCGTTGCCCGCACGTTTTCGGAGCCTCGCGGGAAATTACCACGGCATCAATCGTTTAGAGATGCTTCCAGAGCCAGAAAACACCATGGAACCTTCGCAGCAGGAACGACGCACGATGCGACGTTTCGACATGCGCCTCCCGGCGATCGTGAAGTTGGCCGACGCGGATACCAGCGCAGCCAGCGAAATGCCCGCTCGAGAAATTCTGACAGAAACACAGAACGTCAGCGCCCGCGGTGTCTTTTTCTATGTGGACCAGCCCATTACCGAAGGAGTCCGCATTGCCGTGACCCTTACTTTTCCGCCCCACATCACCCTGACGGACCCGGTGCGAGTTCGTTTTGTGGCTCGCGTGGTCAGGGTGGAGGCGCCCTTACCGGTGTCCCGCATCGGCGTCGCGGCAGTCATCGAGGAATACGAATTCCTGCGCTCCAATCCTGGCATGGATTTTCTGAACATGGGCACAGCGAACGGCTAGGTAGCGTTAGTCTCTCTTCTTCAACTCCTGAATTTCCCGACGCAGACGTGCATAACGACGCGCCAGGATGCCCAAGTAAGTAATGTGAATGGTCCAAGTGGCGACGTAGGCGGCGCAAAGATAGGGATTCATCGTCAACTCCGGGGTTCAAGCAAAGCTTCCAGGGCCTGTGCCTCTTCCACCTGGCGCTGCAGAATTTCCAGCCGGTAGCGCGACCAGCACACCAACGCAGCAAAGCACAGGAACGCCAACCAATTGATCAGCAACCAATGAAGCATGCGCGGATCGATAGAACCCCCGCCGCCAATCACCGGCTGGGGATGCTGGGTACGGAAGAACCAAATGGAAAAATAAACCAGGGGAACATCGAGTGCGCCAAAAATGGCCAATGCGGCCGCCAAACCAGCAGTCTGGCTGCTATTCGAGAACCGGCGCAGAATCAGATAGCTCACATAGATCAGCCACAATACGAGCGTCGAGGTCAGGCGAATGTCGCCCGGTGCCCACCAGATTCCCCACACCGGGCGTGCCCAGATGGGCCCTGTGACAAGCACAACGGTACAGAAAACGACGCCAACCTCTGCGGCGACTAGAGCCAAGACGTCCGTTCCTTGCTCCGAAAAATACTTTCTGACGACGAAATAGATCCCCGTGATGGCGATACCGGTTGTGGCCACTGCTGATGGTTCCATCCCGTAAGGTATCGGTCGAATGACGACAGCGGCGATGCACGCGCCAATTGAAACCACACCGGCAATCCATTTTGCAATGCGATCGGCTCGATCATTGGGGCGAACCAGATATTGGATCGAGGCGACAAAGTTGATGAAGAACAGCAGAAATGCCGTCCAGGCTGAAGGAACGTGATAGTAGAAAATTCGCTGCACATCGCCCATGGTCTGCTCCGTGGGCGCCGAAATCAGCGCTCCATGCAGCCCATAACTCAGCAGCAGGACGGTCAGAATTGCGAGAATGGGGAAGGCCCGTTTCATTTTGCGTCTAAATAATTTCGCGTCGTCGTTATTCCGCGTCCAGAACCAGCTCGAACAAAAGGAGACTAGCGATAGTAAATACTACATCGTAGGTGGCGAGCAACACGATCCAGAACCTGGCGGAGTCTTCCCCGGTAAGAATGTTGGTGGTTGCGTTCACCATGGCCAGCAACGCCGGAATGGAAATCGGGAACAACAGCAACGGCAACATGATCTCGCGGCTCCGGGTATGCAACGACATTGCGGCGAAGAAAGTCCCGTTCACTACCAGGGCCCAAGTTCCCAGGGCCGCCACGGGAATCAACTCCCAAACCGGCCCGATAGAGCGCAGATTGTAGAAGATGATGAACAACGGCGTCATCAGGGCTTCCAGCACGCTCACGAAAATAAAATTCCCGAAAGCTTTCGCCAGAAACAGCGAATTGGCGGGAGCGGGAGACACTCGGTAGGCGTCCAACACTTGATTACGAAGTTCCCGGGTCCAGGTCTGGTTCAACGCAGTCACTGCCGCAAACAGAAATGCCACCCAAATCAGGCCCCCCGCAATCCGCCGCGATTCTTCCGCCAGGGGATCAAAGGAAAAACTAAATATCACAACGACGAGCAACGCGAAGAACAGCATCGAGTTGATAGCGTCCTTGGAGCGCCACTCCAGGCGAAGGTCTTTGGCGAGCGTCGCCCGAATGATTCCCGAAGGCAAGCTCATCGCGCCTCCTCCAGATGCAGCTCGAATGTGCGGCTGACAATCTTGCCCGCTTCCATCCTCACAAATTCATCGGCGGCATCATCCAGCAAAGCCGCTTGGTGGGTCACCACAAAAATGGTTTTGCCGGCGTCGCGCATCTGCGCCAGCAAACTCACCATCTCCTTTGCCGAGCGGACGTCAACGTTGGAAAAGGGTTCGTCGAGCAGCAGGATTTTCGGATCATTCAGCAAAGCCCGCGCCAGCGACAATCTCTGTCGCATGCCTTGCGAATACTGTCCGACAGGCCGCTGCAATGCTGGATCGAGTTTTACCGCGGCGATCGCACTCGTGCAGCGCTGTTCATCCTTAGTCCCATACAGCTGCGCGAAATAGCGCAGGTTTTCCATGCCGCTCATCTCGTCGTAGAGCAGTGATGGGTGAGCCATGTAACCAATTCGCCCACACACACTGCGAATGTCGCTGGATCCCAGGATCGAGATTTTGCCCTGCGTAGGTTGAGTCAGGCCAGCGAGCGCACGCAACAGCGTGGTCTTCCCTGCCCCATTGTCGCCGAGGATGGCGTACAGCCGGCCCGGAGCAAAGTCGGCACTCACACTGCGCAAGGCAGCAAAGCGTCCGAACTGCTTGATGAGATTGGTGACACTTACGATGGGTTGCGTGGCGCTGGCGGCATTGGTATCGGTCAGGGACAATGGGGAAAGTCACGAATTGGTCTTAATTTGTGTTGTGATTTTCAGGTCTGAGTTTACCGGAGGCGGGCAATCTATGCATTCTCTATAACGTTTGAGTAGGCTACGTTCATTCCGATCAATTATTTCGCCTACAATTTCATTAAAATCCATCGTACACTTCGCACCTCCTCAGCAATGGCGGTTGGCGTCACGGATCGGCTCTGGGATGTAGCAGACTTGGTTGCCCTCTGGGAATCCTATGAGCAACGGAGGGCGGAACGAGCGGCGTGGGTAGCGATTCTTGCGACTGTTGGCCTGGGTCAGTACTACCGTGTTCAGCCTATTCTTCGTAGGCCACATATGCTTCCTGCGATTCGATTACAATTACGCGCATCACCGCTTTCCTCCCTAGGTTAAGGAGGACATCCCCGCTGCAATATGGGTCGGACTTGCTTTCCTGTGTTCCGGGATGCTCTATCTCTATTTCGTGCGGAGTATGCGAACAAATTCAAAGTAGCCCACTCCCTAAAATTCCGCACATTTGTTTCAATTCAACGATCCATTTACGATACATGGTCACCAGAAAGACAATCGCATGTCCACAAACCCAAATCCCTTGCAAGAGTGGAAAGCTGATCGCTACGTCGAGCACGCTCATTTTGTCCCAAACCTGGGACAAGCAGTGCTCGACTTACTAGATCCGCAACCTGGAGAGCGCATTCTCGACCTCGGCTGTGGGGATGGCGTACTTTCCGAAAAAATCAAAGCCGAGGGAGCGACCGTGGTCGGCGTCGATGCTTCGCCCGATATGGTTGCGGCCGCGAAACTTCGCGGCATAGATGCGCGAGTGATGGATGGGTTCAATCTCACTTTCGATGCCGAATTCGACGCGGTCTTTTCCAACGCTGCCCTGCACTGGATGAAGCGTGATCCCAGCGCGGTGGTTGCCGGCGTACGCCGGGCACTCAAACCGGGAGGCCGATTTGCCGGAGAGATGGGCGGGCATGGCAACGTCGCCGCCATCACCGTCGCATTGCTCGCGATGTTGGAACGTCGTGGCGTAAGCAATGCGGCGGCGAGCAGTCCATGGCATTTCCCAACCGTAGACGCCTATCGCACACGCCTTGAGCAAGGCGGATTTACAGTGGAATACATTGAACTGATCCCGCGTCCAACGCCGCTTCCCACGGATATGGCGGCCTGGCTCAAGACTTTCGGCATGCCCTTCATCCGATTGTTGCCGCAAGCAGATCAGTCCGCCGCTTCAGATGAAGTCGTGGAACTTCTGCGCCCCGTATTGCGTGATGAAAAAGGACACTGGACCGCCGATTACATTCGGCTGCGCTTCCTGGCTCGGGCGGGAATTTGAATTAAAAGCGGAACGAGCAAGCGGCCACTAGTTGGATACAGTGCCAGCGCCGTTGTTCTGCACTTCAGTCACGTTCTTTGCAGGTTCGCGTGCAGGCATTCCGTTGGCGGGAGTTCCCGGTGCCGGCGCGTATTTGGACGCACATTTCGCTTGCAGTGCCTTTGCATGAAAAACGCCATCGCGTCCGTAGCTTCCATCGGCCAGCGCCTGGGCATTGTCTTTGAAAGTATCCGGTGGCGGCTCAGTGCCGCTATATGCGACGGCCAAAATCTTGTCGCCCTCTACTAAAATGAAGTCCACCTTCGGCCCATTCCGCTTGATGGAGCCGGGCTGAACGTTTCCGGCAACGCGCAGGCGCTTCGTATAAGCACGGTCTCCCATCGCCTGCAACTCTTTGATGGTGACGTAATAGCTCTTGCTCTCTTGCACACCGGTATAAGCCAGATAGGCCAGCGACACAAGAATCAGGACCGTCGCGCCGCCGAACTTCAGAAATTTGCTGGTCTCGTTAGACATAACACTGGACACTCGCCGAATCCTGATTCTCTACAGGAGACTCTACGCGCCGCAATTCGAGGGGTCAAGTAACCGGCCATTTGGCCGCCCGCAGGTTACCTCCGGATAAGGTTACTTCCACGATCATCCGATAGAATGGATGTACTTTCGTCCCACTGAAGGGCTTTTAAACCAATGATTCATCCCTGGCACGACGTTACCCCCGGCGACAAACTGCCGCACGAGTTTCAAAGCGTGGTCGAGATTCCCTTCGGCTCCAGTGTGAAATATGAACTGGACAAAACCAGCGGACTCATCAAGCTCGACCGCGTGTTGTATTCGGCCGTCTACTATCCCGCCAATTATGGATTCATTCCACAAACCCTGGCTGAGGACGACGACCCACTCGACGTGCTGGTGCTGTGCCAGGAAACCGTGGTGCCGCTCACTATTATTCATGCCCGCACCATCGGGTTGATGACCATGATTGACGGAGGCAAAAAAGACCACAAGATTATTGCCGTCGCCACCGAAGATCCTGAGTTCAACTCCTACCGGGAGGCCCAGGAGATGCCCCCGCATCGGATGGTAATGTTGCGACGTTTCTTTCAAGACTACAAACAATTAGAAGGCAAAGCGGTCGAGGTGGACGAGATTCGGCCGGCGGCAGAGGCTTATCCCATCATCAGCGATGCATTGCATCGCTATAGCGAACAGCGGCGAAAAGGCTTCATCGCCAAAACCGCTGGGTAGAACTAATCTCGCTAGAAGTGGTCGTCAATCTCCTGGATCGGGTTGACCTTCTGCCCGAGTACGGCAAGACCTCGCGCCTGAATGGCCCGGTCCCACGGCCCAGCCTGCCAGTTGTCTTTTTTCTTCTCCGGATTGATCCAGGGCGGTAGCATGATGAACAGGTTTCGCGCAATGGACTGGGCATAGGGCTCATAGAGCGATCGCAGGTGCGCTAGTTTCTGCTCAAATGGAGGCCCCTCCTTCAGTTTCACGCCGCGTTCGGTCAAGGTCTGCCGAAGCTGCGCCATTTGTGCGTCTGGCAGACGATCCGGAAACTTGGGATCATATCGCGCATTGACCACCTGCGAGAGATCCACCACTGCGTGCCGTGCCACCGCAAAAGTAAGCTTGGCCTGGTCGCTGCGAAGACCATCCACTCCAGCGATGACCAGCGCGCTGGCATCAAGGACCGTGGTTAGAGCGCCGAGCCAGGACTGATTATTGTGTTGGGACCGAAAAAAACTCAGGGCGGGATACGACAAGTGACTCTCCAGGACTTCCGCAGCCCAGCGCTCCCAGTCGCGAAAAATATCGTCCAGCACGTCCTGCTGCGTGGATTTCCCCATGCGGGCCAGCAACTCCGCCGCCGTGGAAGGTGAACCGGCGCGTTCATCCAACATGGAGATTTCGATCTCCCGTCTCGAAAAAGAAGAATAGATGGTCGGAAGATAGCCGATCACCGTCCCCAGGAAGCCGAACCCCATCCCGGCCTCCAGCACTGCCAGAAATCTCGCCAGCGAAGACGTGGGCACGATGTCGCCATATCCGAGCGTAAAGAAGGTTTCCCCGCTGTGGTAAATCAGAGCAAAAAACGTCACTGGCTGTCCATTCAGTTGGACGTGATCTCCGCCCCCGTACTGGAGCAGGGTAAAACCAAAAATCAAACCGCAGGCCCACAGGGCTAGGAGAAAGATCAGTGACAACGGTCCGAAGTAACCAAGAAAATTTTCCCGTCGGCCCGGTGAATTGATGTGGCTGGCGATTCTTCGCCATGGAATCCAAGTGCGTCTATAAAACACTGAACTCGGGCGAAATTGCCGTCGGATTCGGCGCGGCAGGACGATGGTCTCAAATGCGTCCAGGAGAATGCTGAAGATGACGATGCAGCCGGCGATGGCGGACAGGATGTGCATAGCAGCCCACTACAGAGATAAAAATGGGATGGTAGCAGATTTAGTGGGCACTTACGGGTGTTCCCCGAACATCCGCTAGTGGAACGGACTTCCCGGAAGCTGCTGAGCGCCGGGCGGCATCAAGGATTTCGCTAACGATCACGTTGGTTTCCAGAGACGAAGGCGAGTCCGGCGCTACTCCGTCCAGAACAACCGCTCTCAACAGCGACAGCGAATCGTTATACGGAGAAGGAATTGGCTTGCCCGTCACCTGTTCTTCGTCTTTTTCCTTCAGCCGAATTCGCACATCGTCATTGCGTACCGTGATCACGTAGCCAGTTTGTCCGTAGACTTCCATGTCCTTACGGCCGAACGGCCAGTTCCACGATGCCTGGATGATCGCCTGCGCCTTGGGATAAGTCAGGATAATCGTAGCCTCGTCATCCACTCGCGGATAAATGTCTGACTTGATTTGTTGAGTAACGGCGGTCACAGTTGTGGGGCGCTGACCATCCATCAGCCAGGTCATCAGATCGGCGCCATAGCAACCGAAGTCATAAAGCGCTCCGCCGCCATCGAGCTTGGGATCGGTGAGCCACGCGAAAAATTCCGGGCCCACGCCAATTTCCTTAGGACCTTGATGACCATCGTGGATGACAACCTTGCGAATATCGCCGATGGCGTTCTCGTGAACCAAGTCGTAGGCAGCGTGGTTGCTTCGGTACCATGTGGTCTCGTAATTCACCAGCACCTGGATCTTCCCTTTGTGCGCGGCGTCCGCGATGGCATGCGCATCCGCAGCGCTTACCGCCAGCGGCTTTTCCATCATGACGGAGACGCCGTGCCGGGCGCAGATTTCCACGACTTGCCGATGGTCATAGGTGGTCGTATACGCCACAACGGCTTGTGGATGCGTCTTCTGCAGCATGTCCTCCAAGTCGGTGAATAGCAGGTTACGATCGATGCCAAATTGACCTGCATAATGCGCCGCGAGTTGCTGATCTGGCTCGGCAATTCCGACGAGCTGAATGTCAGGCCGATGCAGCGAGTTCTGGAAAAAGCCAACGACGTGCCCGTGGACCAATCCCGCAATTGCGATCCGCAGAGGTTCGGTTCCGGCCGTGGTTTGTGCGTGAGAAACCGCAAGAGCTGCAAGCGAGAAAATGGCAAGAGTGGTGGGACCGAGATATCTCATTTAGAGGACCTAAGAGCTGAGGCGGAAATGGTAGCAGATTTGGGAGGGAGGAGCGTTCGCGACTATCTGCTCGTATGAGATGTTCCACCACCCTCGATGATAAGATTCGGTTTGCCTCTAGGATCTTTTGGCAGACAAGCATGTTTTCGATCCCAAGCTTTACAAGATTACGCCCCAGGACTATGGGACCCGATTCCAGCGCCTTCTCGGCATTGCCCAATACTTGATTTATAGTAGGTCCCTTCTGTCTGGCACTTGTTCTTATATACCGGCTAGTGTCTTTTCTCCGGTTTCGACTTCAAATATCTGGCCGTATCGTGTTTGAACTCTCTAGGCTGCTGTTCGTGATCCTGCTTGGGATCTGGGGTCGCGGAAATTCGTCTGCGACCTTGAGATAGCGTCAGACCATGTGATCTGCTATTCCAGAAGAAGTTCACACCGGATTGAGCGCTTGCGGGCGCAAGTCGTCCCTGAGACAACTCGTCTCACGTTGTTTGGGAGGGTCAAAGGTCTGGTAATTGGGTATGGGATTCGGAGTTTTGTTTTCGTCCCGAGAACAAACCCGGCGTATCCCGAGATCCGGGCCAAGCTTTCCGATCGGCAACCCGCGTCATCCTAAGGCTTCAAATGCGCGGCCGTCAGCGCCTGCTGCACTGCCTGCAATTCTTTCAACAGACCGCGGAGCTTCGTGGACTCCAGCGCATTCGCCCCGTCCGACTTGGCTTCCTTGGGATTGTCGTGCACTTCCATGAACACGCCATCGACGCCAGCCGCGACAGCCGCTCTTGCCAGCACGGGAATGAACTCTGGCTGCCCGCCACTTACGGCTTGATCTCCGTCGGCAGACGCTGAAGGCAATTGCACTGAATGGGTGGCGTCAAAGACCACGGGCGCGAATTTGCGCATGATGGTCAACGATCGCATGTCCACAACCAGGTTGTTGTAGCCGAAGCTCGACCCGCGCTCGGTCACGAAGACCTTCTCATTGCCGGCAGTGCGGCACTTTTCCACCACGTGCTTCATGTCCCATGGCGAAACAAACTGGCCCTTCTTGATATTCACCACACGCTCGGTCATGGCGGCAGCCACGACAAGATCAGTCTGGCGGCAAAGAAACGCCGGGATCTGCAGGATGTCGACAACTTCAGCGACCTTGGTTACATCATGCACATCATGCACATCTGTCAGCACGGGCACGTGGATTTCGTCCTTCACCTTTTTCAGGATACGCAGCCCTTCGGCGAGTCCGGGCCCGCGGAAGCTGCGAATTGAAGTACGGTTGGCCTTGTCATAGGAAGCCTTGAAGATGAAGGGAATATTTAACGCGCGAGTTATGCCCTTAATGACTTCGGCCATGAACAGCGCATGCTTTTCGCTTTCGATAACGCAGGGCCCGGCGATAAGAAACAGATCACCGGAGCCGATGCGAACGTTGTCGATTTGGAAGGACGTCGTCAGTTGTCAGTTCCCAGCTGTTTTCACCGCCGAGAACGCCCGGTCGCTAGAGAAAGACGCTAAAAAGAATTTCTCGGCGTGCTCGGCGTGCTCGGCGGTGGAATACTATCTTCTTCCCACGTTTTCCGGGCGATGGAACAGCTCCACTTCTGCCGTGTCCTTTTCCGCCCGCCGTTTCTGCCCGTGCTCATAGGCTGCCCCAATGAAGGCCTTGAATAGCGGGTGCGGCTCGAGCGGTTTCGACTTGAACTCGGGATGGAATTGGCAGCCGATGAAATGCGGATGGTCAGGAAGTTCAATCATCTCTACATACGTTCCGTCGGGAGTCGATCCGGAAATGCGTAATCCCGCCGCAGTCAACGTTCCCTCGTACTCACGGTTAAATTCATAGCGATGGCGGTGACGTTCGCTGATCTCAGTTTGGCCATAAATCTGGTGGGCCAGAGTTCCCGGCTCGATCTTGCAGGGCCACGCTCCCAGTCGCATGGTCCCACCGAGTTCTTCGACCCCGCGCAGTTCGCGCAGTTTATAAATGACGCGGTGAGGAGTTGCGGGATCAAATTCGCTGGAGTTGGCATCCGCAAGTCCGCACACGTTGCGCGCAAATTCGATGCATGCCGTCTGCAAACCTAAACAAATTCCGAAGTACGGCACCTTGTTTTCGCGGGCAAACCGGATGGCGTGTAGCATGCCCTCAATACCGCGCTTCCCGAACCCTCCCGGAACCAGCAGGCCATCGTAATTCTGCAACTGCTCTTCGCAGGCGCGATCTCCGGCTTCCAACCCTTCCGCCTCGATCCAGTTGACCTGCAGTTTCAGATTGTGGGCCAACGCTCCATGCACGAGCGCTTCTTTTAAGGATTTATACGAGTCCTCGTACTCCACATATTTGCCGACAATACCGATCGTGACTTCGGCCTTCGGGTTATAGACTTTGTGCACAATCTCTTCCCAGTTCTTGAGGTCACGATCTTTGGCTTCAAGGTGCAGGTATCGCAAGATCAGCGTGTCCACACCCTCCCGCGAAAACACCACGGGCACCTCGTAAATGGAAGCAACGTCTTTGGCGGTAATAACCGCCTCTTCTTCCACGTTGCAGAAAAGCGCGATCTTCGCCTTGATGTCTTTCGAGAGAAAACGGTCGGTGCGGCACAGTAGGATGTCGGGTTGAATTCCAATACTCAGCAGTTCCTTCACCGAGTGTTGCGTCGGTTTGGTCTTGAGCTCCTGGGCCGCGGCAATAAAGGGCACCAGAGTGACATGCACGAACAAGGTGTGCTCGCGTCCTAGTTGTTGGCGCATTTGACGAATGGCTTCCATAAAGGGCAGCGACTCAATGTCGCCCACTGTACCGCCGATTTCGACGATGGCCACGTCCACATCCTGCGCCACTTTTTTCATGGCAGCCTTGATTTCATTGGTGACGTGGGGGATGACCTGCACCGTCTT
>Ga0182024_10010017_pt1 | contig 19429 bp, 15 predicted proteins | sample P32metaG_FD_120480 | JGI IMG/M metagenome (GOLD analysis project Ga0182024, IMG submission 120480) | Permafrost microbial communities from Stordalen Mire, Sweden - P3-2 metaG (Illumina Assembly) | ecosystem: Environmental > Terrestrial > Soil > Wetlands > Permafrost | place: Sweden: Stordalen... | reverse complement strand
CGTCCCTGCTTCGAGGCGGTGGGAGATCGACGCCGCCAGGGCCTCGTCGTTACTCCAGATCGACGCGCACAGACCGAAGTCGGTGTCGTTCGCCGCGCTCAGTGCCTCTTCGAGATCGCGGTAGCCGAGCACCGGGAGCGCCGGGGCGAATTGTTCTTCACGCACGATGAGCGCGTCGGGCGGGGGCGCCTCGACAATGGCCGGAGAGACCACGTACCCACCGGCCTCGGAGTCCTCGTCGCGCAGCTGGGCGGGCCGGTGGACCCGGGCCCCCAAAGAGGCCGCCTCGGCGATAAAGGATTCGACGCGGTCCCGGGCTTGTGGTCGGTGGACCGGGCCCATGGTCACTCCGTCGACCAGCCCGTCGCCGACGACCTCGGTTGACAGCCGGGCCACCAGCGCCTCGATGAGGGCGGGCATCGAGTCTTCGTGCACGTAGAGCCGCTTGATGGCCATGCAGACCTGGCCGCTCGTCACGAAGGCGGCCTCGACGAGCCGGCCGGCCAATGCGTCGTCGATCTCGACATCGGGGGCGAGGATGGCCGGGTCATTGCCGCCGAGCTCGAGGACGAGCGGCTTGGTGGCCGCGGCGGCCGAGGCCATCACGGCACGCCCCGTCGGCACACCCCCGGTGAACGACACCATGTCGACATCTCGGTGGGTGACGAGCGCCTCACCGAGCGCCGCGTCGGGGCCGTTGACGATATTGAGCACGCCGGGCGGGAGCGCGGCCGCCAGGGCGGCCACCGTTGCCAGCACGGCTCCCGGACAGGTGGGCGGAGCCTTGGCCACCACGGTGTTCCCGGTCAACAACGCCGGCAACACCTTGTTGCCCATGACCGACACCGGCCAGTTGAACGGCAGCAAGGCGGCGACCACGCCGTGAGGCACGTGCTCGATCTCGGTACGCCGGGCCCCCGAGCCGATGTGGCGCGGGGCCAGCGATTCGGCGGCGAAGGGGGCGAAGCCCGCCGCCATGGCACCGATCGTGCCGGCGTCGAAGATTGCCTCGAAGAGGACCTTGCCGTGCTCCCGGGTGAGCAGGCGGGCGAGGTCACCGCTGTCGACCGCGGCCGCCGCCTGCCGGGCGGCGGCCACCACCGCCGCGGACCGGTCCTCGGTGCTGGTGGCGGCCCACCCCGGGAAGGCCCGCCGGGCCGCGGCTACCGCCTCATCGAGCTGGGCCAGTGATGCGGTGGGCGCGGTGAGGACCACCTCGGCCGGCCGCACCGGATTGGTCACCGCGTACGAGCCACCCGCCCCCGCCACGACCTGACCATCGATCACCAGTCCGAATTGTTCGTCCACGTCGCCCCCACTTCGGTCTGCGGCGAGCGAGGTCTCGCTCGACCGGGTGCTCCGCCCCGGTCCGTGCGGACCGAGGACTATCTCGTCTCTGACGATAGTGTCACCTTTCGGTGCGCGACACGGCTCTCGGGAGCAGGCGATGACGGCGACCGGCAGACCGGGCCGGGGCTCACTCCTGCCCGATCCCGAGGCCCGGGCCATCGTGGTCCCGATCATCTCGGTCGACGACCACCTGATCGAGCCGCCCGACCTTTTCGAGGGCCGGATGCCCGCCGAGCTGGCGGCCGAGGCCCCCCGGGTGACCGAACTCGAATCGGGCCGGGAGGCCTGGGCCTTTGAGGGGAACCTTTACCCGAATGTGGGCCTGAACGCGGTAGTGGGACGCCCGAAAGAGGACTGGAGCATGGACCCGGCCCGCTTCGAGGAGATGCGGCCGGGCTGTTTCGATATCGACGCCCGGGTCGGCGATATGGACGCGGCGGGAATCTGGGCTTCGCTCTGCTTCCCTTCCCTGGTGGCTGGATTTTGCGGCTCGGTGTTCAGCCGTGCGGCAGACCCCGAGCTGGGCCTCGCCTGCGTCCGGGCCTGGAACGACTGGCATCTCGACGTCTGGGCCGGCACCCACCCGGGCCGGATCATCCCGCTGCAGCTGACCTGGCTCTCCGATGTGACGGTGGCCGCCGCCGAGGTTCGCCACAACGCCGAGCGCGGCTTTCGGGCGGTGAGCTTTCCCGAGTTCCCCGCCCAGTTGGGACTGCCCTCAATCTTCTCGGGGCGCTGGGACCCGTTCTTCGCCGCGTGCGAGGAGACCGAGACCGTCGTGTGCCTGCACACCGGGGCGTCGTCGTGGGCACCCCTCCCCTCCCCCGACCCGCCCTTCGAGCTCCTCCCCACCTTGTTCCCGGTGAACGCGTTGGTCGCCGCGGCGGAGTGGCTCTGGTCCGGTGTTCCCCTGCGCTTCCCCGGCCTCGCCGTCGCCCTCTCCGAGGGGGGCATGGGCTGGGTACCCATGCTGATGGACCGCGTCGACTACGTCGTGGCCCACTCGGCGTCGGGCACCGAGTCAGGGGCCTGGCCTTCGGCCCTGCGGCCGAGCGAGGTCCTCAGGCGCAACTTCTGGTTTTGCAGCATCGACGATCCGTCGGTGATCCCCCTTCGCCACGTGATCGGGGTCGATCACATCATGGTGGAGAGCGACTATCCCCATGCCGACTCGAGCTGGCCCGACACCCAGGCGGTGCTGGCCGCCACCATGGGCCACATCCCCGAGGCCGAGCTGCGAGCCATCGCCGGCGGCAACGCCGCCCGCCTCTTCCGCTGGGCCCTCCCCGAGCACGACGATTGGCGGGTACCATGACCGGCCCGCGTCCCGAGCCGCGCACCCCGCCCAAGGCCCTGGTGACCACGGTGGTGGTCGATGCCGACGGCCACGTGGTGGAACCCCCCGAGGCCTGGAGCGATGTCCCCGAGGAGGCCCGGCCTCGCATTGTGGCCGACTCGGTCGGGATTGAACACGTCATCGTGGGCGACACCGAGATCCTGGCGGTCCCCCTCGGAACGCTCGCCACCCCTGGATCGAGTTTCGCCGACTTCGCCTCGTATGCGCCGCTGTCCGAAGCCCACCAGGGCGGATCGGATCCACACCTGCGCCTCATCGACATGGACGCAGAAGGCATCGACCAGGCCGTGCTCTTCCCCTCGATCGGGCTCTACTTCTCCGCTGTCGCGGACCCCGACAGCGCGGTGCACCTGGCCCGGGCCTACAACGACTGGCTGGCCTCATACTGCGCAGCCGACCGGTTGCGTTTGTTCGGGGCGGCCATGCTTCCCCTCCAAGACCCGGTGGCCGCGGCGGCCGAGCTGCGCCGGGCCGCCAACGAGTTGCATTTTCCCGCGGCCTTCGTCCGTCCCAATCCCTGCGGTGGCCGATCCCTGTCCGACCCGGCCTATGAGGTCGTCTGGTCGGCCGCCGAAGAGGTGGGCGTTCCCGTCTGCGTCCATGAGGGCAGCTCGGTCATCGTCCCGACCCTTGGCTCCGATCGTCCCTTCAACCCGCTCATCCTCCACGCCGTATCCCACTCCTTCGAACAGATGCTGGCCTGTGCCCAACTCATCGCCTTCGGGGTCCTCGAACGCCACCGGGACCTGCAGGTGGTCTTCTTGGAATCGAGCGGCGGCTGGGTGCCCTTTTGGCTCGAACGCCTCGACGAGCAGGCCGAGACGTTCGGGGGGTTCTGCCCGGACATGGTGGAGCGGCCGAGCGACTACTTCGCCCGGCAGTGCTTCATCAGCTACGAGATTGACGAGGCGACATTGCCCGCCCTTCTTCCGTTCATCGGCGAGGACCGCGTGGTGTGGGGCTCGGACTACCCCCACCACGACGCCACGTTCCCCGGCGCCGTTGACGCGCTCCGCTCGACGTTGGCACCACTGCTCCCACGTGCCCAAGCCAAGGTCCTCGGCCTCAACGCCCGAGGTCTCTACGGGCTCCCGTCGCGCCACTCGGGCCCGGCCGCCGTGGTCCACGCCTACTTCACCGCCGTGACCACCCGGGACCCAGACGCCCTGCGCCGGCTGTTCACACCCGATGCCCGGCTGGTGACCGGCGGCATCACGTTGGTCGGCGCCGCCGACATCGTCTCTTTCTATGCGACCGGGGCCTTCATTTTCGACGACCTCCTGCCGCGGCCAGGGGCGCTCGACATCGACGGGGCCCGGGTCGAGGTGACCATCGAACTGCACGTCGGCGGGACGGACAGCTCCATCGTCGATCAGTTCACCGTGGCCGGGAACCAGATCAGCCGACTCGAAATCTCGGCCCTGCCGTCGGTCCTGCAGTTCGACAGGCCCTAATATCCCGCCATGCTCGCTCACGGCCCCCCGTTCCGGCTGCTGCCCCGGATCGACTCGGACAACCACTTTTTTTGGACAAGTGGGGCAGACGGTCGGCTCCGCTTCTTGCGCTGCCGGTCCTGCGAGTCCTTCGTCCACCCCCCCGCACCGCGTTGTCCCCAGTGTCTGGCCGAGTACCTGACCCCCGAGCCGGTCAGCGGACGCGCCGTCCTCGAGAGCTTCACCGTCAATCATCAACAGTGGGTCCCGGGCGCCGAGCCCTACATGGTGGCCTGGGTGTCCATCGTCGAGCAGTCCGACGTGCGGCTCACCACCAACCTAATCGACGTTGCCCTCGAGGACGTGCACATCGGCATGCCCGTCGAGGTCACCTTCGAACACAACGACGACGTGTACCTGCCCTTGTTCCGTCCGGTCGGAGGGGAGAAGTGAGCGGTCCGGCATCCGAGCCCCTCGAGCGACGGTCCATCATCTCGGGCATCGGCCAGTCCGACGTCGGGCGGCGTCTTGGTCGTAGCGAACTCGACCTCTCCGTCCAGGCCAGCCTGGCCGCCATCGAGGACGCCGGGCTCACCCGCGACGACATCGACGGGCTCTCGACCTACCCGGGCATGGGAGCGGGGACGGCCGGCTTCGCCGGGCCCACCACCCCCGAGGTCCAAGACGCCCTGCGCCTGCGCCTCAACTGGCACGACGGCGGCGGCGAGGGGCCGGCCCAGATCCGTGCGGTGATGGCGGCGTGCCTGGCCATCGGGGCCGGTCTCGCCCGCCACGTGCTCGTCTATCGTACGGTCACCGAGTCGACAGCCCAGGGCATGGGCGGTCGTTCGGGGATCGGCGGTACCGGTGGCGGCGGACACGGCGCGCCCCGTTTCGGGAGCTTCTTGCAGTGGTACCTCCCGTTCGGGGCGGTTTCTGCGGCCAACTGGATCGCCTTGGTCGGACAACGCCGGATCCACGAGTTCGGGCTCACCCGGGAGCAGCTGGCCCAGATCGCCCTCAACGCCCGACGCAACGCCGCGTTGAACCCCAACGCCGTCTACCGCGACCCGATGTCGATGGCGGACTACCTGGCGGCCCGCATGATCTCGACGCCACTGTGTCTGTTTGACTGCGACGCACCGTGCGACGGTTCGACGGCGGTGGTGGTCTCGCACGTCGACTACGCGCCCGATACACCGCACCCGGCCTGTCATGTGAACGCCCTCGGCACCGCCATGCGAGGCAGGCCGAGCTGGGATCAGTTCGACGACATGACGACGATGGCCGCCCGCGACGCCGGGGCGTCGATGTGGGAGCGCACCGAGCTCCGTCCCGCCGACGTCGACGTGGCCCAGCTCTACGACGGCTTCTCCATGCTGACCATGGTCTGGCTCGAGGCGTTGGGGTTCTGCGCCCGGGGCGAGAGCGGCCCCTTCGTCGAAGGCGGAGAGAGGATCGCCCGCGACGGCTCTCTCCCGCTCAACACGGCGGGTGGTCAGCTCTCCGGGGGTCGGTTACACGGGTTCGGTCTGCTCCACGAGGCTTGCGTCCAGCTCCGTGGCGAAGGTGGCGAACGCCAGGTGCCCGGCCGCCACGAGGTCGCGGCGGTGGCCAACGGGGGCGGCCCCATCGCCGGCTGCATGCTGCTCACCCGGGGCAGGTAGCTCCCGCGCCAAGCGCACCGGCGACCGCCGGGCCGGACAACTCCGGCCCTCCGGTCGACGAGGGCGCGAGAAGTGGCCCCGATGGCCCCTGCCCGGCGGTGTTGCGGCCCTCCACCGCGCCGGAGGCGGTGTCGCTCCCCTAGTGTTCCCCGGCGCCACCCAGCCTGGCGGGCGACTATGACGACGCCGTCAGCAAAAGGACCGCCGGGCCGACTAGCTTGACCTGGACGCAGCCCGGGGGGCCGCGTGCGGGGAGTCGCCGGCGAACCGGCGACGGAATGGGGGGATCCGTGGCTCCACGTCGGGTAACGCTGGTCGTAACGCTGGGCATCTTGGTGTCCACCGTCGTGCCGGTCCTCGGGCCAGGCGGGGCCGCCGGGGCCTCGGTCAGCGCCACGGCCGCGGTCCACGAACCGCGATCGGGCTATCTCGTCTATTGGGACCAGAACGAAGAAGAGGACTACTACGCCTCGGCCACCAGCGCCGAGGCCCAGCTGGAAACGCCCTGGGACCCCAACGGTCAGATGTGCCTGTTGAACGACGGCACCGGGCGCTGGGTCGTCGGCTACGACCCAACCAACCCGAGCCAACACAACCCGGGTGGTCCCCCGCACCATGCGTTCAAACAACCTCCCATCGGCGAAGAGATGAACAACCGGTTCGGACAGTGGACCGGTTTGAACCTCTTCGTCGCCGGCCCCTTCCGCGACAAGAAGGGTGACCCCGGTGAGGACTCCCCACCCGACGCCAAGGGCGTCTTCAACGGCCAGTCGACCTACACCGGCTGTGCGGTCGACGCCCGGCACAATGTCTTCGCCGACGACATCGGGACCGGTCAGGGTTCCTTTCCCACGCCGACCGACGGGCGGCTGGTCGAGTGGTTCGCCCCCTCTTACAAGCAGTCCTGCATCCTCTACGGACCCACGACCGGCGGGGTCGACGGCGATCACCACGTAGACGGGAGCGGGGGGCTGGCTCAGCCCGGGATGATGGCCTGGAACAACAACGGCGACCTTCTCCTCCCGGTCGCCGCGTCGCCAACCGGCGGCCTCGGCGGCCAGGTATTGGCGTTCGCCCACTCGTCGTTCCCCCAGAGCCCCTCCCAGTGTGCCGGCGGGGTGTATCCGCGCTCGGCCATCAAAGACACCGTGTGGTTCCAAGGCGGCGGGCTGCTACCGGTGCCCATGGCCGTGGCCAAGGATCCGACGTGCGACTGCTTCGCCGTCGATACGGCGTTCGGAGACCCGTCCATCGCCTGGCTGGACAGCGCAGGCCAACCAATCGCTGCTCACCCGACCATCCCCGGTGAGACCATCAGCGACTTCGGCAAGCCCTCGACCACCGCCTACAACCCCTTCGGCATGGCTTTCGCTCCCGACGGCACCTTGTACTTCGTGGACATCCACATCATCTGCCAGGGGGGGAATCTCGGGAACTGCGGACCGACCAACAACGAGGGGCGCGTCATGCGGGTGACCTTCACCAACGGCCAGCCGAATCCGGCCCAACAAATCGCCGGCGGGTTCGACTTTCCGACCAGCGTCACCTTGTGTGTGATCGGAAAGGGCATCTGCCCGTACCCGAGCCACAAGACGCCCGCGCCCGACCAGGGCACCAAGGCCGAAGCCGGGGGCTGAAGCGGCAGGTGGCAGCGCAGCGGTGGCGGGGCGGAGCGCCAGCCCATCTTCGGTCCCGACTCGGTCGCACCCTGGCCGCCACCATCGTGGTCCTGGCCGGCGCGATGGCGGTCGGCCAGCAACGCGTCGCGGCGGCGGCGAACGCGGGGAACCGCTCGGGCCCGGCAGCACCGGGGCCGTGGGATTGGCCCAGTTACGGCCACGATGCCCAACACAGCTTCCACGGCCGGACCACGATCACCGAGGCCCAGGCCAAGACACTCAGGCAAGCCTGGTTCTTCCCGACCGGCGACGCGGTGACCGCCTCCCCGACGGTGGTCAACGGCACCGTCTACGTGGGGAGCTGGGACACCCGGTTCTATGCCATCTCGCTTTCCACCGGACGCCTGCGTTGGCAGTTCCAACTGTCCCAGCAACACGGGGTCAAACCTTTCCCCGGTGAGATCTCCCGCCCGGTCGACTCCGATGGCGGACTTGTGACTTCGTCGGCCTGGTACGAGCCCGCTCAGGGCACACGGCCACCCCTGGTGATCTTCGGTGGCGGCTACACCCTCTACGCGCTCAACGCCAACACGGGTCAGCTCTTTTGGCGTCACGACTACACCGGCCGACCCGACGCGGCGTCCGATCCGGACCACGACAACGCACGCATCTTCTCCTCCCCCGTGGTCGTCGACAACCGAGTGCTCTTCGGGCTCTCGGTCGACGGCCAATCCAACGAACGGGGCTACGTGGTGGCAGCGTCGCTCGAGACTGGAGACCCGGTCTGGATCGATAACACCGACGTCAATGCCGCGGGCCACATCCTCAACAACGGGTGCGGAAATATCTGGTCGTCGGGGAGTGTCATCCCGAACCCCGGCCTGGTGGTCTTCAGCGAGGCCGACTGCAACTTCTCCAATCCACCGCCCGACGCCGAGACGGTGTTCGCCCTGCGCATCTCGAACGGTCGCGTCGTATGGCGATACCGGCCGACGCGCCCCGATCCTGACTGCGACTACGACTTCGGCGGTTCGGCCAATGTCGGATTACGGTCCAACGGGACGGCCAAGTTCTTGGGCCTCGGCAGCAAGGACGGTACCTACTACTCTCTCGACCCGCGCACCGGCCGGCGGCGCTGGGCCACCAACGTGGTATTCGGCGGCTTCTCCGGCGGGTTCATCGCCACCACCGCCTACGACGGCACCCGGGTCTACGGCTCGACCGCCTTCGGTGACTTCGGACGCTTCGAGTCCAACGGACCGAAACTGTGCGACCCGTCCAATCCTCGGGACACACAATTCGAGAACCCGAGCGTTCACGCCTTCGATGCACGCACCGGCAAGGTGCGCTGGCAGGCCTCTTTGGCGTACTCGGTCTCCCCCACAACTGTGGCCGGCGGAATGACCTTCAACGGGTTGGCCCTCAAGTCCCTCGTCCAGGTGCGCGACGCGGCGACGGGGCGGCTCCTCACGTCCTTGCCGTCCGGCTCGCCCTCATGGTCGGGCATCGCAACCGTCGGCGACGCCCTCGTCTTCGGGACCGGCACATCTTCGCTGGGCTCGCCGGCCGGGGTCGAGGTCTTTACACCGAAGGGCAAGCCTCCCGTCGTGCCGCGTTCCTGACCTCCACGATGGGTCCCGTCCCGACCGTGCGGGCGCTCACCCGCCGCCGCGCGTCAGACCTGGCATCCCGACGATCGGGGCGTGCTGGTGCCGGCCGTCCACAGAACAGTGAAGACCTGCCCGGTTGACGTGCCCCGGGCTTTGCTAACGGTCATGATGCCGCTGGCGGCGTCGGCGTGAGAGGTGACCCGGTCTCGTCGTGATCGCCGTTCCGCCGTCGCCGAAGTTCAGGGGGCTCAGCCCGGGCCGTCCCGACCGGCCAGCGCTGCGGCCGAACGTGCAGCCAGCGCGACCAGCGTCAGGGTGGGACCGTATCCGGCCGAGGTGACGAAGACCGACGAGTCGGCCACCACCACGTTGTCCAACCCGTGCACCGCGCCAAACGGGTCGACCACCGAGGACCGGGGGTCCTCACCCATCCGTGTCGTGCCCATGAGATGGCGGCTCTCGGGGATCTTCGCCGCATCAGCTCCGTGTGCACTGGCGCCCGGTGACGACGTCAGCAGCGTCCACTGCGCACCCATATCCTTGAGGACCGCCTCAAGGCGCGGGCCGTAGTGGGCCGAGGCGGCCAACTCGTGATGGCCGGCCCTGTAGGTCACCCGGGCCACGGGGAAACCCCGCACGTCGCGCACCGTCGGGTCGAGGTCGACGGTATTGGTGACATAGGGCAGATCCTCACCCTGCATGATGAACGCCCACAATCGGTCGCGCATTGCGGAGTCCTTCATGAGAGCGGTGTGGTTGGATCCCCAGGGGTAGATCTTGGCCTCCATGATCGGCAAGGACGCCCCGCCATGCTCGACCAGGCCGCCGCGCATCCAGGGCAGTCCGGCCGCCCTTGCGGCGGCCCGAGATTCGCTGTCGCCCACGATCGCGTCGTCATGGACGTGGGTCACGGCCCGGCCGCGCTCACTGTGCACCCGAAACGGCATCGTCCCCACCACGATCGTCTGGTAGTGCACCATGAGATGGCGGCCGATAGCCGGGTTCTCGATCCCCGACAGCAACAGCAAACGGGGTGTCTCGATGGCACCGCCGGCCACGATCACGTGCCGGGCGTCCATCGATCGTTCGATCCCGTCGGGCCCGATGAAGTCGACGCCGGTCGCCCGACGGCCGACCGTGCGGATGCGAGACACGAAGGTCTCGCTCCGCAGCTCGGCCAACCCGGTCGCCATGGTCCGGGTGAGCAGCGCCACCGGGTCCCCCTTGGCGTGGATCGGGCACCCGAGGTAGGCGCAGAACCCGCAGTTGTTGCAGGCGGGGCGGCCGTCGTACGGGACGCTGTTCGCTGCCGTCGGGGCGGGATAGGGGTGGAATCCCAGCCGCTCGGCTGCGGCCGACGAGATGGTGGCGCCGTACATGGGGGCACCCGAGGGCATGGGGAACGGTCCCGAGCGCCACGCCTCGAACGGGTTGGACCCGGCGGTGCCGGCCACCCCGATGGCCGTTTCCACCTCGGCGTAGAAGGGTTCGAGATCGTCATAGGTGAGGGGCCAGTCGGCCACCTCACCGTCGGGCTGGGGTCCATAGGTCGAGAGCAGGCGAAAGTCATCTTCTCGAAAGCGCGGCGTCTTGCCGTCGGCATGGGTACCGCCACCCCCGACGGTCGAAGGAACCGAGTTCACTTCGCCGACGTAGGAGTGGTCGCCCTCTTCGACGCCAGAGCGGAACGTCCGGGGCTCGAGGAACGGATCGGGGCCGAGGAAGAAACGGTCGACAAACTTGATCTCGTCGTTGGAGTAGTCACTCGACGGCTTGGTCAGATCCTCGGGGTCGAGCAGATGGTTGCGTCCCTTTTCGAAGATCACCACGGTCCAACCGGCCCGGGTCAACACGTCGGCGGCCATCGCTCCGCCGGGTCCGGATCCGATGACAACGGCATCGACACTCACGACGTCACCAACGAGGCTCGGTCATGGACCAGCGACCTCAGCATCGGTCCAGCCCCGGGGCTGGACGTCGCCTGCGAACCCGATGCTCTTCCATCCGATCAGGTCGCGGTTGCCCCCGTATTCGGGGGCACCGTACATTCCCTCACAGACATGGCCGAACACCAAGGTGGCGAATTCCACGTTGGCCCGCAGCCGGATGCCCTGCTGTTGGGAACTGAGCGTCGCGAATTCCTCACCGAGCGCGGCCAAGCCGACCCGGTAGCGCTCTTGGAGTCCGATCACCGGTCCGTTGAACTCGCGTTCGCTCCTTCCCTCCGACCCCTCGATGCGGGTCCGCCAGGCCAGCTCGTCGAGGGCGGTGAGACGGTGAAAATCACCGAAACGGGCCGCGCCGCCGAATCGGCCCGAGCTCGGACCGCCGGCCCAGATCCGCGGCGGGTCAAAGCTGAAGGCCCCGAGAAAGGCATCGATGTAGTCGGCCGCCCCGGCCTCAAGCGCCCCGCCGAAGGCATCGTCCGCGGGGACCAAGCGCGCGCAAGCCGCTTCGAGGATCCGGTATTCGGACTCGGTCAACCAGACGGGCACGGGGGTCAACGTAGCCCGGGCCCGGGCCTGTTTGCTGACGCTGCCGTCAGGTTAGACTCGCCCGGCGGCCGGTGCCCCGTGCATCGCAGCCGTCGGAGGGAGACGCGTGATGAGTGCCGGGGGAAACGGGGCGGGCCAGGAGAAAGGCAAATACCGGGTCGGCGTCGACGTCGGTGGGACCTTCACCGACCTCATCTGCATCACGCCGGACGGTGAGGTCATCCTTGACAAGACCCCGACCACGACCGACGACCAGTCCGAAGGCGTCGTCACGGGCCTTGGCCAGCTGGCGTCGGGGCTCGGAGTCGACCTCGCCGGATTCTGCGGATCGCTCGAGGCGTTCGTCCACGGCACCACCACCGCGGACAACACGATGATCGAGATGAGCGGGGCAGCCACCGGGCTTCTGGCCACCGAAGGGCACCGCGACGAGATCGAACTGCGACGGGACCACAAAGAAGAGATCTGGGATCCGACGTACCCGCCGCCGGTACCTATCGCCCGTCGCCGGGCCCGCATCGCCATCCCCGAACGCCTCGACTTCGAGGGAAATGTCATCCTGCCCCTCGACGAGGAGGCCGTCAGACGGGGGGTCCGCCGTCTGAAGAAACTGGGTATCGACTCGATCGCCGTCTGTTTCCTCTTCAGCTTCGTCAACGCCGAACACGAGCTGCGGGCCCGAGAGTTGATCCTCGAAGAGTTCCCCGACGTGGAGCACATTTCGCTCTCCCACGAAGTCCTCCCCCGGGCCCCTGAGTTTGAACGGACCTCGACGACCTTGGTCAACGCGTACGTGGCCCCCCGGATCACCGCGTATGTGGACCGCCTGGTCGAGCGCCTCCGAGAGGCCGGATTCGGCGGCCAGGTCGTCCTCATGCAGTCGAGCGGCGGTGTCATGCCGCCTGAGTCGGTCGCCCGCCGGGCCGTCTCCCTCCTCGGCTCGGGACCGACCGGTGGGGTCATGGCAGCAGCGCTGGCCGCCGGTCGCAGTGGGATCACCAACTTCGTGGCGGCCGACATGGGCGGGACCTCCTACGACGTCTGCCTGGTCGAAGGCAGCGCCCCCGCCGTCGCCACCGACTGGAACTGGCGTCACCGTTACTACCTCAACCTACCCATGGTCGACATCCACAGTGTCGGTGCCGGTGGCGGATCGATCGCCCGGGTCCGCCAGGGCGCCCTGCTCGTCGGTCCGGAGAGCGCGGGTTCCTCACCGGGCCCGGCCTGTTACGCCAGGGGGGGCGAACGGGCCACGGTCACCGATGCCGACGCCTACCTCGGGTACCTGCCGGCCAAAGGATTCGCCGGCGGCCGGATGGAACTCGACGTCGACGCGGCCCGCCGGGCCATCGAGGACGACGTGGCCAAACCGCTCGGCGTCTCGGTCGACGATGCGGCCTGGGCCATCCAGCGAATCGTGAACGCCAACATGGCCAACGCCGTGCGCAAGGTCCTCTCGAGCCACGGTGCCGACCCGCGAACCCTGGCCCTGATCGCCTACGGCGGTGGCGGCGCGGTCCACGCCTGGGCCCAGGCCCGCGAGCTCGGCATGGACCGGGTCCTCGTGCCCAAGGCATCCCCGGCTTTTTCCGCGCTCGGTCTGCTCGTGTCCGACTATGTCGTCGACCTCATGCGGGCCTACGTGGCCAAATTGTCCGATGTCGACGTGCAGCGGGTGCGCGCGCTGGCGGCCGGGCTGCACCAAGAGGCCGACCGTGAACTCGCCCCGGCCATGCTCGGCTCGGACCGGGTGGAGGCGAACCTCTTCGCCCAGATGTGTTACCACGGCCAGAATTTCGACATGAGCGTGCCCATCCCCGAGGGTGAGCACATCACCGAGGAGAACCTGCTCGATCTGGCCGCACGCTTCCACCGGATGCACGAGGCCAGCCGAGGCTTCGCCTTCCCCACCCAGCAACCGCTGGTGCGCGGCATCCGACTGGTCGAGCGCGGCGTCACCCCCAAGCCACCGGTGCTGGCCCGCCTGGGCACGCTCACCGACGCCGAGGAGGCTCGCACCGGGTCTCGTCCGGCCCACTTCGGTGACGGCTTCATCGAAGCCTCCACCTACGACGGCACCCAGCTCGGACCCGGAGCCCGGATCACCGGGCCCGCCTTGATCCAAGAACCCTTCACCGTCATCGTGCTGGCCCCCGACGACAGCGCCCACCTCGACGAGCACGGGAACTACGACATCACCATCGCCCGCTGAGGCTGGCAACCGAACCCCTGGCCGCCGAGCGTCATCCCGGCGAACGCCTCGATGTCCTTGTTCGGGGGCGTCGCCGTGCCTGGGCCCCCGGCCGGGCGTCCGAGATCACCGGGTCGCATCGGACCCCTGACGGGTGCGCGCCGGGCCCTTTTACCGCGTGATGCGATGTAGGCCGACCCAGGTCCCCGAGGTTCTGGCACGATGCGGGGGTGGACATGCCGATCGCCCGTCGGATGTGGTTGCTGTTCGAACCGATGCACGCGGTGACGTACTTCGCTCCCGAATCAGTCGATGCGTTCAAACGGGCCGGGCTGAAGGGTTTCTGGATGGGCTATTTCGCCGGACGGGCGGCCCCGATGGGAGCAGTCCCCAGCGCGGTGGTGGAAGCCACCTTCTACAACTTCGCACCCTGCATGGTAAGCCGGGCGATCCCTGACGCGTGGGGCTTCGCCACGCCCGAGCACGTCCTCGAGGCCCGCCTCACCGCGGTCGGCCGGGCGTTGGAGAAAATGCTCGGACCGTCGGCGAGCGCGCAGACCGTGCGTCAGGCCGCCGAGCTTGGCAGAGCGGCCATCGAGGGCCTGAACGTTGCGGGCCGGCCCCTAGCGGCCGCCAACCTGGCGTTGCCCATCCCCGACGATCCACTCCACGCCCTCTGGCATGCCGCAACCGTGTTGCGAGAGCACCGGGGGGACGGTCATATCAGCGCGCTCGTCGCCGCCGAGCTCGGCGGTTGCGAGGCCCACGTGTCGTTCGCCGCGACCGGTAGCGTGCCCCGACCGATACTCCAAACCTCACGGGGCTGGACCGACGACGAATGGGCCGAGGCCGAAGCATCGCTGAGGGGCCGAGAGCTCCTCGATTCGAAGGGGCACCTCACCGAGTCGGGCCGAGACTGGCGACGCCAGATCGAGGACCTGACCGATCAGCTGGCGACGCAGCCCTGGCAGCAGCTCGGTGAAGAACGCACCGACACACTCCGCCACCTGGTCCAACCGATGATTCACGCGATACGGGGGTCGGGAATCATCCCCTCGCTCAACCCCATCGGCCTCCCCCGGTGAACGAAGTCTCACCCGACACCGTTGGGCCGGATGGCGGGATGCAAACCCCCACACGCCTCCTCCCTCTCGCCGGTGCATACAACTTCAGAGACCTAGGCGGCTACCCGACTTCGGAGGGGCGCCAGACGAGATGGAACATCCTGTTTCGAAGCGACACCTTGCACGAAGTGACGCCCGATGACCTGACAGTGCTGCGCGGACTCGGCCTCACCACCATCGTCGACCTTCGCACCCCCGCCGAGGTGAAGCGGGTGGGTCGCGGCCTTCTGGCGTCCGAACCAATTCTCCATATCAACGCGTCGGTGCTGCACACCGGTGCCGGCGAAGAACAGGCCGCCCCGACGCCACGGGGCGGCGACGTAGCCGAGCGCTACCTCTCTTACCTCGAAAACGGCAGTCCGGCTTTGGTCACGGCCCTGGGGGTCATGGCGATCAAAGAGAACTACCCGCTGGTCTTTCACTGCTACGCCGGCAAGGACCGGACCGGGGTGCTGGCGGCGCTCCTCTTGAGCTGCCTCGGCGTCCAACGCCGCAGCATCATCGACGACTACGTGATCACCGCGGCGCGCATGGACCGCATCGTCGAGAGGCTGCGGCGGGACCCCGTGTACGGCCGGCGAATCGCCGAGGTGCCACCTTCGGCCTTCGCCGTCGTGGCGGACACGATGGCCCGCTTCCTCGATGGTGTCGATGAGCGACACGGCGGCGCCAGATCCTGGGCGCTTCACGCTGGCGTGACGCCCGATCAACTCGACGCCCTCGCCGACCTGCTCGTCGGCTAACACGAGCACGTCTCGCATCGACCGGGAATCGGCGCACCACTACCATCGTCTGGATGAACCCGGACCGGCCTGATGCCGTCGCCTGATCCGCTACCGGCCGCATTCATCGGACACGGCAATCCGATGAATGCAATCGAGCACAACCGATACACCGAAACGTGGCGTGCCTTCGGAGCCTCAGTGCCCCGGCCCCGCGGCGTCCTGGTCATCTCGGCCCATTGGTTCATCGGCTCCACCGCGGTCACCGCGATGGCTCACCCGCGGACGATCCATGACTTCTACGGGTTCCCTGATGAGCTCTTCGCCTTTGCGTACCCCGCCAGCGGGGCCCCCGACCTGGCCCAGGAGATCGCTGATGTGGTCAGGCCCCACTGGGTAGGCCTGGACCACGACTCTTGGGGTCTCGACCACGGAGCGTGGTCGGTCCTGTCCCACATGTTCCCTGACGCCGACGTTCCCGTCGTTCAGCTGTCGATCAATGCGCTCGAACCCCTCGACTATCACTTCGACGTTGGCTCCCGGTTGGCGCCGCTCCGACACCGCGGGGTCCTCATCGTGGCAAGCGGCAACGTGGTCCACAATCTCCACCTCATTGACGGGAGCCGGGCGGCAGAGGGCTTCGACTGGGCTCGCCGCTTCAATGAGGCGGCCGTCGAGGTCATGACCGAGAAACCCGGTGACGTTCTCACACTGCAAGATCACGAGGACTTCGCCTTGGCCGTCCCCACCGCCGACCACTTCATTCCGCTGCTCTATCTCGCCGGCCTGGCCGACGCGAGCGCTCACCGAGCACACGTGCTGGTCGACGGCTACACCATGGGATCCCTCTCGATGGCGGCGTACGGCCTCGGCACCCGCCGGCCCGTCGTCACCGACGAGACGGGGGCGGCGCCGAGCCTCCCGGACCCGAGCATCGTCGCCCCCGAAGACACCAACACGTAAGAGTTCGCTCAACGGATCGGCGACCGGCCCCACGGCTCCGGTGACCGGTCGACGATCCACGGGTTCTCGGTCTGCGATTGATCCCCTCGCGCCTAGGGGCGCTGGGGACGCCCGCTACGTCGTCGAGGTATGGCTGGTCGGTGTCACCGTGATGTTCATCCCGACCTGGCCGGCTTTCAGTTCGGAGCCGACGGCCGACGAGCTGCTCCCGGTCAACACACCCACGGTCCACGAGCCGTTGTTCGCCGTGAACGTCCCCCCGGTGACCGTCACGGTGGTGGAGGTGGAGTTGGACCCCGATCCGGTTGTACTTGAGCCGTTGGAGATTGGCGACGGCGCGTGGACGTTGCTCAGCGTGTAACCGGCGGACCGGAACTTCGCCTCATAGGCCGACGTGGCCGGACCGACGGTCCCGCTCACCGCGAACGCCGCGTCGTAGACGGTGCCCGAACTGTCGCTCACGCCACCACCGCCGAGGACTTTGGAGTTGTCGGGCAACGGCACCTCGCTCGGGAATCCCGCCGGAAGCGAGTGCGAGGCGGCAGAGAACTTGTGTCCGAGAATGTTTCCGCTGATCCCGTTCTTCGAGATGTGGATGCCACAGGCCGAGAGCATCACCGCGACCACGGTCACGGTGAGTGCGGTGATCACCGCCGAGCGGGCACGGACGTGCCCCGAACTCACCCCGTTCGCCCGGACACCCGCATGTCCGACCGCGCTACTCGGCGCTTCCACCCCCGACATCATGACCTCCCGTCACACACCCCACTCGCCGACGAGCCAGGCCTGTTGAGGGCCTACGGTACCTCGTCACCGGCTCACGGCGCCGTTGTTCGGCCAACCGGTGCTCACCGGCGCGGCAGTCCCAGGATGCGCCCGGCGATGATGTCGCGTTGGATCTCCGAGGTCCCCCCGGCGATGCTGGCGGCCCGACTCCAGAGCCACTGGCGGGCCCAGGGGCCGGCCAGACCCGACTCGGTCCCCCGGCCGACCACCAAGAGTCCGGCCTGAGACAGGTGCTGGGTCATAGAGGTCCAGGTCAACTTGATCCAGCTCGACTCGGGGCCGGGCTCCTCGCCGCGCCCGAGGCGGGTCAGGGTCCGCAGGTTGTGAAGCCGCAGCACCCCCAGTTCGATCCAGGCCGACGCCAACGCGTCGGCCACCTCGGGATCCTCCAGTGCCCCCGACGCGGCGGCCTCGGCGTAGAGGCGGGCCAAGTAAGTCTCGTGGACCACCTGCTCTTTGAAGGGGAAGTTCGTCCCGCGTTCATGGGCGAGCGTCGATCCGGCGACCGTCCAACCGTGGCCTTCGGGACCGATCAGGTGTTCGGCCGGGACGAAGACCTCGTCGAGGAAGACCTCGTTGAACTCGGCGTCGCCGGTCAGCTGCACCAAAGGGCGGATGTCCACCCCCTCGGCGCGCATGTCGAGCGCCATGGCCGTGATTCCCTGCTGGGGTCGGGGCGCATCGAGGTCGGTGCGGGCCAGGCACAACCCCCAGTCCGCGAACTGGGCGTAGGAGGTCCAGACCTTGCGTCCGGTGACCCGGTAGCCCCCGTCGACCGGCACGGCCCGGGTGCTGAGCGATGCCAGGTCGCTCCCGGCGTCCGGCTCGCTGAACAGCTGGCACCAGATCTCTTCGGCCGAGAGGATCGCGGGCATCCAGCGCTGCCGCTGGTCCTCTGAACCGTGCGCCAGCAACGTCGGTCCGACCAGATTGATCCCCACCCGGTTGACCGGCTGGGGCGCCTGGGCCCGGGCGTATTCGCTCTGATAGAGCGCGACCTGCACCGGTGTCGCGCCCCGGCCCCCGTACGCCTCGGGCCAGTGCACCCCCACCCATCGACCCTCGGCCAGGGTGGCTTGCCACCGGCGCCCCCAGGCCACCTCGTCGGCCAGGTCACCAAAGGCCGGTGGTTGCTCGAGGTGTTCGGCCAACCAGACGCGAAGCGACGCGGCGAAGGCCTCGTCCTCGGCGCTCAGCGAGAGGTCCACGATCCTCCCGCCCCCGACCGCCCCGTTCCTGACACGGGTGTCACATTACTGGTGGGCCGAAGTAGGGTGCGGCCGTGAGGAGTGCCGGTGCGATCCTGCGGCCCACCTGGGTCCCGTCCCACACCCGCCGCTACCGACGACCCGGGGGGCCCTGGGATACCCCCACCCTCGACGCGCTGCTGTCGGCTCGCGGCGGAGAGATCGTGGACGGGGACCGCCGGTTCTCCCACGCCCAAGTCGAAGACCTCGTAGCCCGGGTGGCCGGCGGATTGGCCGCCCGGGGCGTGCGCCGGGGCCGGACCGTGGCCTGGCAGTTACCCAACGGCCTGGCCGGCGCCGTGCTGTCACGGGCCTGTTGGCGACTGGGCGCAGTCGCCACCCCGGTCCTGCACTCCCTCGGGCCGGCCGAACTGGCCGCTGCCGTCGCCCAGGTCGACCCCGCCGTGATCGTCGAGTTGGCCGCCGACAAGGCCTCAGACCCACAAGCCCTCCTCGAGGTCTTCAACGGACCGCCGGTCGCCCCTGGGGCCATCGCCGTGCGCCCGTCCGACCTGGCGGTCGTGCTGTTCACTTCGGGTTCGACCGGGGTCCCCAAAGCGGTGTTGCACACCAACCGTGGCCTCGCCTGGAAAGCCGCGCTCATGGCCCGTGTCCACGGGCTGTCGGGCCGCGACGCCGTCCTCATGCCGGCCCCCCTGGCCCACGTCTCGGGCCTGCTCAACGGGGTGCTCGTCCCGGGCGCGGCGGGCATGAAAGCGGTCTTGGTGCGGCGCTTCGATCCCGAAGAGGCCCTGGCCATCGTCGAGCGGGAGCACATCAGCTTCTTGGCCGGGCCGCCGACCTTCTTCGTCGCCATGGCCGCGCTGCACCGGGACAATCCGGGCGCGGGCGACGTCTCGAGCAT
>Ga0182024_10010016_pt1 | contig 19431 bp, 15 predicted proteins | sample P32metaG_FD_120480 | JGI IMG/M metagenome (GOLD analysis project Ga0182024, IMG submission 120480) | Permafrost microbial communities from Stordalen Mire, Sweden - P3-2 metaG (Illumina Assembly) | ecosystem: Environmental > Terrestrial > Soil > Wetlands > Permafrost | place: Sweden: Stordalen... | reverse complement strand
GTGTGGGATCGGCCCGTTCCTGACCATCCCCATGATGGTCGCCGCGATGGGCGGTCCCCAGGCGATGTTTGGATGGCTCATCGGCGCGGTCCTGGTAATGGCCGATGGCCTGGTCTGGGCCGAGCTGGGGGCCGCCATGCCAGGCGCGGGCGGCACCTACCTGTACCTGCGCGAGGCGTTTCAATATCGCACCGGCCGGCTGATGCCCTTCCTTTTCGTCTGGACGGCGATGGTCTTCATCCCGCTGACCATGTCGGCGGGAGTCATCGGGATGGTCCAATACCTGGGCTATTACTTCCCGCGCCTGACCTGGACGCAGAGAAACGGAATTTCACTGGCCATCTGCGCTCTGACGGTCGTCACCCTCTATCGCGGCATCGCCGCGATCGCCAGGATCGCCAACGTGCTGTTCGTCGTCATGTTGATCACGACTGCATTGCTGATCGTCGCGTCCTTCACGCATTTCCACGCCCGCCTGGCCTTTACTTTTCCGCATGGGGCGTTCAGCCGCGGCGGCCCGTTCTTCGCCGGGCTGGGCGCGGGACTGCTGATCGCCGTCTTCGATTACCTCGGGTACAACACTACCGCCTACATGGGGGAGGAGATGCGCGATCCGGGGCGGGTCATCCCCGGCTCAATCATCTACTCCATCCTGGGAATCATGGCCGTCTATCTCTGCATGAACGTCGGCGTCATGGGGGTGCTGCCCTGGCGTGAGATTGCCGGTTCCGATTCGATTGGGTCGCTGGTGATGGAAAGGGTCTGGGGCAGACAAGCCGCGCAGGCCTTCACGGCACTGATCCTGGTCACCGCCTTCGCGTCGGTGGTTACGGGGCTTTTGGGAGGTTCCCGGGTCCCCTACCATGCGGCGAAAGACAAGCTCTTCATTCCGGTTTTCGGCCGCCTGCACCCCCGCTTGAACTTCCCCCACGTCACGCTCCTGGCGATGGGCGTCGTCATGGCTCTGGGGACCTTTTTTACGCTTGACGATGTGCTCAAGCTCCTGACGGCCGTCATGGTCCTAGTCCAGTCGGTCGCCCAGATCGCGGCGCTCACCATGCTTCGGTATAGCCAGCCTCGCATGCGACGGCCGTATCGAATGGCGCTCTATCCCCTTCCTAGCCTGATTGCCCTGGCCGGCTGGATCTACGTCTACGAGGCATCGGGCATGAAAATGATCCTCCTGTCGCTCGCATGGGTGACGCTGGGAACTATCGCCTTCCTGATCTGGGCTTTTTTCGAGCGGACGTGGCCCTTCGGCCCAATGGAGGTCCCGACTTCCGGCCGCTGGGATCGGGACCGTGTGCCCCGATAGATTAGGCTCATGGCTGCGCCGGCTCCGGTGACTCGGCAGGTCGTGCTTCCAGCGTCGCCGGCGTTAGCCCGGCAATCCACTCCTTGAGGAGCTCCTTCGCCTGTGGATCAACGTGCGAAGTAGCCAGCGGCGGCATTTGGCCCTGGCCGCGCATGGTGATGCGGTGGTAAAGCACCGACAGATCGGGCTGGCCTGGGGCGATGAGGCGCGCCTCTTTGATGCCGAACGTCTCGTGCTGCGGAGGTACGTCATAGGTGAGCGTCCGGGCCAGCGGCGTCGAGTAATCGAGGTCGAGCAGGGAATTGCCGCCGCCGGAGGTGACGTGGCAGATGGCGCAGTTGGCCGGCATCCTGCGTTCATCAAATGCGATTTCAGTTTTTAAAAATGGACCATACCGCTCACTACCATCCTAAACGTGCCATCCCGTCCGACATGGTTGCGCCGTTCTTTGGGGGCGCACGCCGCGGACCCCAAACCGAGTTCCTTTTCCACTTAGACCTGGCCCTGCGTCTCCGTCAGCTTCGCCAGCGCGCCGAAGGCGAAGGCGTACGCGTCTTCGCATGCAGCCGGTGAAGGACCGTCCTTGATTGTTCGGTATTTGGCATAAAGCAAGGGCCTCACCGCCTTCAGGGTCCGGGTCAGGACGACCCTCGACATCTCGAATTCCGGCGATAAAAAATCGATCCCGCCCAGGTCGTCCCGCGCTGCCGGCTTGTGGTAGAACAGGTGGGTAGGCAACGGCGCGGGAATTTCCGGGATTTCCAAGGTCTTTTTCATCTTCACCCGTTCGACGGCGGCCATTTCCAGTGACCGCCACGAGCGAACTTGGTTGCGGGCAACGTCAATTACCTCCGCGTCCGACAGTGCTGTCCCACCTTCGTCGAGTTAGCGACCGCAACGCTGACGCTGCCCACGAAAATGGTCTTGCCGGGCATGTCGATACCGACGATGACGTCGCGGACGGTCATCTGCCGGCCGCTGTCAAGCGCGATCATTCCATCATCATCCCAAAGCATCGACGCCTTACTTTCATCGGTAATTCGCGGACAGAGGAAGCCGCCATTCCGTCTGCCGCCTTCGTGGGGCGTACTCCCCTACCGAACCGGCGCGGCTGGAGGTGGTTTGGGGGTAAGACCCGGAATGTCAATCGCCATTCCTTCCAGCACGAGTTGCATACGGTATTCTTTGTTACCCCTCCAATCGATATTGACGGACGAGATCGCACCCGTCGCGGTCCCGCCGACGATCTTCGGGTTGGATTGCGCGCCCACCTGCACACGACGCATCATCGCGTCCTTCTTGTTCTGCCACTGCTTGGCCGTCGCATCGTCCACGTCGAAATGTTCCCTCAAGTAACCATCAGCCGGCCCACCAACGACGCACCCGCCGATCGTAGCCGGTTTCATCTCCATCAGACCGGAAACCGACACTCGCCATCTATGACCAGGCTCGGCACCAGCATTCGGGTCAACAGAGATATTGTCGATGTAGATTGTCCCTTCCACGTTGGAGCCGAGGATGTTTTGGCCGAGCCAGTCTTGAACCTTGACAAGCGTGAACTTGTCCCACTGCCCTCTTACGGGTTGCAATTCCTTTGGGAGCTTCGCGAGCAACTCGCCTACAGATCGAAACGTCGGGGCAGGGCGGGTGGACGGCTGTAGCTCCTTTCGTTCGCCGGCATTCGTCGGGGTGGGCGCGACTGTTTGAACATCCTTGTTTGTCAGCCCCGGAATATCAATAGTTATTGGGTCCAGTCGAATCAAAAATGCAGTTCCGCCAATTTCCGTTTGGCCGACTTCTATAGAACCAACGGCTCCTGTCGCGGTTCCTGATGTCGGACTATTCAGGGCGATCGTTTCGGCGGTAATATTGAGATATGCCTTATGCAACTCCTCCTTCTTCTTTTGCCAGAGCCTCGCGGTAGACTCGTCAACGTCGAATTCGTTAACGACATTGTTAATCAATAAGCCAAGTCTTCCTCCGGCTCTGCCGTGCGATGGGGGTGTCGGCGTCGCGGTTGATCGCCAAGGTCGAGGAGGCGGGATAGTTTGGAAATCGTTCTGGCTGCGTTGAATCGCGGGCGAGGACGGCCGCCGGACGGGGCGGGACGGCGGGCGCTGCGGCATCGGTAATTGGGGTCGGAAACGGGTCGGAAACGACTCGCTCGCATCGCCCTTGAAAGACCCGCCAGCGGCCGAGAAATGCCTTCAGACCCTCAGATGCGTCGGCTGGGCTTGGGTGGATTCTTGGGGGGTAAACGGCCGGAAGCCCAATGTGTTGTTCATCATTTCTGTAATCTTTGCCGAGAGTTTGACGTTACGTCAAACCTCGGCGTAATTCGGCGCATCAGACGAATCGTGTGGCGCAACAGTGACAACGCGTCTCCGTCGGGTGGGCGTGGCGAAATGTGTTCCTCCAGACCTTGGTGTTGTGGCAATGCCCTCAACGCGGCGATCGCTCCATCCATAGCATCTTGATTCGTCGGTCCGGTGAAGCGGCTTGGCTCCGGGGTAGGGTCAGTTGCGCAGACGACTCTTGCGACACTCCCGATTGCCGGCCCCGCAGCAACGTAAATGTCGTACCGTAAGTACGAATCGACCGTGGAACCGACGAACTCAGCGGTGCTGTTCTGCATCAATGGATTGTAAATGCCACGCACACTCACCGCAATCGGATTTGGCGAGCCTGGTGCCTCATGTCAGCGACCCATTGCCGATGGACCGGTGACGCTTTCCATTGCCGATCCAACAATCACCTCGACGGGATCGACGTGTTCTACCTTCTGTCCGACTGACCGGACTAAGTGCAAACCCAAGTTGTCCTCGATTTCAAGGCCAAAGGAAGGGCCAACTGGACCTCCGTCCAGCGTCGGCTGTGCCTTCCACTTCGACCCGTCGGACGTAACGACCACTTCGTACTGTTGGCCCCCATGGGGAACGCAACTCGTTTGATCCCTTTCATCCTGCAATTCTCCCATTCGGTGGATTTCGAGCCAAAAGAAAAAGCTCAAGGACCTTGCGTCGAAGTCGTGTTGCCTCGTGCGGCTGCTGGTGCGGCCGGCGGGGATTTCGGTGCGGGCGAATTAGGACATTCACTCATCCTTCAATCGCCGTACAATGAACGCTTCATCGTCAATGCGAATTACCTGAAACCGTGCGCCACGGTCCAGGTGTTTGAACACGACGAATTCGTCTCCCTCCGCGTTCAATTTCGGCAAGCTCACCCCCACATCCCCACCGACTGCGATGAACCGGCAAAACTCGTTCATCGCGCGGAAGTTTGCCGGGAACACGTTGTCTTCCGGTTTCAACGGAATTGGGTCGCTCATTCCTTACCCTCCAACTTCCGCCCTCCGCGTGGGCGTTTCGGCTACGTCGATTTTCGGTGTGAAAAGGGGTCTTTCTTGTGAACCGAAGACCCGCTCACATGAACAGTAGTTTTCATTCCGGTTCTCTTGTTCGTGATCGTTCTCGTTGAGGGTTTCCGCATGATTGACGTTTTTACGAATACAGACTTAGCCTTCGCCATGCTAGCTCCTTTCAAGAGGGTGCCAGAACGATACCCAAATCATCTTCTATCAGCAAAGTAAAAACCTCCACAAATCAGTGCTGCCCATTCTGGAGTTGCCGGCTCAGCTAACGGAATGGATGAACCGGCGTCATTAAACGCCGGCCTTCGCGTGAATGACCGCATGAAGCGTTTGCAATTCCGTCGGCACGCGTCCGTTGCTTCGCTGCCAGATGGCTACCGCCACTGCGACATCAATGTCGGGCTGAATGCCGGTGGAAGGTGCGCCGAATGCCGCCGGGTCGTAGATGTACCCGCGGACGTCGCGGAATATTTGCTTGCCGGGGAACCGGCTTTTCCAGTCCGCGCTGCTCAGCCACGCGGTCACGTTGGCGTGCGCTGCAGCCAAAGCCGCGGCCGGCTCGCCGGGTGCGGTGATGGCATTGGCGCGGGTGACCGCCGCAACGTACCACGGCAACAACAGAAGAAGCGCGAGCGTGGACGGCTGGTCATGTGCGGCGACGCGCGATGGGTGGCTTGGGAAGTCCGCTTGAAACGTGTCCCGCCAGGACGCAATGACCTGTGCCGCCGCAACCTGCCATTCGCACAAGCTTGCGGTGTTGCGCGTGTACGCCGCCACGTCCGCTACGGTCCTTCTCTGGTTGTTCAGGGCGCAACCCGCCAGCGCATCCTCGTCCAGGAGATAGTTCTCCAGTTCATGCCCTGGAAGGATCATGACCGAGGCACCACTCGCAGGGTTGGTCCACTGAACGAAATTGGTGTCGCCAAAGTCTCGGTCCACCATTCCCAGGACGTTGCGGAGCCCTTCTGCTGCCGCATCGTGCGTCACCGCCTTGATGGTCTGGTTTCCGCCGCCGACGTGGAAGACGATCCCGGCGTCCTGCCAGAGCTCCTGCAAGTACTGAGCGGTAAGCATGTCCTCGACCCAAACATGCGCCTTGTCGGGACGGTAGACAAGGGGCAGCCCGGTCGTGATCCGGCTCATGCGCTGCTCCCCGTCACCCCGGCAGCCGCCGGCTCGCCCGTGGCTGGATTCGCTGCCGCCGGCGTAAGGAAGAGTCGCTCGAAGGAATAAGCCGATTCGAACACCTCGGGTGAGTGCGTGGCGACCAGGAATTGCGAGTTGGGCAGCACCTCTTGCATCGACCGCATCAGCAGGCGGTGCCACGAGTGGTCCAAGTGCAACTCCGGCTCATCGATTACGACGAGCGCGCCGTCGAGTCGCTGACTGATGAACCAGCCGAACAACGTGACTAATTCCTGCTGTCCGCTGCTGAGCGAGTCGAGCGGGACCGGAGGCTGGTCGGTTCCTTGCAGGAACACGTCGAAGCCGGCGGCGGGGTCCTCGCTGACCTCATCCACGGTAAATGCGACGTCCGGCGCGGGATAGAACCCTGCCCAAGCTCGATTGAGGCGGCCGATTACTTCCTCGAAACGGTCACCGTTGCCCGCCGGCGGGAGGTTCTTCCGCTCGCGCAGGAGGTCATGGGCCTTGGAATTGACAAGGAATTGCTTGATAACCCCGAGTCGGTTCCATTCACCCTTCAGGTCAGGCGCGCGTCCGGGACGGCCGGCAGTTACCGGCAACTCCCCGACCTCGCGCTGCGCTCGCCAGGAAGAAAAGTAGGCGACCCGCGGACGTGGCAGTTTTGGTGCGCTGCCGACCGCTCCGCGCTCCACGATAAACGAACGGCCGTCAACGTCGAACTCTGCCACGATGCGATAGTCTCGCGCCCCCTTGCGGACCGCCCGCCTGCCATAAGAGGTGCGGCGGGGTAAGACCGAATCGGCGTTCATACCCAGCAGGGCCGCCTCGAGCAGGCTCGTCTTCCCTGAGCCGTTCGGACCACCAAGGACCATTACGCCCGCCCTGCCCGCCGGTCCCTCTGGGAATTTCACCTCCGCGTCGTCAATTCCGCGGTAGCCCTTCACTTCTAAACGTCGTAATCGAACCGTCTCCTTGGGCATTCCGGGCTACCTTTCTGACAAGCCGTGCGGGGAGCGAGTCGCGGCCCGGCTGCCGTACGGTTACCACCCGTCTGTCATTGTATCACGACTCCACCGCTGTGCGAGGGCTTGGGTGCCCGGATATGAGGTTCATGGCTGTACCGGCTCCTTCGACCCGGCAGGCTTAACTGCATTCGTCGCCGGCGTTAGCCCGGCGATCCAATCCTTGAGAAGCTCCTTTGCCTGTGGATCAACGTGCGAAGTGGCCAGCGGCGGCATTTGGCCGGCGCCGCGCATGGTGATGCGGTGGTAGAGCACCGACAGATCGGGCTGGCCTGGGGCGATGATGCGCGCCTGTTTGATGCCGAACGCCTCGTGCTGCGGAGGTACGTCATAGGTGAGCGTTTTGGCCAGCGGCGTCGAGTAATCGAGGTCGAGCAGGGAATTGCCGCCGCCGGAGGTGATGTGGCAGATGGCGCAGTTGGCGGACAGGTATGATCGGGCCCGCGCCTCGACGGAGCCATCGGCGGGGTCGTTGGGGTTGGGGAGCCGGGCCATCTTTTCCGGCGGGAACGGGAGCAGCGTCGATGGTTCGGGCTCGCGCTGCAGGCGCGTGGCGACGGTATCCGACATCAGTTGATCGGCATCCTTATCACTCATGCCTTTGGCGAGCAGATCGGCGCGGATCGATTCGCGGATATGGGCCATGTAATCGACGTGCAGGACGCCGAGCCGTTCCAGGACGCGGAGCTGGTTCTCTTTGACTCCGCCGTAATCGTGGTCGCGGTTGAGCTGCGCGGTGGTCGTTCCGAGGACGAAGTTCGATGCCCGGGTATGGCAGACCATGCACTCGGTGCGGCTGGGATAGTGCCAGGTTTGCTTGACGGTGCCGGCGGCGCCCGATAGGTCGGCCACGGCGTATTCGCGGTCCTCGCCGGCGGCGGGAACGAGGGTGGCATCGGTCTGTTCGTCGTTCCAGACATAGGAATAGCCGGCCCATTGGCCGAGCTGTTTGGTGAGCAGCCGGGTATCGATCCGGCGGCGCTGGCTGGTCCCCTGCGCCGCGGGCACGTCGAGTGAAAACGTCTTCACCAGGACGGTCCCCTCGGGGAAGTTCCATCCGTGCGCCGTCATCACGTCGGCGGCGCCGTCGCCGGGGATCGCCATGAAGCGCCCCTTGGTAGCGCCGTCCGACCAGAGCGGCGAGTTCACCGAATAGGGAATGAGCCCCGGCGCCGGCACATCGTCCTTCACCGAGACAAAGAGCCCGGTCTCGCTCAGCTTCGTCGGGAACGACGCAGTTGGCTGGCTCTTGGGCGCACGCTGCAGCGTATACAGCCCGCCTCCCTGGTCGATCACCACCAGGTCGCCGTTGTGCATTTCGCGGAACCCGCCGATTTGCAGCGTCGTGCGGGCGAGCTCCTGGTGGAAGGTCACTTTCTGACCGTCGTGCCGGACGGCCCAGATGCGGCCGGTGGACCAGTCGCCGTAGATGAAACACCCGTCGAGCTCGGGGAACTTCGAGCCATGGTAGACGACCCCGCCGGTGAGCGAGCGCATCTCAGCATGGGAATGTTCGACCGTCGGCGGCGTGATCGGCGTCGGCCCCTGCTTGCGGTTCAGGTTGAAGGGATGGCTCCCTTCGTAAACGCTCCAGCCATAGTTCTCGCCTTTGTGGACGAGGTAGACCTGCTCCCACATGTCCTGCCCGTTCTGGCCGACCCAGAGCTGGCCGTTGTAGCGGTCGAACGCCAGGCGCCACGGGTTGCGGAAGCCGTACGCCCAGATTTCCGGCCGGGCGCCGGGCGTCTGCAGGAACGGATTGTCCGGCGGGACCGAATACGGTTTGTCGCCGCTGGGGTGGTCCACGTCGATGCGCAGCATCGCGCTGTTGAGGTGGGTGATGTCCTGGCCGCGGAGATCGGCGTCGGAGTCGCTGGAGCCGTCGCCGGTGGCGGTGTACAGATCGTTGTCGGGTCCGAAGGCGAGGTCGCCGCCGTTATGTCCGTTGGAGTCCCACTCCAGGATGACCAGTTCCGATTTGGGGTCGATTGCGTATGGCGGCTTGCGGTCGATGGTGAATCGCGAAATCCGGTCCTGCTTGTTCTGCGCCGTGATCGGGCCGTTGCTTTGCAGGTAGATGTAGCCGTTTTTGAGGAAATCGGGATGGAGGGTCATGCCGAGCGTGAGCCGGTCCTGCTCCAGCAGGACATCAGCATGGTCCACGTCCGGCGAATTCTTCAGCCGCAACAGCCGGCTCGGGCCGTTCCAGACCCCCAAGTGCTGGAGCAGCAGAAGATTGTCCGTGCCCGGCTCCTCCAGAAGATAGAGCGGCTGCTTGACCTTGAATTTGGGCCACGCCTTGGCAACCGTGAAAGGCAACGGGGGATCGGGGTATCCCACCACGTGCGAACTGGTCCACGGCAGGCGATGCTGCGTGTCGAAAGACGCGGACGAAGCAGCCCCAGCCCTGAGCTTGTCGAAGGGGGGCTGGGTCCCGGCGCGCGGAGCCGCTTGCGGCCCCGTGAACCGCAGCGGCGCGTAATCCTCCCAGTGGTGGAAATCCCTCACCGTGAGCGGCGCGCTGGTCATCAACTCCGGCCCGTCGATTCCGACCGAGTAGTCGCCGCGACAGAGTGCGAATTTCCAGACTTCGCCGACGTTGGGTCGCCCGCCGGTGGGAGCCAGGTCGCGCCAGGGGATGCGGCCCTCGACCGACCACCCCTCGTCCACGTCCTGCCAATGATTGAGGGTGCCGCGCAGCGCGACCGCCGTCTCCATCTTGATGTGAGTGGTTTTCTTGTAGCGATCGTATCCGCCGGAACCGCGCGCGGGGATGAACAACTCCATCGTCGTATTCGCCGGGCTGACTTCGAATTCGTAATACCCCGGCTTGTCGTCCGCCGGCTTGAAGAACAGCTCGAAGACGTCGTTGAGGTAGATCTGGCCGTTGTGCTCGGTGATGTCGGCGTACAGATCGGTGTCCTGCATGTCCGCCAGGAAGTAGAGATACTCCCGGTCCCACAGCAGTTTTGCCTTGGTGGCAGTATGCGGCTTGCGGGCCGCTCCGGTGGCCCAGGTGATCTGGAAGTTGTCGATGAGCTGGGCGTGCTTCCATACCTCCTCGTCGCCTTTCCCGTTGATGACAATCGGCTCGTCCGTCCAGCGGCATTCGGCGGGGGACGCGGGGGATCGGGAATCGGTGGTCGTCGGAAGCATCGTGGTCGGCACGGGTGTCCCGGGGCTCGTTGTTGAGTTGCAGGAAATCCCCAACCACATCAAACACGCCGCGATGGCCGCCGATAGGGCCCCACGTTGAAGAGCGGTCGAATTGAGCATGAGGGATGTGATAGTCCCCCCTGCCAACATCGTCAAACGGATTCAAGTCGTGATAAGATAGCAGCATGCCGATCCCTGACCTCGATGGTGCGGGTTTGTTGCCGCCGGGTGTCCACGATTGCACCGCCGACGAGGTGCGCGACAGGTTCGGCAGATTCCAAACCACCGACCGCCGATGTCGGCTGCACGAGAATGGAGTTCTTCCAACAGGTGCGCGGCAACCCGGGTCGCCGCAAGGGAATTCTGCGGGTAAGCTTATGATCACAAACGATACCGACTTTCAGCAGACCCTCGACCAGTTGGAACGGATGCACCGCGCACTCGCGACGCTCCGCCGCGAGTTCCTGCCGACGAACCCGCGCCTCTTCGCGGTCATGGCGGAAGGCCCACTGGATTACATTCGCCAGTTCCACGATGAATTGGAAGCATACCGGCTTTCCCTGCTTGTCCCCAAGCTCAAACAGCCAGCCTGAAAAACCCTTACTGCCACCGCGTATGCGGCGGCCGGGAGGTCATTTCATAGACGTAGGCGTAGTTGTCGCCGGCGACATACGATCCGCGTTCGGCGGCGAAGGTGGCGGCCCAGCGGCGCATCGCTTGCAGGTCTCGAAGGTCTTCGGGTCGGGGGTGGGACCAGACGAGCCAGAAGCGCCGGCCGGGGATGCGGTCGGCGTAGGGGACGTAGCCACGGGCGCGGTCGCCGATCTCGGGCCAGTAGTATTGGAATTCCACCGTATAGGGCGCGTAAACCACGTCGCCGGGTTCGGCCCGTGCCCGGACGGCTTTCACGAGGGGCCGGTAATCCGAAAAGACGTAGGGCCGGATCACATTGTGGATGGCGATGCCCGCCGCGGCCAGCGCCAGAAGAGCGCCCGGGAACATGGCCAGGGCGATCGATGCGGATTTCAGGCGACGCGCCAGCCAGTCGTAGATGGCGCCCGCGCCGGCGGCCGCGAGAATGAAGACCGATACGATCAAATAGAGGGTCAGTCTTCCTTCGAAGGGATAATGATGCAGCGTGGCGGCCAGGAGGTGCATGAATAAGGGACCCACAAGGATTGCTGCCAGGACGCAGCGGCCACTGCGGACCATGGCAATCAATCCGACGGCGGCCAGGGGCACAAGGTAGAATCCACCGCCATCCATTTCATATTTATCTAATTTATAGAGGGAGGTGAGGTACCACAGCGGTACCCGGGCAGGCTTGGAGAAATCGAGAAAGTTGTTTCCCCAATACTCGTTCATGAGGTCTGTATGCTGGGCCGACTCTACCCAGTGCATCAGGAGGAAGAACGGGATGGCAACCAGGATGTTGCCAAGGATGTAAGCGGCTGATCGCGGCAGGCGGGGAGCGAGGAACCGGACGCTTAATGCCGCGCTAACGCCCGCGAAGACGAGAATGGCCGGATAGGAAAGCCACACCGCCGCCGCGGCGACGGCGCAGAGGACCAGCCATCGGACGATCGACCGCGTGCGGTCGACTTCGACGGCCATCCACGTCAGTGCGACCGCGACGAGAACGTCCACGGCATACGGTTTCAGCATCGCCGCGAAATAGGACATCTTCTCCGAGCAGGCGAGCAGGCAGGCCGCCAGCGCGACTTCCCAGGGCCGCAGCACGCGCCGCGCCAGGAACACGAACCAGACCATAGTCGCGCACGATGCGATCAGGGCCGGCAGCCGGGCAATACGTTCGGAATCGGTCCCAAACAGCAGGCAGACCCACTTCTCAATCTCCATGAAAAAAGGAGGGGCGGACTGGTTGCGGTCCAGAGGACCGAGGTACTGGGCGAAGCTCTTGCCGCGAATGTTCCATAGCAGGGAGATTTCGTCGTGAAAATAGGATTTGTCCCAGATCCACTGGATGAGCCGTAGAGAAATGCCCACCATCACGATCAGTGGCAGGAACCACGCGGGTGGCGAAGAGCGTGCCGGCCGGGCCATTGGGGCGATCAAGCAGTACCTCCGAAAGTATGGGCGGACGACCGGTCAATCGCCGTGCTTATCTGCGGCGGTCGAGCGTATGGACAAGGTGCGCTCCGCGGGCGGCGGGAAGACGATCATGGCCCCGCTGTCGGCCGGCGGCTCGTGCCAGACGTCGAGCCGGCCGCTCTGGCCGGCGACGGCCGCCCAATGCCCGTCGGGGGTGACGGCGGATGCCTGGAAAAACTCCGGCGCTATGCCGGCGACGCTGCGGACGACATTGCCGGCCTCGTTCAAGATTCGGACCTGCCCGTCGCCGGACACGGCAAGGGCCTGGTCGCTGACGCCGAGGAAATGAACGGCGGCGACTGCCTTGGTGGGGCCGGGCACGCTGGCTTTGCGGTCGCCGCTGGCGGCGACCCAGAACTTCACCTGGCCGTCCGCGCCGCAGGTGGCGAGGATGCGGCCGCCGGCTTTCCAGCTTACGCCGAGTACGTGATCGGTGTGACCCTCGAACGTTCTCACGACTTTGCCGCTGGCTACGTCCAGCAACCGGGCGAACCGGTCGGCAGCGCCGGAGGCGAGGGACCGGCCGTCGGGGGAGAATTCCAAGGACAGGACGGCGTCGCTGTGGACATCGGCAAATTCCCGGACCGGGCGGCCGGTGGCGGCTTCCCAGAGCTTCACCTGGCCGCTGCGGCTTGGCTCGCCGCTGCCGGTGGCCAGAAGCTGGCCGTCGGGGCTGAAGGCGACCGCATTCACGCGGTCGGTGAGCGGGGATTCGGCATCGCCGGTGCCGAGCGTGCGCTCCAGCAACCAGGTCCCGCCGAGCGACCAGAGTGCGGCGCCCTTCGCACCGCTGATGAGCAGGCCGTCGCCGCTGAAGGCCAGCGAAGCGGGTCGATCGGCGCGAATCGTATCGAGGAGCGTGCTGCCGTCGGCGCTCCACAGGTTCACCAGCGAATCGTCGCCGGCGGCGGCGAGGGTGAGGTTGTCGGCGGAAAACGCCAGGGCCCGCGTGATATTCGGCGCTGCCGCGGATTGCCGCGCCGCGGCAAGTGCTGCATCAGCGCGCTGCAGCGCTTCGTTTGAAGACGCCAGGCCGGACTGGGCGGCGGAGAGATCGTCGGCGGCACGGGCGGAGGCTGTCGTCGCCAGGCGGAACTCGTTCTCAGCGTTCTGGCGGGCCAGGAGTGCCGGCTTGAGGTCGGCTTCGGTGCTTTCCAACGCCTTGGCCGCGTCGTCGGCCGCCTGCTTCGGTTTAGTATCGGCTGACAGCTTCACTGTGGCGGCCTTGGCGTCGGCAGCGGTTTTGGTCTTCGCGGCCAAGTCGTCTTCGAGCGCCTTGAGGTCATCGGGCGATGTTTCTGCGTCGGCCTTTGCAGCGGCGACCGCCTGCTCCGCCGTCGTTACCTGCTGTTCCGCGGCATCCGCGGCGGTGGTCTTCTGCTGGATATCGGCTTGCTGGGCGGCAACCGCCTGGCTGGCAGCCTCTTTGGCGGCGGCGGCCGCGGCACGCTTGGCTTCCTTCTCGCCAGCGACTTTGTCCGCGGCGGCCTTCGCGTCCGTCGCCGCCTTCAGGCGGTCGGCGACGGCCTTCTGAGCCGCGTCGGCTGTTTCAACGGCGGTCTTGTAGTATGCGACGTTCGCCGCCGCCAGTTGCTGATCGCGATCGCGCGCAGCCAATTCGCGAGATGCGAAGTGGTTGCCCTTGAAATCAGCGACGGCTGTCCCCTTAGCCGCATCCCAGAGATGGGCGGCATTGTCCTTACCGGCCGAGGCAAAGAACTTGCCGTCGGGGCGGATCGCCAGGGCGGTAACGGCGGAGCCTTGGGAAAGCTGTCGGACGGCTTGTCCGTCCGACAGGTTCCAGAGGCGGATGGCGCCGTCGGCGCCGCCGGAGAGAAGCTGGGCGCCGCCGGTCAGTGCGGCCAAGGCCGTGACCGGGCCGGCATGGCCCTTCAATTCCTTGGGCGCTGCCCAAGCGACGGCCGGTGCCTCGGGGACCAGCCAGATGCGAATGATCCCGTCGGCGCCGGCGGTGGCGAACTGCTTGGCGCCTTCAATCCACGCAATCGCGCTGACGTCAGTTGGCGATACGGTCTGGGCCAGGAGCTCGCCCGTGACTGCCGAGACGCGGACGCCGCGATCGGCTGAGGCGATCGCCAGCATGGAACCATCGGGGGAGAAAGCTACCGCCCGTGGTGCGCTGGTGGAAGCGGCAATGACGCCCGACTGCTTCCCGCTGCCGGCGTCAAAGACCTGGATGGCCGATCCTTCACAGGCGAGGGCAATGTGCCGGCCGTCAGCACTGCAGGCGACAACGTTCACCCCGGAGGTAGCCAGTGAGAACTTCGGCGACGGGGCGGGGCGGCGCCACATCTTGACTTCCGCGAAAGAGCCCGACGCCAGCAGGCTGCCGTCGGGGCTGAAGGCCAGCGATTCGACCATATCGCGATGGGCCGCTCCGGCTGCGCCGTAGAGCCCGGAATGGAGGATCTGCGGGTCGGCGAGCGACCCGATCATTCGCCGGCCGGGCACATCATACAGATCGATGTGGTTGGCCCGACCCGCGGCTATGTAGCGCCCGTCCGCCGTCAGCGCTACCGCGTAGACCGGCTGGAGCGCGCCCGACGGCGCCTGCCACGCGATCGGGGCCGGCGGGCGCACCTCCCCTTTGGCCCCCTGCTCGATCCACAGCCGGATCAGCCCAAGCTGGTCGCTCGTCAGATCGATCGCCGACACTTTATTGTCATTCGGCGGCATCGGCGGCTTGGTCCGGTGGGCCGACACCTGCAACAGCAGGCTGTTGTCGGCATCGCCGGGAACGAGGACCGGGCCGTTTTCGCTCCCCTTGCGGATGTCGGCCGGCGTCTCCAGGACCAGGTCCGCCTTGGCGCGGGTGCGGTTGTGGCAGGCCAGGCAATTGTCCCGCAGGATCGGCAGGACCTCCGCCTCGAAATCAACCGGCGTCGTGCGATCGAGCTTGGTTACCGGGATGGAGGGGCGGGTCGTTGGATCAGCTTGCGTCGGCGCGGCGCTCACGGTGGCGCAGAGCAGCGCCGTAATGACCAGGGGGATGGATCGAAGAACCTGCGGACGTTGTGGAACGGGTGGTATCATCTTAATTGGAGACCCCACATCAGCAGTTGTAATGTTCCGATATTGTTGTCAGGTAGCAGACCCTGAATCGCGCCCGATCATTTCGAGTCCTTCTGCACCGCCGGTGCGGTGACGTTCACCGCAAACGATGGCGAATAGAACGATGCCGCCACGTCCTTGGATTGATACTTCAGCTTGCCCTGCGCCTGGACATAGAAGGTGTAATTCCCCGGCGGCAGCTTGAGCTGCCCGAGGTCGAGTTCGAGCGTCAGCGAATCGGCCTTCGCGTCGGCGGTGACTTCCTTCATGGCCGCCAGCAGCGGATGCCCGGCGAGCTTGAATCCGATCGGCGTCGTGAACTCGGCGGAGCGGATGAGCCGCAGCGGAATGGAGAGCTTCCCGCCGGCGGGCACTTCAAGGGAGCCCGCGCTGGCTGCCGCTAAGGCGATCGTGAGCGGCGTGCTTTCGGAATCGCTCACGGCCAAGGAAATTTCGTCGGCGAGGCGCGAGCGGATGACGACGAGCTTGGTGTTGGTGTCGTAGGTGCTGAGGCTTACGACGCCGGAAAGGGCATCGCGGGTGACTTGCTTCTCCCCGATTGTGGCAGTGCCGCGGATGCGGATCGCCCCGGCCCAGCCGGCGGCGTCGTTGCCGGCGGTCAGCAGGACCCAGCCGGTGCTCGCGCCGGCCGGGATGATCGCCGGCCCGGCAGTCACGCCGGGGGGAAGGCCGTCGGCCTCGAGGTGGATCTCGCCAGCAAAGCCGTCGCGCCGGCCGGCGACCACGGTCATCGGCGTGGTCCCGCCACGCCGCAGCAGCGTGCTCCATATCGGGATGTCCTTGGAATCCTTCGGGTTGGGCAGCGGCGAGGTGGGGACGGCCACCAGCCGAAAGTCCGGCGACTCCTTGCGCACCGCCAGGCGGTACGTGACCGGATGATCTTCCGCGGCGCTCTGGAGCAGGTTCCGGACCAGCAGCCGGTACGTGCCGGCGTCCTTCACCTCCAGGCGGCAGGAGGGGTCGCGCGTGGCGGTAGAGAACTCCGGCGTGCCGCCGGCAGCCGTGTCGTACACCTCCTGCACGTCCGAAGACTGCTCCTTGCCCTGACCATCCTTTGTGATGCGCTGCACGACCAGCAGCGGGGCTGACGCGGTCTGGCCCAGCCGGTGCGAAGTGATCTCAATCCAGTAGACCGCCCCGGCGGGCGCGTCGAAGGTATACGCGTCCCGAGGGTGGCCGGCGCGAAATTGGCCCGTCACCTCACACGGCGGATCGATCGACTGGGCCTCGCCGTGGCTGTCGTTGGCTTCTGTCGCGGGAATCTCGGTATGCAACGAATCGGGTTCGAGAAACGCCGCCGCCGGCGGGAAGGGCCAGCGCAGCGAACCGGCCGCGGGCTGTGTGGTGGCGTGATGGCCTGCTATTGCCGAGAGGCGATAGAAGTATTCCGCCCCGCCGCGGTACAGCACGTCGTGAACGCCGACGAGGTAATCGCCGTCGGCGTTCGCTTGTAACTCCAGCGGCTCGCCCCGGCGGCTTCGCGCGAGTTCCCGACCTGACGGGTCATCCAGAACGAGCACCGCTTCCATCTTGGAGTCGAGCCGCGTGGTCCACGCCTCCAGCGTGACGCGTTCTCCTCGCTTCATCGCGACGCGAAAGAACTGCTCCGCGTTGGCCTCGGCCACTGCGTCAATCGCGCTCCCCGGGGGAAGATCCGCGGCTGTCGCGGCCGATGTATTGCCGGGCTTGGCAACGAGCTCGGGGCTCGCGCTGACGAGCAGCGTGCGCGGGTTGCTGATGCCAAAACGCCCCACCGCTCGCAGGTCGTAAAGGCCGGGCGGAACGCCGGCATCGATCGTGACGAGGAATTTCCCCGGCTCGGCCGTGCCGGAGGCCGATGGTTTCGGCTTGGCACTGATCCCGGCTATCGCGAAGTAGAGGCGATTGGCATCATCCAGGTCCTGCCCGGTCAGGGTGACCTCGATCGTCGATCCGGCCTGAGCACCGGGAGGGAAGACGGCCGTCAGGCGTGCCAGGGGGAGTTCGGCTGATGTGGGTGCGGCGAGCGCAAAGAAGGCGAGCACCGCAAGAGCGGCCACCAGAGCCCTCGTGTTCCTATTTGCTTTCGTCGGCATTTGAGGCAAATCCGGTCTTCTCCATGGCACACCTGTTCTTACCGCGTTTGCGGTCCGCGGTTGTGTTATGCGGCAGAGGTAACCGGTCGCTTCGTCCCGTCGAGAGCCGATCGCGATGTCGCGTCGGATCCGACCTCTGACGGAAGGGTTGGGCGGAGAATCGGCGTTTTCAGCCAAAAAACGCGAAAAGTCAGAAGGTTTCTGGAAGCTTTGTCATGCGCGAACAAACGAAAGACGTTCACGCGCCAAGAAAAGCGAGGCGGCATCTTGCGTTCGTGCGTGCCCGCGTGGGATGTTACCGCGAAAGAATCAGGAGAACCGTGGCCAAGAAAAAGAAGCCGCCGGGCGAGAGCGACGTCGAACGGCTGGAAAAGATTAAGAAGTTAATCGTCATCGCGATGTTCTCCGATCATCAGCTCATGGAGCGGTTGGTGTTGAAGGGCGGCAATGCCTTGGATCTCATCCACCGTATCAGCACTCGCGCCTCCGTGGATGTGGACCTGTCAATGGACAGCGACTTCAGTGTCACGGAGCGGCTGGTCTTAGCCGGCAGGGTGGAAAAGGTGCTTAAGGAAACCTTCCGTCCGTCCGGATACGAAGCATTTGACGTGAAGATGGAAGAAAAGCCGCCCGGTTTGACGCCCGACCTAGCCGACTTTTGGGGCGGTTACAGCCTAGAATTTAAGCTTGCTGAGAAGGCCGCCTTCGAGAAGTTTTCGAGGATATCGAGTCGCTTCGCAGGAATGCCGTGCGGCTGGGCCAAGGCACCAGGTTTCTGGTCGACATAAGCAAATTCGAGTACACGACTGGGAAGCAAGCGCAGGATCTGGATGGATACCGGATCTTTGTGTACTCACCGGAGATGATCGTGGCCGAGAAGCTGCGAGCGATTTGCCAGCAGATGCCGGAATATGGCCCCGTGGTAAAGCGGAACCGTGCGGGGAGTGGCAGAGCAAGGGATTTCGTCGACATTCACACCTTGGTGACGGGGCGGATGATCGACATGGGCACGGAGCAGAATCGCTCGCTCCTGACCCACATGTTCGAGGCAAAGAAAGTGCCGCTCGCGCTTCTGGGCCTCATTGGAAGCTACAGGGAATTTCACCGGAAGGACTTCTCAGCCGTTAAGGACACGGTGAAGGCGGGCGTGACCCTGGAAGAGTTCGACTCTATCTCGAATTCGTGGTGGACTTGGTGGAGCGATTAAAATCCCTGTGGGACGTGTAACCGCCAGGCCTTCACGTACTCGGTCTGCTTCATCTGGTGCTCCAGGTAGAAATCGAAGTCCATAGGGAAGCGGCGGAGCAGGTCGAGGAGGGAGGCCTTGTATCCCGCGCGGTCGAGATAGAAGCCGATTACTTGGTGATAAGGGTAGATGAACTTAAGCTGTTGGAGCATCGCTGCCAGCCTGTTGACCGAAACCTTCTCCTGGGCAAGGCGGTAGGCCTTGAGGACCTCGAAGACGCCGCCGGCGTAAACCGGTCGCACGGCGATGTCGATGAGCGTACGCTCAATGTTGGTCACGCGAGGTTTCTTGATGTGACGGCCTCCGTCATCCCGCTCGCCATCCTCGACGCCAAGATAACCAGTTTTTTTGCCGTTCAGCATGCAGACGCGAAACTGCTTGGTCTCGGCGATGTAGCTGGTGGTCCGTACGCGTCGTTTGAATGCAGCGTCGATGTTTTTCTGAGTGAGTTCACCCGTAGAGTTGCTCGGGAGTGGCTGCTCAAAATTGAGATAGGTGGTCTTCGGCGATTGCTCGGTGAGGCCATGCATCTGCATGGCAGTGAAGTGAGAAAAATGGCAATTTGGATCCTGGCCTTGTTCATCGAAAGTCACTGTCTCACGTAGTATATATACTACGTGAGACAGTGGCAACTGCGCATTTTAATGCACATGCGAACCCATAGGTCGTTTTCCGGCCTCGGCTTAACGGGCGGGAACAGGCCGTGGCCGGTTAGGGGCGAGGTTTCTTTGGCTCGCGGAGCAGACCGCCACCAGATTCGTCTGACATGCCATTTAGAGCATTTGTCAGTTTGCTGTATCGCCATAGCCACAGTGGCTGAAATAGCCTTCACAGTCTGACAACGTAACTGAATTCAGAGCGACGGCCACCGCGCTGACCACTCCGTCCAACGTTCG
>Ga0182024_10010015_pt1 | contig 19433 bp, 13 predicted proteins | sample P32metaG_FD_120480 | JGI IMG/M metagenome (GOLD analysis project Ga0182024, IMG submission 120480) | Permafrost microbial communities from Stordalen Mire, Sweden - P3-2 metaG (Illumina Assembly) | ecosystem: Environmental > Terrestrial > Soil > Wetlands > Permafrost | place: Sweden: Stordalen... | reverse complement strand
GCCAGGCTGTAAGTGGCCAATGCGATCCGGAGCGCTTCCGCACTTAGGCGGAGCTCGGGCATGAGGGCCCATCCGCCCACTTCTACATAATCGATTCCGCGTTGGTGCGCGAGCTCCATCTCAGAATCGACGGCGTCCCGGAACCTCGCGCCCCACACTCTCGATCTTGCGAGCGGGCATCTGGATACGCTGAGTTCGGAGAAGGGCGTGGAGTTCGGATGCGCCAGATATCGGGAGCAGCCGTAAATTTGCATGTCCTCATCGAGCGCGAGCACGTGCCAGGCGCGCTCATCGGCAGGAACCTGGTGCCGTCCATCGGGGGTAAGCTGTGACCTCCGGATCGCTCCTTCATCCAGGTAAACTTTGCCCCGCATCCGTTGCACTCGCGTCAGCATCCGCTGGTGACATTCACGATCCCGCTTCACCCGCTGGAAACTCCGTGGAACCATGGCTTGCGGAGGCGCCAGCAGCCCCACGCGCCCTCGCGTCGAATCCGAACTCGGCACAACGTTCATAACAGGCGGTCCGTACCTTTCCGCGGGGAACGCGAACGTTCCTCGATCGGATTTCCGATTCAGCTTGTAGATCGACTTTCAGGCGTTCCGTCAGTAGATGGGATTTGACCTTACGCCGCTCTGGGGCGACCGGCTTAAGCCCGGACAGGCCAAGTCAATTCTGCCCAGCGCCATGACGATTTTTCGCGGCGTTAGATGGTCACTGCGACAGTTTTTCCCGGCCCATCGTACTCCTAGGACCGGGCTAAACCTCTTAGAACGTTAGGGGGGCTAAACCTTACAGATGGTCACCGGCGTGCTCTACCAAGACAACATTAGGATTCGTGCAGACGAACCCTGAAAAACTTTTGACGGAGGGATAAGAAACTGCCGCACCGATTCAGTCGTGAAGGATGGGTAGTACTCATAGGACAAAACGCAACAAAAAGCTTGATAATCTTGGCTTTGGCGTGTTAACATTGCGCAGGATTCATGTCACAGAACAATCCGATAATTTCGATGGGGAGGACAAATTGAAAACCAAATTCGAGCGCTTTGGCGCTCCAACCGCTTTAGCAACTTTTGCCAGGGCTACCGGGCTCCTGGTAATCTCGATCGCCGCGGCGTCCGTCATGTCGACGGCTGCGCAGGGGTCGGTCGTTGGTACGCTGGAGACCGGGTCCAGTGGAACCGTAACCGCAACGCTCACCGCGCTCACCTTCAGTAACGACTCCGCAGCCCTCGGTGGCACGAACTTCGCGTGCCCCGTGAAGGCACCGGCCTGTAACTCTGACGTCGCTTCAGGTACAAGTCTCACTTTTGCCGGCTGCACAGGAACACTAGGTACCGGAACGTGTCTGTCTACCACAGAAGGGGTGAACGTAAGCAACGGTACTATTTCCGGGGCGAGCATCGGGGAGACGAACTTCCTGACCTTCTCGAATAATGCCAACCTGGTATACAGTCTGGGGACTATCCAGACGTATGTAGGGGATTCGAGCGTGTCGACGGACTGTGCTGGTCTATCGGCCGGTGGCTCTTGCACCGCTTACGTGGGCGCACCGATTCTGTTGACAGACCTCAGTCCCGTCAGCACTTTGGTGAGTTTCAATGTCACTGGGAACGCCAGCGATACCGGCACCGCCGGTCTGGCGACAGGGTCGACTTACGAAGGGGGGTTCTCGCAAACCTTGACGACACCTCTTCAAAACGGCGCGGAGCCGTCGGCGGCGAACATTCAGCTTTTCTTCTGCGGTACCAACGCCAGCCCTACACTCGGCACGTGCGAAACCTACGAAGCAGCTAACACCCTCCCTGCCGGGGAGACGTACTCCGTCACGAGTTCTCAATCTGGTAGTTTCACGGCCAATTCGGTGCCGGAGCCGAATACTCTCGCTTTAATGCTCATCGGCGGTATTCTTATCGGCGCTACTCGAATCCGCCGCAGCAAAGCCTAACGAAGGGTTCTACCTAACGAAGGGTTCCTAATCGATTTCGACTCTCAAGGCAGATGGCTGGGGCACCACCTGTGCCCTATCCTCTGCCTTTTTTACATGAAGTTGCAACTGCTAATCCATAGATGTGAATCTGGTTATGCCTACCCAAGATCGTAACGAAGCTCGTTTTGCGTGCCTTGATTTGTGCGATTTCCGCTGGAGCCGGACTGTCGCGGCCGATCCGGAGGGTTCGGAGTTCGCGATCCTCTTAGAAATCTGGCATTCCGGAGGATTGTTCCAGACCAGCAACGCAGTTCCGGAACATTCGACCGTCACCATCGTAACCGGCAACGGCAGCGTGAAGGGGGAGGTGCGGTCCTGTGAACAGGACGACTACGGATTCCTGGTCGAGGTTCGTGTCGCAGAGCCCCAGATTTGGTTTCCCCGAGCGTATCAGCCCGCCTATCTTCTCCACCGGAATCGCTTGGCCGCCTAGGCGGGGTCGCGATCAGGAAATCTTACCGACTTCGTTAAGCTTAGTTAAGTAAAAACGACCGAAGTCGCTAGGGCCTTTCCCCAAGGCCAACTGGAGACAGAGCACTTACGAGTCATAGTACTTTGGTACAGTAAGTGCTAAATCTGCCGACATCGAAGCCAAGTCATAAACCTGGGCGAAGCAAGAAGGCTGATCTCTATTCGTCCGCCTTCATACACGAGGAGTACGCTATCGGTGACTATGAACGCGACCGTTCGCGCACGCAGGGGGAAGGGGCTCGCAGCGTCCCCCCGTCAAATGATATTGTTAGCGCCGTCCGCATCCGCGACGCCCGGTATTTTCAGCGAAGTTCGCGTGTGTCCCAGCCGCTTTCAAGACCTGATGGCGGAGATGCAGACTCTGCGCGGTAGGATTTATCTGGACGAGGGCGCGATCGCTCCGGACGAGTTGATCGATGGCAGACATCAGATGGCGCTCGACGAGGGAAGCTGGCATTTATTGGTTCTGGACAGAGACGATCGCGTGTGCGGGTGCGCCCGCTATCGCGAGTACTCCAACCAAACAAGTTTCTGGGACCTGGCTGTATCCGGGTCCGCGCTCGCTCAATCGCCGGCCTGGGGCGAACGATTGAAGGCGGTGATTGAAGAGGAAATGGCGCTGGCGCACCGCCTCAACGTGCCCTACGTCGAACTGGGCGGGTGGGCGCTCACGGAAGAGATTCGCGCTACCGCTGAGGCGCTGCGAATGGCGCTCGCATCCTATGGCCTCGCTCGCGGACTAGGCGGCGGTGTGGGTCTCAGTACAGTGACGCGCCGTAACTGCTCGTCAACTATTCTGCGAAGAATGGGCGGCCGCTCGCTCGAACATCGGGGAGCCGAGCTACCGGCATACTACGATCCGCAGTTTCGCTGCGAAATGGAAGTCTTGCGCTTCTATTCGTGGGCTCCGAATCCTCGCTACAACCTGTGGATCGACGGAGTCGCGGCTGAACTTCGTGCAATTCCCGTACTCGCCAACCGTGTCTCGGGTCCCGAGTGGCAGGCTGCGATACGAACGAAATATTCAACTGCTACTCTTTCAGAGCAGTGATGCGATCGGCGATTTAGCGCCGTGCGGAAGCTTCGTGCTATCATACTCTCAGCCCGATTCGCATCTTTGCAGCGCGGCCTTGATTGTGGCACACCGTAAAAAAGCACGCCCGGTTCGCCAAAATCGAACAGATTGATAATCGCGATCACCGTCTTCGTGATCACGACGATCTGCCGAGACTGGGCGGCGCCCGCACCCTCCCCATCGACGTCCGGCTGGTGGCGGCAACCAACCGGAATCTAACACAGATGATGGACGGATAAACTCTTCCGCAGCGATCTATATTACCGGTTGAAAATATTGCCTATCGTTACCCTCCGTTGGGCGATCATCCGGAGGACATACCTCTCCTGGCCCGATACTTCACCAAGAAGTACGCGGAGAAAATGGATCGCACCATCGATGAGATCCCAGCTAATACGATGGAAGCCTTGGTGAGCTTGGCATGGCCCGGAAATGTGCGCGAGCTGGAGAACTTCATCGAGCATTCGGTGATCCTGTCACGCGGACCCAGCCTCCGCGCGCCTTTATCGGAATTGCGGACTGACGGGATCTCATGACGCCACACTCAGCCGGACCGGAAGAGTGAAGAAGAAGGTTGTGCCGGCTCCTTCGCCCGACGCGGCCCACAGCCGGCCATCATGCGCTTCGATGATGGAACGGCAAACCGCTAACCCCATGCCTAAACCGTTCTCCTTCGTTGTGAAAAAAGCTTCAAACACCTTCTCTGTATCCGGCAGGCCTATACCACAATCGTGTATTTCAACCAGCACCACGTCGCCGCTCTGCCGTTTGGAGCGAATCATGAGCTTCTTGGGGCGGTCAACTACCGGATCCATTGCTTCGATTCCATTCAGGAGAAGGTTGAATAATAGCTGCTGCAACTGGACACGATCTCCCGCGATGGGCGCCAGGTCCTTTTCCAATTCGGTTTCCACGCCGACGCGCCTTCTCCCGGTCTCGGCACTTAAGAGCCTGAGCACTTCGCCGATGACCTCGTTCATGTCGAGCGGCACTTTCTCCAGGGCAGCCCGTTTGAAGAGCGCGCGGATGCGGTGCACGACCTCTCCAGCGTTACTGCCGTCGCGAACTATCCTTTCGGCTGCCTCATGAACCTTGGCCAGATTCGGCGGCTGCGCCGAAAGCCAGCGCATGCAGGCGTGACCGTTCGCTACCACGGCGGCAAGAGGCTGGTTGATTTCATGCGCCAGGGAGCCGGCAAGTTCAGCCGTTGTCGCAATTTGCGTCGCTCGCGATAGCCGCGTCTGGGTGGCGCGGACGGTTTCCTCTGCTCGCCGTAATGCCTCCTCGGCATGCTGACGTTCGAGAACTTCCTTTGTCAGCTCCTCGTTGACGGCCGTCAGTTGGCTGGTCCGTTCTTCGACCCGCTGTTCGAGTTCGTCATTCAGGCGCTTGATTTCAGCTTTAGCCTGTTTATGCCCAGCAGTTTCGATAACGTCCCAACTCCCGCGTCGCTTTACTACCGCAAACTGGTGTGTACGCACCACATCCAGAATTTCAGTAGCTCCGCACGCGGCGAGCGGGTACGTGCACAGGACCGCCAGATGCTGATTGGCGATAGCCTCGTTGAGTGACTCTTCGTATTCACAGAAGTCCTTCCAATCCTTCTTTTCGAGCCAGGCAGTATCTCCGGTCACCCTCACACCGGCGTAACCTCTCGCCGACGCGCGCACGAGTTTCTCATTCCAACCGTCGATTACTCGTTGGAGATCGAACGTGCCGTCCCGGAGATACCAGTCGCGAGCCGAGACAATCTCTATGCTGTGGTCTACCAAGTATCGACCGAACCCGGGAACAGCTCGTTTCAACGCATGCCTGGCGTCTTCCTCCATAAGCGGTTCGGCTACTACCCACAGACAGAGCTCCTGGCTTTCCAATCCAGCTTTGCAGTAGGAAACCAATGTTTCTAGGAGATCAGCTTTCGTCTCGTAGAAGAGACAAAAGTGTGTGCCCCAAGGCATATCGCCGACAACGTCGACTCCAGACTTCCGCATCTCCGCTACCATCACCGTTGCCCCCCATGCTTCATTTTGGAACACTTCGGTGCGCTGTTGTGAGCTTCCAGGCCCGGACCAGAACTCCGCTCAATGAACTCATCTGGGAGGCCCTCGCCCTTGTGCGTGGCGAGCTGACGATGCAACCGCAGCAGCCGCATTCGAGCAATCCCTGAGGAATTGATCGGGAGTCGCAAATTCAAAGACTGTTCTTTCGCCACTTTCCGATTATGAAATTGTACGCCAGGACGCGGCGTTCGGCACCACTTTTCTTCAGGTGTTTGCCGCTCCCTGGCTGCGGATTTAGCAGAGAACATGGCCACAAGCATACTTGATCAAAGAGTGGATAGCGAATGGTTGTGGAACCGTGGTCTATCCGCTCGCGATGGCGGAGGAGGGGACGGCGGCGGGTATCAGCGCCTTCAGCGCCACTGTGACGATCACTGGCACGCCAATCATTCCGCTCCCGAAAATTCCTGGTTGGGAGGCGGCGATATTCACCGGCGGAGGCTGCGAGTCGGGGACAGCGGGTTGTACCAGAACCTGCTGCACTGTGTTCGTGTTCACTCCAGCCGGTACGATCGCGTTAATCTGACTGGGACTCGCGTACAGCAGCGGCGCGACAGCGCGCCGATAATCCGTTCTACTGAAGAACTCGGAAATCCGCCGAACGGTGATCGTTTCTTCGCCGAAGAGACGCGAAGGCGTTACCTTTTTGGCCAGACCACGCCTTGGTCCATTTTGGTAACTGGCCCGGTTCCTTTGAAGACAAATTTCTGAACGCGGTGACCTTGATAGGTTTCCGTTGTATAAATGTTTCCTTTGGAATCGACCGCGATGGAGTGCACGCCATAGAATTGCCCCGGCTGGCGGCCGCCGTCTCCAAAGCTGGTCAGAACTTTCAGCGAATCGCGATCGAGGATATAGACCTTCTCGTTTTCGCCGTCAGCCAGATATATATATTTTTGTTGCGGATCCTTCGAGAAAGCGATGTCCCAAACAGAGCCGGCACCGAGGGTCTGTTTCGCGATGAACTGTTCCTTTATGAAGGTTCCATCTGGCTTGAAGACCTGGATGCGATCATTGACGCGGTCGCATACGTACAGCAAGTCATCGTGCGAGAGGTCGGCGCAGTGGACAGGATTACGAAATTGCTGGGCAGGGGGGGCGTCGGGTTTGTATGGCCCGAGGTTAATATCGTCCGGCTTATGGCCATAAGCGCCCCAGTGACGCTTGTATTTGCCCGTGTCGGCGTCGAACACGATCACCCGGTGATTGCCATAACCGTCCGCCACGAAGAGTTCGTTTGTTTTCGGATCAACGAAAGTCTTGGCCGGCAACCTGAGGTTTTCAATGTCGTTGCTGCCCTTTGTATGCGCAGGCTTACCAATCTGCATCAGAAACTTGCCGTCCTGCGTGAACTTCAAGACCATGTTGTCGTACCAATAACCCGCCAGGTCGGTCTGGCCTTCTTCACGCGCTTGGCCTCGCCCGGCACCGCGCCCGGGCGCCCCACCGGGTGGCTGACCACGGCCATTTCCGGCAATCCATACGTTCCCCTTATAATCGATCGTGATGCCGTGGTTGGAGTTCGGCCAATCGTAACCTTCGCCAGGCCCGCCCCAATGCCGTAGGAGGTTCCCTTGCTGATCAAACTCAAGTACCGGCGGAGCTGGGGAGCAACATTCCGCAACGGGCGGCATCGATGCTGCGTGCTGTTCGCCCGGATCGTTTGAGCCGGAACGATGAACGATCCAAATGTGATCCTGAGCGTCCACGGACACACCGATCGTCATTCCCATTACCCAGTGATTGGGCAACGGCTTAGGCCAGATAGGGTCGACTTCAAATTTTGGCGCTTGCGTGGTGGCGGCCTCGACTGCAGCCTTCTTTTCAAAGACGGTTGATGCAATGCCGAGTGCAATCACGACAATGATGAATTCCGAAGCGATACGCGGGTTACGTTCCATCCTAAGTCAGACCTTCCGTTGCCTTTCCTGATGCGAAATCATCATTGGACAGCCGCTGTGCGGCGGAGGTATCGTATCACGTTTTTGGCGCAAATGCGAGAGATCTGTGCGGGTTGTCGTAGAGAATTCCATGTATGATTTCTTCTCTTGCTCCTGCCTGTACGAGCTTGGGCGCGAAGACAGTTTCGTACGTCAGAGTGGTCCCCGGCGACGCTTCTCATCACAGATCATTTGTTCAAGGTTGTTCACGATCGAAGCCGACCATGCACCGCGCTTGGTTATCCGTTTGATGATGTCCCCTTCGGGATCGTCCAAACAACACGTGTGCCCGGTTCGACCGTGGAACCGTTGGGGCTCCTGTGATATAGTATCCACCCTATGGATGACACCTTAGCGTCGGGCATGTCACGGCGAACCCTGTTGGGTCTCGCGTCCGCGTCTTGTGCCCTACCGCTTATGGCAGACACCGAGGGATCCCACCCGCAGCCATTCCACATCGCCATTCCGCAAGAGACCGTGGGCCGAATCCTGGCACGCGTTCGCGCGGCGCGGTGGCCGGACCGGCTGGACGCGGATGATTGGCGTTACGGCGCAAATTGGGATTACCTGAAGCAACTCGCCACCTATTGGACTACTCGATTTGACTGGCGCAAAGCCGAATCCCGCTTGAACTCATACCCTCAGTTCAAAGCCCGTGTAGAGGATTTCGACATTCACTTTTACCATGTACGCGGCCGCGGGCCGCGACCCTTCCCGCTCATCCTTACGCATGGCTGGCCGGGCTCCGTTCTCGAATTCCTGGATGCTATCGGTCCTTTGACCGATCCCGCGCGTTTCGGCGGCTCAGCGGAGGACTCCTTCGACGTGGTTATCCCGTCCCTTCCAGGTTACGGATTTTCGTCCAAGCCGAAGGGTAAGCCGGTAGGGCCTCCAACCACCGCGCGCCTATGGCACCAGCTCATGAAGCAAGTGCTTGGCTACTCGCGATACGGCGCGCAAGGCGGTGACTGGGGAGCGTTCGTCACAATGCAGTTGGCCGGTCAATTCCCGGAGGATTTGGCCGGAATCCATCTGAACGCCGCCACCGTGCGTTCGGTTCCCGACGCCGAACAAAGTGAAGAGGAGCGCGCCTGGCGAAGAGCCGCGGCAGCCTACGGTAATGCCGAATCGGACTATGCGCGAGAGCATCGAAATAAGCCGCAAACCGTGGCGTTCGCGCTCTACGACAATCCGGTGGGCGCGGCGGCATGGATCGTCGAAAAGTTTAAGGTCTGGAGCGACTCTGGCACGGACATCGAGACGGCCTTTACCAAAGATCAACTCCTCACCAATGTGATGATCTACCTGGTAACGGACACGGTCGGGACGGCCATTTGGTTCTACCGAGGCAATGGGGACGACGTGTCCCCGGTGCGGGGGAAAATCAACGTTCCCACTGGCTTCGCTGCTTTCCCGAAAGAGATGACGAGCCTGGAGCCTCCCAAGATCGTGCTCGAGCGGGACTTCAATCTGATCCACTACACCAAGATGCCGCGCGGGGGCCATTTCGCCTGCCTGGAGCAGCCGCAGCTCTTGGTAGGCGACGTGCGGGATTTCTTCCGCAAGGTACGCGGTTAACTGGCGAAGCCCGTTGCGATACTTTCGACTTGAGAGGACTCACCACGCCGGCCGGGCGTTTTATCATGATGCGCAATCATCCAGCCACAGGCAGCGAGCGCGCAAATTACGTTTTTGGATGGGAGGTTTGTCGTGACGCATGCAACCCGAGTTACGGTATGGCTGAGCGCTGCGCTCGCTGCTGTCATAGTCTTCGCAGTCGCGCCCATGTCCGGCCAAAGCGGACCGGGAATTCAGAGGCTTCCCCCGGCGATTGAACTGGCGCCGAACAATGCAATGACGAATCCTTATAGGATGCTCGAAGACTGGCCGCATCTCGGGGATATCAAGCCCGGAGCCTCCATCGGGATCGTACCGGACGGCAAGGGCGGCGTATGGCTGCAACATCGCTCGGCGCCTGCGATCCTACACATCGATTCATCCGGGAACATCGTCAAACAATTCGACGTGACGTTCTCCTCGTCTCATGGGATGTGCCGGGACCGCGACGGAAACCTGTGGGCTCTCGATAGCGGGCCCTTCGGCGACGCGCCCGACGCGGGTGTCAAAGGCAATCAGGTGTTCAAATTCAGCCCCGATGGCAAGCTGCTTCTCACTCTGGGCCAAGCGGGAGTGTCCAAGGCCGGACCGGACACGTTCCTTCAACCGGTGGCCTGTACGGCCACTCCCGATGGCAATATCCTGATCGCAGACGGCCACTGGCCACGCCCATCGGCCGCTCCCCAGGACGGCGATCGGTTGGTCTGGTATACCCGGGATGGGAAGTTTATCAAGGAGTTCGGCAAGCACGGCAGAAAGCCTGGAGAGTTCATGGGCCCGCATGGTCTGGCTTTCGATTCCAAGGGCCGTTTGTTTGTGGCGGACCGTTCCAATAATCGTATCCAGATCTTCGATAAGGACATGAATGTCGCCGACGAATGGAGGCACTTCGGCCGGCCGAGCAACGTTTGGATTCTGAAGGACGACACGTTATTGGTGTCAGACTCGGAATCCAACCAGCGAATCCCCGGCGCCCAGGACGCGCCCGAAGGGGGAGGCAACGCTATTCGGAACCCCGGCTGGAAGAACGGCATCCGGATCGGCAGCGCCAAAGATGGTTCCCTCAAATACTTCATCGACGGTACCCGACCGGAGGGCCTCGGAGCGGATGAACTGGGCAACATCTTCGGCGGGCTCACCGGCGGATGCGACAAGAGTCCTTCCGGCGGATGTCTTCAGAAGTTCATAAAGAAGTCGCCGGTGGGCGCGAAGTCCTCAGCGACCGGCGGCGCGAAGTAAGATCCGCAAGTGCCGCGGCGTCTCAGACGTCGGACAGGCGCTCCAGCCTGCCCGTGCTATCGCCCATCCGCTCCACCGGCGGCACGCCGAGTTTGTCCAACAAGGTGATCAGGAGATTGCCCATCGGCGTCCCGGCAGGATATTTGAGGTGACGCCCGCCCTTGATCTGGCCCGAGGCTCCGCCGACGATCGCGACCGGGAGGTTAATCCCGGAGTGTGCGTTGGAGTCCGACATTCCGGCGCCGAACAGAATCGTCACGTGGTCAAGAAGGGAGCCGTCGCCATCCGGCGTGGCCTGTAGTCTTTCCACGTAATACGCGAACAGCTCGGCATGATGCGCCTTGATTTTTTGCAGGTTCGCCAGTTTGACCGGATCGCCCTGGTGATGGGAGGTCGCGTGATGCGATTCCACCACGCCAATTTGGGGAAACGTGCGGCCGCTCAGCTCGCGCCCCATCATGAACGTGATGACGCGCGTGAGATCGGTTTGGTAGGCCAGCAATTGTAGATCGAACATCAGCTTGACGTGCGCTTCAAAGCTGGGAGGAACGCCTGCCGGTTGCTCCACTACCGGCAACCCCCGGGCGCTTTGCTGTTCCGCGTTTGAAATGCGGCGTTCGATGTCGCGCACCGCGTCCAGATACTCCGTCAGCTTGGCGCGATCCCTGGATCCGATACCGCGCTGGAAATCGCCGATCCGGGCGCCCACCGAGTCGAGAATGCTGCGGTTGGCGCGGATCTGGGCTTCCCGCGCGTTGCGGTCCGTGCTTTCGCTGCCGCCGAACATGCGCTCGAAGACCACGCGCGGATCGTTCTCCATCGGGAGCGGCGTGTTCGGCCCGCGCCACGCAACGGTGTTGGTGTAGGCGCAACTGAAACCGATATCGCAGGAGCCCGCGAGATCTCGTCCTTCAATGGCGAGTTCCAGCGACGCAAGCTGGGTTTTGGCGCCAAGCGCGGCTGCCGCCAACTGATCGATGGAAACGCCCGCCTCGACCGCCGAAGTATCGGAGCGCTTGGGCGGAACGGCCGTGAGAAAACGAGTGGAAGCGCGCGCATGCACGCCCGCGCCGCTATCGAGCGGTGGCGGCGCGTTGTTCAAGCCCGACAACACCAGCAGTTTGTCGCGAAAAGGCTCCAGCGGTCTCAGCGTCTCGGGCATCTCGAACTCCGCGCCTTCACGCGCCGGCGTCCATTTCGCCATCACCATGCCGTTCGGAATGTAAACCACGCCCAGGCGGCGCACGGGCTTGGCCGCGGTTTGTTCGTCCGCCATTAATGCCGGAATCATGGAATCCAACAACGGCAACGCCAGGGTCGTGCCGATGCCCCGCAAAATCGTTCGCCGAGGGATCGCTTTCTTAAAGATGATCATGGTTCCGCCCTTCGCATTTGAAATGGCACGCTCTGGACAATTTCGAGGATCAGCGTCGACCAGCGATAGTCGTGGGACTTGGCATCGAGCGTGATCTTGCGGAGCGCCGGCCGGTCGTAGTACTCAACGCCGCGCCCCAGGGCGAACGACAGCAATCGCTCGGCGACCGTGTCGACGAATTGTTCGCGGCGCTCGAGCAACAGCGTTCTGAGACCGGCGAGCCCGCGGAATTCCGGGGCGCCCGGCAGCGAGCCGGAGGCGTCGATGGGCGAGCCGGCTTCATCCTTCGCCCTCCACGTTCCGATGGCATCGAAATTCTCGAGTGCGAAGCCCAGAGGATCCATCTGCGCGTGGCAGGATGCGCACGCGGGATTCTTGCGGTGTTCCTCCAGCCGCTCGCGGACCGATTGGCGCTGCCCGTCCGGCCCTTTGTCCGGCAACGCGGGCACGTTCGGCGGAGGCGCTGGCGGCGGTGTGCCCAGAATATTTTCGAGCAGCCACTTGCCGCGCAGCACTGGCGATGTGCGGTTGGGATACGAAGTCAAAGTCAGGATGCTCCCCTGGCCCAGCAGCCCGCCGCGCTGCTCGGGATTCTCGAGTTTCACGCGGCGATAGCGGCTTCCGTAGACATTCGGGATGCCGTAGTGCCGGGCCAGGCGCTCGTTGACGAAGGTGTAATTGGCGCTCAGCAGCTCCATGACGCCGCGATCCTCGCGTAGCTGGCTCTCGATGAACAGCTCCGTCTCGCGCCGGAACGCCTCGCGCAGGTTCTCGTCGAACTCGGGGTAGAGGTCGGGATCGGGGATCGCGCTCCGAATGTCGCGCAGTTGCAGCCACTGTGCCGCGAAGTTTTCGACCAACGCGCTGGAGCGAGGATCCGCCAGCATGCGCTTGATTTGCCGCTCCAATTCGCCTGGCTTTCTCAATCGTCCATGCTCGGCGGCCGCGAGCAGTTCGTCGTCCGGAGGGCCGCTCCACAGGAAGAACGAGAGTCGTGAAGCCAGCTCGACATCGGTGATCCGATACGGTTTTCCAGCCGCCACATTGTTTGGATCCAGTTCGATGCGGAACAGGAAATCAGGACTCACAAGCACTCGATCGAGCGCCATCTCGATCCCGGCTTCGAAGCCGCCTTCGCGGCGTCCCGAGTCGTAAAAGCTCAGCAGCGTGTCGATATCGGCGGGCGCCAAAGGCCGCCGGTACGCCCGATGCGCCAGCGTGGTCAAAACCGTCTTCGCGCAGGCGCGTTCATCGCCGGTTCCTTTCGGCTGGCACACCAAAATCCTGCGGCGGCTGGGCGTGTCGCCGGCGCCGGGAGCCGCGAATGGGCCTTCGATGGTCAGGCTCTCGACGCCCGGGCTGCTGTCGTACATTTCATCGGTCTCGTAACCCCATCCCGTACGCCGCGGCTGAAGCACGCCTTCCGGCTCCCAGGACTGCTTCACGAACGAGACTCCGACGGTCCTGGTCCCTGCTTTTACCGGCAGGCGAAATTCCAGACCCGCATCCGCCTGAACCGCGTATTTCTCCCACTCCGGATTCCACGATAAGGTGCCCGCGAAACTGGCGGGAGGCGGAACCACTTTTGCGCCACCCACGGTAAAGGTCTTCATGCGTTCGCGGTCGAGCCGGACCTCGAGCGTGTGGGGATCGGCCAATCCGCGCACGGCGCTATACAGCGTCTTCTGCAGCCGGATCTTGAAGGTGTACTCGCCGTCGGTGGGGAAGTAGTGCGTGATCGCAGTGCCGCCGCGCGAGCCGAACGGCAGCCCTTCGCTGGACCGATCGTCTTGTATCAGGAGCTTCGAAATCTCGTACATATCGATGGCCGGCGCCGTGAGCCGTCCCAGGGCCAAGCGGCTCACCTTTCTGGCGGCGGACAAATAACGCTCCAGCAGCACGGGCGAGATGGAAAGAACTTCCGAGTTGTTGTCGAACCCGTGTTGGTCGGTGTCGTCGGCGGGCAGCAAAGCGCGGCTGTCGATATCGAGTGTCAGCAAGTCGTGGATCGAGTTCGCATATTCAGTGCGGTTCAAGCGGTGTACGGTTGGCCGGCCAGGATTCGGGGCAGCGGCGGCGGTTTTGTCGAGAGAAGCCTCCAGTCGCGATAGAAACGCGTCGGAGGAGGCTCTGTCGGGCCGTGGGAGCCCGGCTGGCGGCATCTGCCGGCTGCGGAGTTTTCGCACCACACGTTCCCACGTAGCGGCGTTGGCGCCCGCCGTGGCGATGTCGCTGTCGCGCGCCTCAAGCGACAGCCCGCCCGTCTTCAGACGCGCATTGTGACAGCCGACGCAGTATTGATCGAGGAGTTTTCGGTCGGATGCGGCAGCGGCCGCGCTGCCTGCCACGCTAACTGATTGAGGTGCGGCGCAAGCTTCCGCACACCAAGCCGCCATCGCCGCCAGAAGCGACGCGCGGCCCAGGCACTTCCGAAACGTGCCGTGTACTATCATATGAGCGCCTTGATTATAGAATACAGGAGGATCAAAGACTTGCCGATGTTTGGCTGCCGCACATTTCCGAGCCGCGTAATGCTCGCGGCGCTGTGTGTCTCCGCCACGACGCTGGCCGCGCGGGAGGCGCCGTTAGCGGACGCGGTGGAGCGCCGGGACAAGGCTGCGGTCGCCGAACTCTTGAAGCAGCGCGCGGACGTCAATGCGCCCCAGCCGGACAGAGCCACTGCGCTGCATTGGGCCTCGCACTGGGACGATCTCGATCTGGTGGCGCGCTTACTTCGCGCGGGCGCCAACGTGAACGCCGCGAACGATCTTCGCGTAACGCCCCTGATGCTCGCTTGCGAGAACCGCAACGTCGCCATGGTTCAGCAGCTTTTGAAAGCCGGCGCCGATCCCAATGCGGCCACCTCCACCGGTGAGACGGTTCTCATGACCTCGGCGCGCACCGGAAACGTGGGCGTTGTGAAAGCTCTGCTCGCCCGTAAGGCCAACGTGAATGCGAAAGAGCCCGTGCACGGTCAGACCGCTTTGATGTGGGCGGTGGCGCGCGAACACCCGGATGTCGTGCGGGCGCTGATCGACGCTGGCGCTGACGTCCAGGCGCGCTCGCGCATCCTGCACCGGACTGTCTCTACCGGAAATCGCTATGGTGATCAGAAGTCGGTCACCGGCTTGGTGGAGACCGACCTGGGAGGGTTCACGCCGCTGTTATTTGCGGCCCGCGTCGGCGGCCTTGAGTCCGCGCGGCTGTTGCTCGCGGCCGGCGCCAACGTTAATGACGCCGAGCCGGACGGCACATCGGTTCTGGTGGTTGCTGCGCACAGTGGTCACGGCGATCTGGCCGTCTTTCTACTCGAAAAGGGAGCCGATCCAAATTCCGCCGCCGCCGGTTATACAGCGCTTCATGCCGCGGTGCTGCGCGGCGACGCCGGTCTGGTGAATGCCTTGCTCGCCAGCGGCGCGAAGCCGGACGCGGTTCTGACCAAGGGCACGCCCAGCCGTTATTACAGCAAAGACTATGCGTTTCGCGAAGGACTCATCGGCGCCACGCCGCTCTGGCTCGCGGCGCGGTTCGGGGAAAGCGAGATGATGCGTGCTCTGGTGGCCGCCGGCGCCAATCCGAAATTTATGTTGCCTGATAAGCCTGGCCATCGGGAAATATCGCTCGGCGAGGTTGCTTCGATCTACGGATCAAGCATCGTCATCGCTGCTTTAGCCGGCGCGCGCGGGTTCGGCGTATTCCTCGCGGGCGATCGGCGAGAGCGCTACGAAGGGCCCGGCGACGTGGCGGCCAAGGCGGTGGGCGAGGGTGAACGAATAGCGCTAGCGACGGCTAAGACCGCGCTCGACCTGGGCGCGGATGTGAACGCAGCCGAGGTGAACGGAAACACTCCCTTGCATGTCGCGGCGACGCTTGGCCTGACCACCGTCATCCCGCTTCTGGTCGAACGGGGCGCGCACGTGGATACCAAAAACAAATCTGGCCAGACGCCGCTCGCTGGGGTGCGCCGTTCGCTCACGCAAACTGGCCAGAACTACCAGGCGCCGGCGGATCAGCGGCAGAGCGTTGCGGCTCTGCTCGTGAAATTCGGCGCCAAAGAATAGCGCCGGGAAAAGCGACGCATTTGGTGTACAACCAGGATACGAATGGCATCCGCAGCCGGATTGTCGGAACCGCAAGAATCTCCCTGGGCGTCAAGGCAGGTGTACTAATGGGGTCCAACGCAATGCTCCACCTCCTCGATGGTCTTGGCAAATTCGCCCCGTGCTGGAATCGTGATGGACTTCCCTGTCAGGCTCTTGACCGCGGGGAGCAAGATTGCAGGGACTGCCTCGATCCCTGCTCCTTGACGAGTCACCTGACAGCTCAGCTCGAAAAGGTACCGTAGAGCAACCCGTCCAACTCCAGGATGGTCGTCCATCCAGAAGTTGGCGGGAATGGTCCTCGCAAGTCGTTAGCCTATCGGACTGCCTCGGCGGCAAAGACACGGGAGCGGTGATCGGTTCGGGCCGAGGCAGTCCCGATAGGGGCGCTAACGACTTGCGAGGAATTTCGTGATGCGTCCAATCAACTTCACGGGGACGGGCTCGGAGAGCGGGAAGCGGATTGTGCCCTTTCTACCTGGTAGGATGCAAGGTCGGCCTGGAATGCGGCTGTGAGGCTACGCGCCGAGTCCCTTTTTCAACAAGCTCCTAAGGCGCAAGCCGGTTAAGTGCCTGAGTCTCCGCGTTATTGGTTAGTCTCCGCCGATCAAGTTAAGACCGGCAATCATTTCAGATGGTAGTTGAAGTGTTGCAGCTCTGAGATTCTCGCGAAGATGCTCGACGGAAGATGTACCACCCAATCAATGAACCCTAGTAGATGCGGAGCTATCGTTCGAGGGTGATGCTGGAGCGCTGTACATTTGCCTGGCACTTGACGGTATGCCGGCAGACGTTGCCGCCGACTGAGCGCGGTGACTATTGCCAACCACCGCCGAGCGCCTTGTACAATTGGACTACACTCAGCAGTTCGTTCAACCTGATTTGCCTGAGGTCTAATTCCGCTTGGAGCAGATCGCGGTCGGCGTCGAGCGCATTGAGCTGGGTATCCACGCCGCCGATGTATCGTTCGTACGCCAGGCGCTTCCGATCTTCGAGAGCTGTGACCAGCGCTTGCTGTTGCACTCGACTCTCTCTTACCCTTTGGTGAGCAATTAAGGCGTTAGATACTTCAGTAAAGGCAGTTTGGATGGTCTTCTGATATTGAACGAGAGCGCTATCCCTTTGGGCTTGCGCCAATCTCACGCTCGATCGGAGACGGCCGGCTGTGAATATCGGCTGCGTGATCTGCGGCACAAAGCTCCACGCACTGTGCGGACCGCTGAACAGGCTTGATAATTGCGTGCTCTGACCACCGATAAGCCCGCTCAGGCTTAACTGTGGGAAGTATGCGGCTCTGGCGACCCCAATCTGCGCATTCGCTGCAATAAGGCTCTCCTCGGCAGCGCGAATATCAGGCCGCCGCTCCAGCAACTCAGATGGCAAGCCGGCGGGAACCTCGGGAGGGAACAGATCCTCATTGAACGCACCCTGGTGGTGGATCACGTCGCCGGGATTCTTTCCAAGCAGCAAGCTGATTTGATTCTCGGTCTGCTCGATCCGCTGCTGAAGCGCGGGGATGGTCTCGGCGGCGGTATCGACGAGTTGCTCGGCCTGGCGCAGATCGAGCAGCGTGGCAACGCCACCAGTTTGACGGTAGATCGTGAGCTTCAGCGAATCCTGCCGGGTGGCGAGCGTTGTCTTTGAAATCTCCAATTGGTAGTCCAACTCGCGTACCGTGAAGTACGCAGTTGCGACATCGCTCACCAGGGTGGTTACCACAACTTTGCGACCTTCATCCGCACTCAAGAGATTCGCGCGCGCCGCTTCAGTCGCCCGGCGTAGGCGTCCCCATAGGTCTATTTCGAATGACAGCAGGTTCAGGGATGCCTCGCCCCAATTGCGGTTCTGGGATGGCACCAGCGAGGCGGGCAGAGCGAACGTACCATCTCGAGAAAGCCGCGTTAACTGTACATCTCCACTCGCGCTCACTTGGGGGAATTGGTTGGATCGTGTGATCCCCAGATTTGCCCGCGCCGCCTCCACGCGGGCCACCGCATCCCGCAAGTCATAATTCTGTTGGAGAGCTGTCCTGACCAACTCCTGTAAATCGGAATCTTTAAAAACCTCCCACCACTTCAGGTCGGCGAAAGACTGCGCCTGTGGCGCCGGCAGCGGACTTGGAGCTCTAAAAGTTTGCGGCACTTGCACATCTGGGCGGTGATAATTCGGTCCGATCGTGCAACCAGTCGCAAAACTTGCGGCAATCAGGACAGCTACGGCTCGATGGTTCATTTCAGTCTCCCTGCCCCGGTGAGGGAAGCATCGCAGGCGCATTCCCGTGCACCCGTGCAGCGCCAGACACCTTCTCCACCAGATAGAAGATTGCGGGTATAAAGAAAATTCCGATCACGCTTGCCGCGAGCATGCCGCCAATCACCGTGGTGCCCATAATCTGCCGGGCTACGGACCCGGCGCCGGACGCGGTCCACAGCGGCACGCATCCAAGTATGAATGCGAACGACGTCATCAAAATAGGACGCAGGCGGAGCCTCGCCCCTTCGAGAGCGGCATCCGCCAAGGCGTTGCCTTTCTCGAATCGATCCTTGGCGAACTCGACGATCAGAATCGAGTTCTTGGCGGCGAGACCGATCAGCATCACTAGACCGATTTGCGAGTAAACATCGTTTTCAATTTGAACCATGTAAGCCGGCAGAAAGGCTGCGAGCAAGAAGCGCCGCAGCCACAACACTCCAAAGGCGCCGAACACCGCGACCGGTGTGCTCAGAAGCACACTGAACGGCAGTGACCAGCTCTCGTAGAGCGCCGCCAGAATCAGAAACACGAAAAGGAGCGAGAATCCGAAGATGACCGAAGGCGAGACCCCCTCCCGCGCCTTCTGCTCCTGAAAGGACATGCCCATGTAGTCAAATCCCATTTCGCTTGGCATGGTTTGCTTAAAGACGTCTTCCAGTGCCGCCGTGGCTTGGTCTGAGCTGTAACCGGGTGTGGCGCTGCCATTGATTTGAGTCGAGCGGTACTCGTTGTACCGCATGGTAAACTCGGGGCCGTCACGCGATTCGAACCTGGTCAGCGCGGAAAGCGGCGCCATCTCCCCACTGCTGTTGCGCACATAGAACTGCCCGACGTTCTCCAGATTCGACCTGTAAGGCGCTTCCGCCTCCACATACACCTGCCATGTGCGGCCGAAATCGTTGAAGTAGTTGATGAACAGCCCTCCCATGAAAGCCTGAATGGTTCTGTAAACATCGCTGACGGCCACACCTTGCTTCAGCACTTTTTCCCGGTCGACATCCACGAACTTCTGCGGTACGCTCGGCAGAAACGTTGTGCTGATCGAGCCAATCTCGGGACGTTTGCGAGCCGCGGCCAGGAACTTGTCCAGGTTGCCGGCCAGAAACTGGACATCGCGCCCGGCGCGGTCTTCCAGCACGAACGTAAATCCGCCGGAAGTGCCGACTCCAGGGATCGCGGGCGGTGAGAAACTGAAGACGGTTCCCTGCGGCAACGTGCTGAGTTGCTGGTTCAGTCGTGCCTTGATTTCCTGATACTGTTCCGCCCTGGTCTTACGCTCGCTCCAGGGCTTCAGAGTGACGAAATAGAAG